>OLFV01003222.1_pt1 | contig 10501 bp, 7 predicted proteins | sample 1605551 | NCBI WGS metagenome assembly OLFV01 (sample SAMEA3888922, study PRJEB22519) | human gut metagenome | biome: human gut; feature: human-associated habitat; material: faeces | place: Denmark | collected 2011
ATACCAGAATGGCAGAGCAGAGTTTTGCAGAGTTATTAAAGGAAGAGGAAGAATCAACCAAACCAATACGTACAGGAGAGATAGTCACCGGTCAGGTCATCGAAGTCAGCAAAGATGAGATAATACTGAGTATTGCAGGTAATAAGTCCGAGGGAGTTATCACCCGTGACGAATACAGCAACGACAGCAACGTGGATTTGACCACAAAAGTACAGATTGGTGAAGAGATGGAGGCCAAGGTCATTAAGCTTAATGACGGCGTAGGCATGGTTTCCTTATCCTATAAGCGTATGGCAGCTGACAGAGGCAATAAGCGTCTGGAAGAGGCATTTGAGAACCAGGAGGTTCTGACAGCAAAGGTAGCACAGGTATTAGACGGCGGCTTAAGCGTTGAGGTTGAGGGCGCAAGGGTATTTATCCCAGCCAGCCTTGTATCTGACAGCTATGAGAAGGACCTGTCCAAGTATGCAGGACAGGATATTGATTTTGTTATCACAGAATTCAATCCTAAGAGAAGAAGAATCATCGGCGACAGGAAACAGCTTCTGGTTGCACAGAAGGCGAAGCTGAAAGAAGAACTGTTCGCAAGAATCCAGCCAGGCGATACCGTTGACGGAACCGTTAAGAACGTAACCGACTTCGGCGCATTCATTGATTTGGGCGGTGCAGACGGACTTCTTCATATTTCCGAGATGAGCTGGGGCCGTGTTGAGAATCCTAAGAAGGTATTCAAGGCAGGGGACCAGGTAAGGGTACTGATTAAGGATATTCAGGGAGAGAAAATTGCCCTGAGCCTTAAGTTCCCGGAGGCTAATCCATGGGTCAACGCAGCTGACAAGTATGCGGTTGGCAACGTGGTATACGGCCGTGTGGCACGTATGACTGATTTCGGCGCATTTGTAGAGCTGGAGCCAGGTGTGGACGCACTGCTTCATGTTTCCCAGATTTCCAGGGAGCATGTTGAAAAGCCTGCTGATGTTTTAAGAATTGGCCAGGAGATTGAGGCAAGAGTGGTAGACTTTAACGAGGCTGACCACAAGATCAGCTTAAGCATCAAGGCTATGCTGGCACCTGCTGCACAGGATGCGGATGTGGCTGACGTGGACATTGATGCCATGTCACAGTACACAGAAGAATAAGATGTGAATTCATGAGGACCGGTTGTGGGTTTTGCCCATAACCGGTTTTTTTGATGCATAGTTGTCTTTTATCTCCGGATCGGCTTGTGACCGTGCCTGGTTCCGTGATATACTGGAACAAAAAGGAAAAAGCTGGTGGCCCGGCAGGCGGGGAGCGTCTATTTCATGGCTGGGTTCAGAAGCAGGGATGCCTCGAAAATTCCGTTGCTGTAATCGAATTTTAATATGCCGTGATACCGTTCCACCAGATAACGCACAGAGGTAGTGCCGGTACCCATGTCCTCCCGCTTGGATGAAAGAAAACGTCCGTCCTTCATGCGTATGAGATGGGAATAGGTGTTCTGTATGGACAGGGCAATCATGGATTCGCCGGCCTGTCCGATGTTGATGGTGATGGAGGGCGTTCCCTGGGTCTGCCTTTGACATGCTTCCACTGCGTTGGAGAGAAGGTTGCCCAGTATGGTGCAGAAGTCTATCTCCGGCACAGGAAGGCTTTGAGGCAGGGAAATGGATGAGTTCACCGCGATGCCCTGGGACTGGGCTGTTTGTATGTAGTAATTGAGCAGCGCGTTGGAGGAAGGGTTCTGGCAGTACTGGGTGGTGTCCAGGGTAGCATAGGTGCCCAGATAGTCATTTATGTACTCCAGGGCAAATTCTGATTCCTTCTGCTCCAGCAGTCCCTTGAGCGTAATGAGATGGTGGCGGTAATCGTGGCGTGCTTTTTTGAATTGTTCCAGATTATACTGGAGCGTGACCATCTGGGATTTCTGGACACTGGCCAGCAGCCGGGTGGTCCGGTACTGTTCCTTGGCCGCATAGCTTTCAGACAGCCGGGACAGAATCCTCAGACTCACATAGTGGACCGTGTAGATACAGGCAAACCAGCAGACAGCAAAAAAAATCATGTCAGGATGATGCCGAAGCATGCGCGCGGGTGCCAGGGAACGGGATGCCAGGCGGAACATGATGAAAAAGAGCACCGGGATGGCGGCCAGGTATTTCCAGACCGGAAGAAGCCGTGTGTATTCCACTGCTTTGGTCAGATATTTATGCAGGATGTAATAGGCCACCCAGACCATGAGAAACAGAAAAATAAGATTGCTTAGCAATTTGTCCCCGGTGATAAGGGAACTGCTCTTATTAAGGGAAGCAGAGGCATTGGACAGGTCCGCGCAGTATCCGGCGGTATCTGTGAAGTTCTTAAAAAGGAAAAGGGAATAGATGTTCACAGGCCAGTCTGTGCGCACCATCCATTTACAGACCAGTATGTTGGTGGTCATGGTGGTGCAGGACCACGCCAGCTCCAGCCAGGGCCGGGACAGGAAAGGGCTGAAGCAGGTAAGACCTAAAACGTATACAAAAAACAGGTATCCCATAAGAATACCTGTGGTTTTTGACATAGAATACCGCCACTCCCTTCGGAATACCGCCAAAAAGGGAACGATAATGAAGATGATTTCGGCCAAAATCACACTTATCAGCTGTATCTGTGCAAAGCTCATCAGATGCCTCCGTTTAATTTGGAGAACTGGTAATCTGCATACTGCTGGTGAATCTGCGACCGCATGGTCCTGGTAATAGGCAGATGTTCTCCGGTTGTCAAAATGAACTCTGATTTCTCCATGGAAAAAACCTTGTCCATATTGATGATGCAATTCCGGTAACAGCATATGAACTGGGAGTACATAAGGAGCATGCCGGAAAAATCCTCAAACCGCATGTAGGTGCGGACCGTCTTGTCGGGAAGATGGATTTGTATGTAGTGGTTGGAATAATCGGTGTAAAGGATAGAGTCAATGGGAATCTTCAGCATGATGCGGCTTTCCTTTACCTCTATATAATGGCTCTGCTTCCTGCGGGATACAGACAAAAAATACTCCATGGTCTGGCTGAACTTGTCGTAGCGGATAGGCTTTACCATGTAATCCAGAGCACGGACCTCATATCCCTTCAGGGCAAAATCGGTGCTGCTGGTAGTGAACACGATGGTACAGGAATCATCATCTCTGCGGACCCTTTCAGCGATTCGGATACCGGAAGTCTCATTCCGGAGAAAAATATCTATGAATATAAGGTCAAAGCTGCCTCTCTGCCAGCAGCGAAGGAAGTCGGCGGCGGTATTGAAGATGGTCGTCTGCTGGCAGGTATGTGTGTCGGAGCAATAGGTGGATATAAAGCCGGCTAACTGACGGGCCTCATCTATCGAGTCGTCGATGACTGCAATGTTCACGGTGCCCTTCCTTTCTTTATGTATGGTTACAGGGTAACAAAAGGTTTATAAATTATCCTGTGACGGTACGTTATGAAACAATCCATATAGGTTCAGTATAATATACAACAAATTAAATTGCAAGGGCAATTGGAATAAGTTGTAAGTGCGGTATAGGCAGGCCCCTGCCTGGGTATAATCCATTTGTACTTATTTTGTAACAGCAAGAAAGGAGCAAGAACCTACATGGGAAAGTCTAAGAAGAATGAGGGATTTGATCCTCATAACCTGAGTGCGCAGGACCAGCTTAAATTTGAGATTGCCCAGGAACTGGGGTTGGACGCAAAGGTCATGGAGGGAGGATGGAGGAGCCTGACAGCCAAGGAGAGCGGCAAGATAGGAGGCCTTATCACAAAGCGTAAGCGGGAACTTAAGAAAGAGGCATTGCAGCAGGAATGATTTTCCGATATACTGTTTTATATCTGTAATCAGGAATGATACAAAGGAGACGGGAATGAAGATAGGTATGATTTGTTTTACGGCAAGAGGCACCGCGATATGCCGCCTGCTGTGCCGCCGGTTCAGGGATACAGGAACAGAGAGCACAGGATATGTGCCGCGGCGCTTCTGGAAGCCGGAATGGGAGGCGGAGGGAATCCGGCCTCAGGACAAGTCTCTTTCGGAATGGACCGGATCCATGTTTGAAGAGAAAAGAGCGCTGGTGTTCATCGGCGCGGCCGGTATTGCAGTCAGGGCCATTGCGCCCTTTGTCCGGGATAAGATGACGGACCCCCCGGTGGTGGCGGCTGACGAAGCCGGGCATTTTTGTATCCCCCTGCTGTCAGGCCATGTGGGGGGAGCCAATGAGCTGGCTGAAAGAATGGCGGACTGGCTTCAGGGCATACCGGTCATAACCACGGCCACAGATGTCAATGGTGTCTTTGCGGTGGATGTCTTTGCGGTCCGCAGCGGCCTTTGCATAACTGACAGAAAAGAGGCCAAAGAAATTTCTGCCTGGCTGCTGGATGGCGGAAAGGTGGGATTTTTCTGCGATTCGGAGTGCCGCGGGGCGAAGAGGGCGTCTGGAGCCGGGCCCTTAAAAAACAGGAGTTCAGGCAGAGAGACAGAGAACGTTGGGTATGGTACTGAGGACATATGCAGGCATAATATATGTAGGAACAGCGTGTGCAGGCATAACATATGGATCACATTCCGTAACAGTGAAAGGCCCACCCTTTCTCCGGACAAGGAGGCGGTCTTTCTCCGCCTGGTTCCAAAGGTGGTGGTGGTGGGCGTGGGCTGCAGGAAGGGAACTTCGCCGGATATTCTGGAAGACCGTGTCCTAAAAGCGCTGGAAGGCGGGAACATTGACCCGGCGGCGGTAAAGGCATTATCCACCATAGACATTAAGTCAGGGGAAGAGGCGGTGACCAGGCTGGCCGGCAGGTACGGGTGGGAGCTGCGTACATTTACATCCGGGGAGCTGCTGGCTGTGGAAGGAGAGTTTGAGGAATCCGAGTTTGTAAGGTCCACAGTGGGCGTGGGCAATGTCTGCGAAAGGTCCTGCACGGCCAGGGGAGGAAGACTTCTAATACATAAGCAGGCCGGAGAAGGGGTGACGGTGGCGGCAGCCATAGAGCCGGCTGCAGGGAAATTAGACATTGAGAAATGCAGTTGGATATGATATACTTTTCCATAGTTTAAAAGTCAGATGTTGGACAGCAGGTGAGACTATGGGAGATTCGTACATCTATAAGAATCAAAAAAAATTGAGATGGGGATACACCACAGGTACTTGTGCGGCAGCGGCTTCCTTGGCAGCTGCCGTTATGTTGTTGCAGGGCAGGAGAATGGAGCAGGTGTCCCTGACAACGCCAAAGGGAGTCCGTCTGGACCTGGAGGTGGAGGAAATGGATATAAAGGAGAACTGTGTCTGCTGCGGTGTCAGAAAGGATGCAGGTGACGATCCGGATGTGACGGACGGTCTTATGGTGTATTCACAGGTCCGGCTGCCGGGCGCGGACAGCGGCGGCGCCGGAGATGCGAGAGAGGCCGGAGATGCGAGAGAGGCCGGAGATAACACAGATGCCGGAGATGACAGAAATGCCTGTGGGGATTATGTGTATGAGAAAGATGGATTGCGCCTGAATTTATCCGGAGGAGTGGGAGTGGGAAGGGTAACCCGGTGGGGTTTGAGCTGCGAAGTGGGAAAAGCTGCCATTAACCCGGTTCCCAGGCAGATGATATTTGAACAGGTGGCCGGTGTGTGCCGGGAAGCTGGTTTTAAGGGAGCGCTTTCCATTGAAATCCGTGTGCCGGAAGCCCTGAAGGTGGCGGATAAGACCTTTAACAGCCGTCTGGGAATCCATGGAGGCATATCCATACTGGGGACCAGCGGAATGGTGGAGCCCATGAGCGAGACAGCCCTCCTTGATACCATCCGTCTGGAGCTGAGACAGAGGATCCGAAATGGAGAGAAGAACCTTCTGGTAACGCCGGGAAATTACGGTGAGAATTTTGTGGGCACTGTACTTGGCCTGGGCCTTGGACAGGCCGTTAAATGCAGTAATTTTATAGGCAGTACCATTGACATGGCGGTGGAAGAAGGGGCTGAGTCCATTCTGCTAATAGGCCATGGAGGAAAGCTAATCAAGCTGGCAGCCGGTATTATGAATACCCATTCCTCCTGGGCGGACGGGAGAATGGAAATCCTGGCAGCCCACGGAGCTGCCTGCGGCGCGAAAAGGGAGATGGTGGAACAGATTCTGGAAGCAGTGACCGTGGACGAGGGGCTGCGCCTATTAGAAACAGAGGACGGCCTTCGTGAGCAGGGGATGAAGCGGGGGATGGCCCGGCTGGAACAGTATGTGAAACAGCGGGCCGGCGGACGTCTGAGGGCAGAGGTTATTGTATTTACCAATGAGCGCGGGATACTTGGGTCAACCACCGGCGCAGATGATATGTTATTGTACTTTACGGACAGAATAAGTAATAGATGAAAGGCGGAGCAAAATGATACATATAGTAGGAGCAGGTCCGGGAGCCGTTGATTTGATTACGGTCCGTGGGCAGAAACTTTTGTCAGAGGCGGATGTGGTCATCTATGCGGGTTCCCTGGTCAGCCGTGATCTATTGGACTGGGCCAGGCAGGATGCCAGGATTTATGACAGTGCCTCCATGGACCTGGAGCAGGTCATGGAAGTGATGGAACAGGCGGAACGGGACGGTCTTACCACGGTGCGCCTCCACACCGGGGATCCCTGCCTCTATGGCGCCATACGGGAACAGATGGACGGTCTGGATGCCAGAGGGATACAATATGACATATGTCCCGGAGTCAGCTCTTTCTGCGGAGCCGCCGCAGCTCTTGGGATGGAATATACCCTGCCCGGTATCAGCCAGAGTGTGGTAATAACCAGAATGGCCGGGAGGACACCTGTGCCGGAACGTGAATCCATTGGGAAATTTGCTGCCCACGGCAGCACCATGGTGATATTCCTGAGCGCAGGTATGACGGGAGAGCTGTCAGATGAGCTGATGAAGGGCGGATATCCGGGAGATACGCCAGCAGCCATTGTATATAAGGCAACCTGGCCGGATGAGAAGACGGTCCGGTGTACGGTAGCCACCTTAAAGGAGACAGCAGACAGGGAGGGCATCCATAAGACCGCCCTTATTGTGGTGGGAAATACGGTGGCCCAGACCGGCTATGAGCGCTCAAAGCTTTACGATCCTGCCTTTACAACCGGATTTCGGGCTGGCCGGGAAGACGTCCCGGGGAAACTGGAGCCGGGGACACTCTATGTGGTGGGAATGGGACCCGGAGAAAAAAAGCAGATGACAGGACAGGCACTGGAAGTGATGGGCCGGTGCCAGGTCATAGCCGGTTATACGGTTTATGTGGACCTGGTAAGGGGATTGTTCCCCCAGAAGGAGTTTCTGACCACTGCCATGACCAGGGAAGAGGAACGGTGCCGTAAGGCGTTTGAATGCTGCATGGAGGGAAAGAACACAGCCATGATTTGTAGCGGGGACGCGGGGGTCTATGGAATGGCGGGCCTTATACTGGAGCTGGCTCAGCAGTATCCCGGTGTCAGAGTCAGGATAGTGCCGGGAATTACGGCTGCCTGCGCAGGGGCAGCTGTTCTGGGAGCCCCGCTGATGCACGATTTTGCTGTCATCAGCTTAAGCGACCGGCTTACGCCCCTGGAAGATATATGGAACCGGGTAGAGGCAGCAGCCAAGTCTGACTTTGTCATATGCCTTTACAATCCGGCCAGCAAGGGGCGGCCCGACTTTTTCCGTCAGGCGTGCACCAGGATTCTTAAGTACAGAAAAGGGAATACCGTGTGCGGGCTGGCTGTGAACATTGGCAGGGAAGGGGAAGAGACGGAGGTCCTTACCCTGGAGAAACTGAAGGATCGCCGGGTGGACATGTTTACCACGGTTTATATCGGCAATTCCCATTCCATGCAGATTGGCTCCTATATGGTAACGCCCAGAGGTTACAGGTATGAAGGAAAATAAGAAAAGTGTCATACTGTTTGCCGGGACCACGGAGGGGAGGCTGCTGGCTGAATATCTTCAGGAGCTTGACCGGCCCTTTGTAATCTGCGTGGCTACCGGATACGGAAGGGATTTGCTGGAGGATATATGCAGGCCGGACAGGACCGGATGCATGGAGATACGCCAGGGGCGCCTGGATGTCACGGAAATGGAGCAGATGTTTGATGAGCTGCGGCCGGAACTGGTTATTGACGCCACTCATCCATATGCGGCGGAAGTAACCCACAACATAAAAATGGCCTGTTCCAGACGAAAGGGCCTGCGGCTTTTAAGGTGCCTGCGTGAGCCGGGGGCCGGGGACAGCCGGCCGGGAGTCATCCATATGCCTGATGTGGAGGCGGCAGTCACATGGCTGTCCTCTGTGAAGGGAAATATTCTGGTGACCACAGGCAGCAAGGAGCTGGCTGCGTATACAAGGATAAGGGATTATGGGCAGAGAATTTATGCCAGGATCCTGCCCTCGGCGGAGGCCGTGGCCCAGTGCAGGAGTCTGGGCTTTGAGGGCCGCCATATTATCGCCATGCAGGGACCGTTTTCAGCGGAAATGAATTATATACAATTGAAGGAATTTCAATGTTCTTATATGGTAACAAAGGACGGGGGAGATACAGGCGGCTTTAAAGAAAAGATGCAGGCTGCAAAAAAAGCGGGAGCAACAGCTGTTGTGATCGACCGGCCAAAAGATAAAGGAATGTCCTTAGAGCAGACAAAAGAAGCAGTAAAGGAGTGGATGAAGGATGTCTCAGAATGAATATGAGGAGAGAAAACCCATTATCTATCTTGCAGGGATCGGAATGGGGCAGGATGACCAGCTGACAGGCGAGGTCTTAGACTGTTTAGACCGTGCCGATGCTGTAATGGGAGCCAGAAGGATGTTAGATGCAGCTGCACCTTATACAGAAGGAAAAGCAGTGCTGGCAGCTTATAAGCCCAGTGAAATGGTAAACTGGCTTTCTTCTTTTGAATGGGATGAGGCAGTGCTGGTGCTCTCCGGGGATACCGGCTTTTACAGCGGGGCAGAAGCGGCTTCCAAAGCTTTCCTGCAGGAAGGCTGGGAGGTAGAATATATTCCCGGTGTATCCAGTCTTTCTTATTTCTGCGCCAGACTCGGCAGAAGCTGGCAGAATGTTCACAGTATCAGCAGCCATGGCCGCAGCTGCGATGTAGTTGCCCATATCCGTCATTATGAAAACTGCTTTATCTTATTAGGAGGAAAGGGCAGTGTTTCTGCTCTTTGCAGGGAACTGGTAAGTAATGGACTTGGAAATGTGAAAATATGGGCTGGAGAAAATTTCTCATACGAAACAGAACGTATTCTCTGCGAAGCTACCCCTGCAGAATTGCTGATGGAAGAGGAGAAGAGGCCCTTTGGAAGTCTTGCCTGCGTTATTGTGAAAAATCCTCACGCAGAAGAGACGAGAATTTATCTCACAAAGCACCCGAAAGACGAAGATTTCATCCGGGGAAAGGTTCCGATGACCAAGGAAACCATTCGCCGGCTGTCTATAGAGAAACTTTATATCGGTAATCACAGTGTCTGTTATGATATTGGCGCGGGAACGGGCTCTGTATCCGTGGAGATGGGTCTGGCGATCCGAAGAAGCTGTAATGAAGGCAGTGTGTATGCCATTGAGCGGGAACCGGAAGCTTTGGAACTGATCCGGGCAAATGTGCAAAAGTTTCATGGAAACTGGGAAGATATCCACATTGTAGAGGGAGAAGCACCGGAGGCTTTTGAGGGACTTCCGGCACCTACCCATGCTTTTATCGGCGGCAGCGGCGGAAAGATGAAGGAGATCATTGGTACCCTGTTAAACTTAAATCCGGCGGTGCGGATCGTGGCAAATGCCATTACTTTGGAAACTGTATCAGAGATCCTTGCATGTATGAAGGAATATGGTTTTGAAGACGGTGAACTTCTGCAGGTTCAGGTTTCTCCTGTTAAACAGCTTGGCAGCTACCATATGCCAATGGCACAGAATCCAGTATATATTGCAGTGATGCAGCACCCGGCAAAAGATGATGTGGAGGAAATAGAGTGGCTGGATTCATGATCGCAGCTCCAAGAAGCGGCAGCGGAAAGACTATGGTCACCTGCGGCATCCTGGAACTTTTAAAACGAAAACAGAAAAATCCATTTTCCTATAAATGTGGACCGGACTATATTGACGGGCTGTTTCATCGGAAAGTCCTTGGCATTGAGGGAGGAAACCTGGACAGTTTCTTTGAAAGGCCGGAAGACATGAGAAAAAAACTCATGAATATATCAAAAAAACATTTTCCTGTAATAGAAGGCGTAATGGGATATTTTGACGGCTTAGGCGGAGATACAACAGCTGCCAGTTCCTGGGAGGTAGCGGATATTTTAGATCTGCCGGTGGTGCTGGTAGTGGATGCAAAAGGAGCCAGCCTTTCCCTGGCGGCGCTGATCAAGGGCTTTCAGGTCTTTCAGGGAGAGTCACAGCTTTCTCAGGCAAATAAAAATGGAAATCATATTCAGGCAGTGATATTAAACAGGATCTCTCCTATGTTATATCCGCGGATGAAGGCAGTGATCGAAAAAGAAACAGGTATTCTGGTAGCAGGA
>OLFV01003226.1_pt1 | contig 10495 bp, 9 predicted proteins | sample 1605551 | NCBI WGS metagenome assembly OLFV01 (sample SAMEA3888922, study PRJEB22519) | human gut metagenome | biome: human gut; feature: human-associated habitat; material: faeces | place: Denmark | collected 2011
TTGAGTACGCGCACGTTCGCAAACTGTACCAGAGCCGTGATGATGGCAATGACCATAGCCAGGATGGCAATGCCCATATAGGTCGTAGCGCGGCGGACGAGGCCGGCACCAAAAATGGTCAGGAAGAAAATAATCGTGCCGACGATGCCGATACCGGCATAATAGTTGATGCCCGTCTGTGCGGCCAGGGCAGAAGCAGCGCCGGAAACCGTGGCGGAAACGGCCATGATGACCATGATATAAAAGAATGCTTCAAACAATACTTCGATACCTTTAAACGGGCTGTACAAATTCTGGAACAGTTGTTTATAACTGCGCAGATGACGGGAATTGTACATATTCATAGCTTCTTTGATGGTCAGTGTAAACAGCAGCATCGTAATGATGGCTGTAACCGGTCCGAGCCAGCCCAGGCTGACGAAATAGACGTTTTCCTGATTGCCTGTAGCAAAACCGCCGCCGGCATGAGAACTGAATAATACGGCACCGACTGAAAAGCACAGGCTCAGCGATGCGGTTTTAAACGTGGATGGTGTTTGCATGATAATTCCCCCTAGTATAACAAATATCCCTCGTGAGAGAAACGAAAACGCCTTTCGTCTCTCTGCGTGTTTGCTAAGAGACGAAAGGCGTATATATCCTTCCGCGGTACCACTCTGCTTCGCCTGAAATCAGGCGCCCTCTCGGATACGGCATTTTCGCGATATCCATGCTCTATAACGGGAGTTCCCGTAGCGGCCTACTAACCTTCTTTCAGCCTTTCCGCTCGGCAATGAGTTCGACTCCCCGTTCGCACTGCCTTGCACCGGCCGGCAGCTCTCTGTAGCTGATTGGGTAAGTTTACTAGTTTGCTTCATCGCGTTTGTGTGACGTTTGATGGTGCAATCATAGCACGCACATGGGGGAGTGTCAAGAAAATTCACGAAAAAAATATTAAAAATTTTCAGGTAAACGTTTAAGTTTACAAGAAAAACGTTTTACGTATCGACACTTTTTTTGCCTGATATTATAATTTTAAACTATGCAGGTGTAGGTTTTTTTTAAATGCACCCAGTCCGGCGGAAATCACAGGGAAACATATTTCGACAATCCACCTAGAAGGGACAAATGTACACAAAAAATAATGTATACAAAAAATGTAAGCTCTTATATATTGACAGCCCTCAAATATATAAAATATAATTGAAGTGTTGTCATTATACCAACATTGCTTATACATATATAATTTTGAGGAGGAATTATTCATGAAATTTGGCGTATTGAAAGATATTAAAGCTGATGAATACCGCGTCATAGCTACTCCGGCAGAAGTCGCCATGATCGCCCGCACAGGTGCGGAAGTATGGGTCCAGAAAGATGCCGGCAAGGGGGCTGGCTTTTCTGATGAAGCTTATGCGGCAGAAGGTGCTAAAATTGTCGATACGATGGAAGAAATTTATGCCAACTGTGATTTTGTGGCAAAAGTAAAGGAACTGGAAGAACGGGAATTTGATCTCATCCGGGAAAACCAGATTATCTTCACCTGCATCCATCCGGCAGCCCATCCGGCAGAAGTCGATGCCCTGCTGGCTCATAAAGCCGTATCCTTTGCAGCGGAAGACTCGCACCGCTATGGTTCGCCAAACTGTGAAGCAGCTGGTAAAATCGGCGCTATGATGGGCCTGAACAGCCTCCTTTCCTGCAACGGAGGAAAAGGCAAGTTCGTCAATGGCTTTGGCGGTGCTCCCGGTGTCCATGCCCTGGTCATCGGCGCCGGTACGGTTGGCCGTGCCTGTGTCGGCGTCCTGCAGCAGCTCGGTGCCCGGGTTACGGTCATGGATGTCAACATCGGCGTATTGCGCATGATCGGCCAGCAGTTCCATGAAAGCGTGGATACGATGATTTCCAATCACTATAACCTGACGAAGATCCTGCCGACGGTCGATGTCGTTTACAATTGTGTCCGCTGGCCGAAAGATGCCAAAGAATTCATGATCGACCGCAAGATGGTGGCATCCATGGAAAAAGGTTCTGTCATCGTCGATATCAGCAACGATTATGGCGCCATTGAAACGTTCCATGAAACGACTCATTCCCATCCGACCTATGTGGAAGAAGGTGTGGTTCATTACTGCGTCAGCAATATCCCGGCAGCCTGCGGCCAGTCTACTTCCATTGCCTACGCCGCTTCCGTCCTGCCTCATTTCCTGAGCATCATCAAAAACGGAGTCGCTGCTGCCTGTGCAAAAGATGGCTTCCTGCGCCGTTCCATGGTAACGTACAAGGGCTATCTGACACACGAAGAAACGAGTGCTATTCAGAATAAACCCTGGATTCAGCCAGAAGTCATCCTCGGCATCAAAGATCAGGAACTGGATCCGGCTCCGGCTGCAACGGTTTCTAAATCCACTAATTTCGTTAAATTATAATTATACAATCACACGTCAGGACAGGGGGATACGTTTGTGACCGTTACTAATTTTCTGATCGACTTTTTTATAGCCTCAGTGTTCATTCTCATCGGGCAGCTGCTGCGCTCTAAAGTGGGATTTATCCAGAGATTTTTTATGCCGTCGGCGATGGTGGCAGGCCTTTTGGCACTGGCTGTCCGCTATACGGGGATCCTGCCGTTTTCCAAGGGGATTGGCAGTTATCCCGGCACGTTGATCATCCTGATTTTTGCGGCTATCGGCCTTCAGGGATTCACCATCCGTAAGAACGATATGAAAAAGGAAGTAGCCCGCCTTGGCTCTTACTTTTGCTACAAGACGCTGGCTCAGGCGATTCAGTTCAGCCTGCCTGTTATTTTTTCTATTCTGGTCATTTCGCAGCTGTTTCCCGATATTAACTATGCCTTTGGCCTCCTTCTGGCATCGGGCTTTTCCGGCGGTCATGGTACGGCCGCTGCCGTCGGGTCGGCTCTGGCGCAGATGGGGTTTGAAGATGCCAAGGATATTGGCATGACCTGTGCTACGGTAGGTCTGCTGGCGGGCATCTTCGGCGGACTTATCTATACGAAAATGGCAGCCCGCAGAGGCTATACGGCGTACATCAAGGATTTCTCCTATATTTCCGGCGACTTGAAGACCGGGCTGATTTCCAAGGAAAACCGTCAGTCCATGGGGGATGAAACCATTTCTTCGACGACACTGGATACGCTGGCTTTCCATCTGTCTCTGCTTCTGACCTGCTCCGGTGCCGGATGGTTCATCATGGATTTCATCTATAAGAGTACCGGTCTGGACCTGCCGAGTTACCTGTTTGCCTTCCTGCTCGGCGTGGGCCTCATCCTGAAACGGACGCCGGCTTACGATTACATTGACAACCGGGTCATCAGCCGCATTTCCTGCACGGCGACGGACTATCTTGTCTTCTTCGGCATTGCCTCTATCAAGATTCCCGTCGTCATCGAGTACGCTGTTCCCCTCCTTATGCTGCTCATCGTGGGCATGATCATCGTTACGTACATGCTCTGGGTTGTCGGCCCGCAGATGAATAACGAAAGCTGGTTTATACGGCTATTCGACAGGCGTCTTTGCCATCGGGTTCGTCCTGCTGCGTATTGTCGATCCCGACAACAAGTCCAAAACGCTGAATGATACGGCTATTGTCGGTTCTCTCAATACGCCATTTGAAATGTTTGCCTGGTCCTTTGGCCCTATCATGCTCATGCAGGGTCAGCACTGGCTTTTTGCCGGCCTCTATCTGGCTCTGACGATTGCCTGCTTTGTCGTCTGCAAAGCCTGTGGCTGGTGGTGGGGCGGCACGGACAAGCATCGCCCCGGCCTCGGTACAGGGGAAACGGAACAGGCCGTTGCCCTGGAAGCCCCGGGCACTGATAAATAATAACTGATCAATCATCGACAGGGGATGAAAAAAAGGACGGTCACACAAGAAATTTACTGTTGTGTGACCGTCCTTTTTATGCGTTTTGGGCATGAAAATCGTGTTACATAACCTTGGCTTTGTAATAAAAATGGTTTTGTTTTTTAAGTGACAGGCGTTACTTTTAAGCGGTTTAAAAATTTAATATCATTCCGAAAATTTTAATATCATCTGCGGAGAAAAGCTATGCGTAAGGGATATTGGTCTTTTCAGTTGTTTTGTTTTATAATGCATAGCGGATAGGGGAAGAACCCTGAAAAGCGCATGGAATACGCTGTTATCAGCAATTTTCCATGTCGTTTTACTCGCTTGTAGAGAATAGGAGAATCCGCGTATGTATATCATGGGAATGGAAAAAATTTTAAGCCGTAATTACGCAATCTGGAAAAAATCCGAAAAAGATAAAGACGATGATAAAACAAATCACCGCGGTCCCCGCAAAGGACTGCCTGTGGGACTGATGATGGATTGTCTGCCGGCGATGGGGTAAAAATATGTCAGTCATAAATAAGAAAGCACAGCAGAAAAGAGAAATTCCGCCTTTCTGCCGTGCTTTCTTTTTGCTATAATGAAATAACAATAGTATCGTTTCAGGATAGGTGGGCCCAATGGAAAAGGAGACCTTATGGATCACGTACAACGCATAAAACGGCATGAACACAAAAAAAGACAGATTGATATGCTGCACGGTCCTCTTTGGAACAAATTGATTATATTTGCACTTCCTCTGGCCCTGACCGGCGTGCTTCAGCAATTATTCAATGCAGCCGATGTGGCTGTGCTGGGGCAGTTTGTAGGAACCCATGCCATGGCGGCCGTAGGCAATAACACACCTGTCATTTCGTTATTTGTCACCCTGTTTCTGGGCTTGTCCCTGGGGGCCAATGTCGTCATCGCCCGGTATCTGGGAGCACGCTGTCCGGAACAGGCCGGCGAAGCTGTTCATACAACGTTTATGCTGGCTCTGCTGGTCGGTATACTGCTCATGATCCTGGGAGAGGCAACGGCCGGTATCATTCTGTCTCATCTCGGCGTTCCCGACGTGGTTATGCCGGCAGCCGAGTTGTATTTGCGGATTTATATGCTGGGACTTCCGTTCATCAGCTTTTATAATTTCCAGTCCGCTATTTTCCGCAGCCGGGGAGACACGCGGACGCCACTGGTGGCCCTTGCTGTGGCCAGTGGTCTGAATATCGTGCTCAACCTGCTATTTACGGGACTCTTTTCCGGGGGAGTCGCCGGTGTAGCGATTGCCACAGTCCTTTCCTATGGCGTAGGAGCGGCGATTTTGTTCGTCGCCTTGTTGCACAGCGGCGATGTCCTGGAATTGCATTTGCATGACTTGTGCCTGAAACGGGTCTATCTGGCGCCTGTTTTACGGATCGGACTGCCGGCAGGCCTGCAGGGCATGGTGTTTTGTATTTCCAATATCATCATCCAGTCGGCCATTAACAGCCTGGGTGCCGATGCCATGGCCGCATCGGCAGCAGGGCCAATATTCCCCTTCGGAGTGGAGTCAAAGGTGGAACAGTATTTCAGATAAAACCGCTCAACCCCCTGCTCCTTTAACCACCCCAGAGACCGCAGGGTATCCGCCACTGCCTCCCCGGTATCCTGGGTCCTGGATTTAAGCGCTATCACAATGGCCTGTACTCCCTCCCCAACCCTGCTTCCTTTTGCCGGAATCCCGTTAAAGAGCTGGACCGACATGCCTCCCTTTACCAAAAATGAAGCTGCGTCGCTGGCGCCTGTAAAATCATCGGCTACACATCCGAATATTGGCATAGTTTACCTCCTGTTATCATGAAATGATATATTATACAATATATATCAGCAAATTTCATGCCAATTTGAATCACAGCCTTCCCGCTTTATTCTCCGGTCATATATGTTGCATAACCGTTGACCAAACTGTTGCATTATTGTAGAATCGAAACAGCAACAACTGTATAACCAACCATAGGAGGCACGACATGATCCATATATTATTTATTGTACCATACCCTGAACTTCGGGAAAAGGTTGAGTATGTCTTAGACAATCATCCTGAAAACAAACGAATTTGCGCAGACATACAGGTATTGACAGTTGACCAGATTTCCAAGATCAATGCCGGTAGTTACGATGCTGTCATCGCCCGCGGTTTCAGCGCAAAACAGCTGAAAACCATGCATCCCCAAACTCCCGTTATCGACCTGGCAATTTCCGGTTATGATATCATCCGTACTGTAGCTGAATGCCGTAAAGATTTTAACTCCACCCGGATTGCTATTTGCGGATTTTATGGAAAAATATATGAAGCCTCTGACATATGCAAACTACTAGGATGCCAGGTGGAAATTTATCCGGCCAGCAATCACAAGGACCTGGAAGCCAACATAGGCGAAGCCATCGTCCATGGCTGCGACGCGCTAATCGGAGGGTACTCCGCTGTAGAGCTGGCCGAAAGACATGGAATTCTATCCCGCCTCATACGTACCGGAGAGGATACCATCCTTCAGGCAATCAATGAAGCCATACGTACGGTGGAGCAGATACAGATTGAACGGATTGTTGCTGAGACCTATAAGACCATCATATACGCCTCCAAGGACGGCATTCTGTATATTGATTCCTCCGGAACCATACGGGTGCGCAACCGTGTGGTCAAAGCCATGAACAACAATATCAGCCTGCTGTCAAAGTCTCTTCAGACCACCCTTCCCTATCTTTACAAATCCTTTAGTGAAGTTTTAAAGGGTGGACAGGAAATAAACGGCAGCATTCTTACCATCCCCAAAAGCAACATTACTGTATCCGCCTCCTTTGTTCCTGTGGTGGTCAATAACAACATTTCCGGTGTCGTGATTACCTTATCTGATATTACCCAGATACAGAAGCTAGAGAATCAAATCCGCCGAAGCCTCAGTGAAAAAGGACTCCGGGCAAAATATACCTTTGACGACATTATTCATAAGAGTGCTGTCATCGACGCCACCATTGACACGGCGTGCAGATATGCCGCCTCGGATTCCAATGTCATCATTGTAGGAGAAACCGGAACTGGAAAGGAATTGTTTGCGCAGAGCATCCACAATGCCAGTTCTCGTAAGAATGGTCCTTTCGTCGCCATCAACTGTGCCGCTCTTCCGGAAAATCTGCTGGAAAGCGAGCTTTTTGGCTATGTGGAAGGCGCCTTTACCGGCAGCGTTAAAGGCGGTAAAATGGGACTCTTTGAACAGGCGCACGGAGGAACCCTGTTTCTGGACGAAATCGGGGAAATATCACTTTCCACCCAGACCAAGTTACTGCGTGTCCTCCAGGAACGTGAAGTCAGAAGAATTGGTGATAACAAGGTCATCTCCATCAATGTCCGCATTATTTCCGCCACCAATAAAAGCATCAATCAGCTTGCCGGTAAAGAATTGTTCCGCCGCGATTTGATGTACCGCCTGGATGTACTGAGAATTTTCCTCCCTCCCCTTCGCCAGAGAGAACGGGACGCTGAGCTTCTGTTTCTTCATTTGATGAGGCAGCGGGGACAGGAGAATGGTATTCCTGTTCCTGAAATCAATATTTCAGCCTTATCTGTCCTTAATGATTATCCATTTAGTGGAAATATACGGGAACTACGCAATATTGTAGAGCGCTCTCTGGTAATCTGCTCCGGTAATGCAATCACCAGAGATGATTTGCTAAAGGCATTATATCCCCAGGATTTAGAAGATACATCTCCGCTTCCTTCCTATACCGCGTCTCAAACCTCCAGCGAAGAAAGTTCCATTTTATGGGCACTTAGAGAATGCAGCGGCAACCAGACCAAGGCAGCCAGGCTTCTGGGCATCAACCGTTCTACACTATGGAGAAAAATGCAGAAATATAATATAAAAATATAATTCAATTCATGCAATGGTGTTGCACATTTTGTTGTGATATCGTTGCATTTTTTGCTGTAATGCTGTTGCAATCGCACTCCCCCTCACCCCTGATGTATTTCTCAATATATCGACCTTTTTCTTTTGTCTTTTATGAAGCTTTTATTATTTATAACGATTATTCATATACTTGGCATAATAATTGCTTTAAGTAAATGCATCGGGCAATAGGAACTCGCCTTACTCCGGCCCTGCCGGGGTGGTCAGTCTCCGGGGTAATGGCGCTCTATTCCAAAATCAAGAAGAAGGAGAGGTATATTTTATGAAGATTTGCGCGACAATGAAAAAATTTCCTGGGGGTATGATGGTCATTCCGCTATTAATTGGCTGTTTAGTCAACACATTCATCCCACAGGTACTGGAGATTGGAGGTTTTACAACAGGTCTTTTTAAAACAGGAACCTCTACGCTGGTAGGCCTATTCATCCTGTGCAGCGGTGCAACAATTAACTTCAAACAAGCTGCTCTTCCGCTCTACAAGGGAGCAGTACTGACCATTTTAAAATATGCCATCGGTGTGTTGCTTGGCCTGGGTCTTAACAAGCTGTTCGGACCCATGGGAATTTTAGGTCTTACTCCATTGGCAGTTATCACAGCCGTCACTAACTCCAATGGTGCCATCTATACTGCCCTGGCAAAAGAGTTTGGAGACAATACAGATGTAGGAGCAATTGCTATCTTGTCCCTAAATGACGGTCCATTTCTTACCATGATTGCATTAGGCACCACCGGCCTTGCGGAAATTCCAATTCTGTCTCTGGTAGCAGCCATAGTTCCCCTGATTATCGGTATGATTTTAGGAAACCTGGATGAAGATTTCAAGGTGCTTCTATCCAACGGATTAGCTATGCTGCTCCCCTTTAACGGCTTTGTGCTGGGAGCCAATACAAGCCTGTTTACTATTGCAAAAGCCGGCGCTGGCGGTATTGTCCTTGGACTTATAACAGTTTTATTTACAGGTATACTTACGTATTACCTTTACAGCCTGATTCGAAGGAAACCAGATCCTATGGGAATGGCCATTGGCACCACTGGAGGTAATGCCGTGGCTGTACCTGCATCTGTTGCCATGGCAGATCCTTCCCTGGAACCAGTGGTGGGCGTGGCTACTGCACAGGTAGCCGGTGCTGTTGTTATCACAGCCATTCTGACTCCTATCCTGACTGGATTCTTTGCCAAAAGGGCCGCCAAAAAGCAGCAGAAATAATAATGGACTTACCCGTATATCAAGAAAGTGAGGAATTTTATGGAACGTTATATCATTAAGGCAAATAAAATCATAGCAGGCAATCAGCTGGAAGTTAAGGAAAACAGCGGGCTTCTTATTGAAAATGGTAAAATCCAAAAAATTTACGATAATATCTCTCAAGTTGAAATACCAGAGCAGATAAATGTAATTGATTATGGCGATAAGGTAATAATCCCTGGCATGATTGACTGTCACAACCATCTGGCTTTAGACGCCAGACTTGAAAATCACCTGGTCAAAATGGAGGACTGCGAGGCAGAGCAGACCATACGCGCCATTAAAACGATGAAGGACGACCTGGCAGCCGGCGTAACCACCTCCAGATGTCTGGGAGACAGGTTTTATATTGATGTAACATGTAAAAAGGCTCAGAAAGAAGGAAGGATTGCAGGACCGAAGCTGGTTGTCAGCGGCATCGGCATGCGCAGCAGCCATGGGCATGGATATGTAGGAATACCCCATTGCGGCGCGGAAGATTTCCGCCGGACTTCCAGGGAAAATATTGCCCGCGGTGTCGATTTTCTGAAGGTATTTATGACAAAGGTTATCAATGCAACTCCTTTCATTTATCACTTTTTGACCTTAGAGGAGCTGAAAGTGGTGGTAGAAGAAGCAAAAAGCGTTAATATAACCACAGCTTGCCATTGTTCTGGAGGACAGGGATTAGACGACTGCCTGACTGCAGGCATTGACTGTCTGGAACATGTGTATTATATCACCCAGCCCCAGGTAGAACGTGTTAATAAGGAGGACCGCTGGGTGGTATATACTCCCAGTTACGCCCTGAATGACCAGTTGTTATTTAAATTCTCCCCCCATGACAGGGAGGGAAGCCTTCGTGAAAAGGAAATTATCTGTAAATGTTTATCCGGCGCCATTGAGGGCGGACTTAAGTTTGGCATTGGCACTGATGGTCTGCATCAGGGGTTGGCCCAGGAGGCCTGCTATATCTCTGGTCTGGGTGCTAAAAATCGGGATGTACTGGCTGGAATCACAACCAACGCAGCTCGGATCTGCCGGGTAGACGAAACTACCGGATCTATCATGGAAGGAAAAGCTGCTGATTTGGCAATCCTGGATGGCAATCCATTAGATAATATCGAAGCTTTAAAAAAGGTTACATCTGTAATTCAGGACGGAACCATTATTTTCTGAATCTAAGCAGAGCACTGCTTTGCTGATAAACTTCAGGGCCGGCACCGGGAAATACAATCGTGTATTTAACCGTACCGGCCCTGCCGTCTTTATACTTTAATTCTCCTTATAATCCGGCCAAAAATGTCTCAGTTTACACCTATAAAAAGGATGCTGCTGCAAACCGAAATTCTATTTGCAGCAGCATCTCTTATTCTATGTCACAGCTTCATGCTCAATCCTGTTTTTCAATCAAAGCTTCAATCCCTCATTATATAATTTATAGGGAAGGCTTCCTGACAAATCCACCACATCCTTTGTAATGGGCTGCCCT
>OLFV01003228.1_pt1 | contig 10493 bp, 9 predicted proteins | sample 1605551 | NCBI WGS metagenome assembly OLFV01 (sample SAMEA3888922, study PRJEB22519) | human gut metagenome | biome: human gut; feature: human-associated habitat; material: faeces | place: Denmark | collected 2011
TATCGGCTGAAAAACAGCCGATAAAATTGTCGTGGCGGAAAATAGAATGGTTACGTTCAAACGAAAAAATGATCATCTCTTCGTTCGGAGTAAGACAAACACAGCTTCATTTCGTGTAAGTGCTTTGTTTTTGGATACTACTGGGGTTGACCTGTCTTTATCCATGAATATAGTTGATGAGAATCTGGATGATGCTGAAAGTCTAGAAATACTATAATTCTTTAGTAACATGAGGAGCGGACGGGTGTGGACCGGCACCCATCCGTTTTATCTCATTAAAATCTAGCTTATTTTTAATACTATGTTGTCTGCATTTGTTCCCAATTAGTCCAAATCCCGTTATTAGATGATCGAACAAAAAATCTGCTCTGCAAATCTGTATAAGTCTGCCTGATGTAGCCATCTTTAACAAAAATAGTATCCAAATATCCATAATTACTTGGTGTATTTGGTTTATTATCCATTGATTGGACATGTTGGAGAAGTATATATCCAGTTTTATTAGCTTCATTAAAATCAGTAATACTATCAGATCTCTTTCTGTACCATGTATCATTTATCCCTAATAGTCCTTCCAGTACTGAGGCATTGGCTTTCAACGCCTCACTTAATTCCATCTTTTCCATAATATTTTTTATTTACCAGTTTCCAAATTGTTTTTCTTATAATCCTGCCATGAGTCGGCGAGCTGCCCCACCGAAGCGGAAGTGTAGAGGTCAAGTATATGAATCTCGTCATCGGCAAGCTCCACAAGCTCGTTCCGATAGATCTTCTCCGCAAGCACGTGCGCCGGAAGACCGGGCACGTTCCTGTAAATGCCGTCAGCAATATCCTTACGGATATCCGCTATCACCATATCCTGTCTGTCTATCCCCGTGAACAGGGGAAATTTTGTAAAATCAACTTTCATAATATTCTTAATTAAATACTGTTATCCGCAATAAAACATAACCCAATAATTGCCCATACATTTAACGAATCCGGACGCATAATCCAGATCAATGGAGGACATCTCTTTTCCTCCGGGGGCAGGCAGGATGCGCCCGCCTGTCAGTCTTACCCCGCCGCTCATACGTTTGAAGTATATGGTATGTCCCGGAACATCCGGAGGAAGTGTCACTTCTATATTACCCGTATTAATAAACATCACATTGTCATCATTGTTATTCAGGGAAGTGCTGACGGATATGTTCCTCCAGTTCCCCACTATGCCATGAAGAGACACATAACTGTCATTGTTCGGATGAAGGAAAATGTTACCCCCCTCCACGAACAGAGGAATGCTCAGGGTCTTGATGTGCATCCCGATCATGGCATTCGGACTCTGTATGTCAATTCCGGCATCATACGATATCCCTTCGATTGTGACAAATTTCGTGTTCCCTCCGATTTTTACACGTGCAAATGTCCTTTCGTTATAAAACTCTATCTGTCCGGCGGATAGGTTGAAACCGACATGGGAATCCGTCCCCTCATAAAGAGTTTTTGAGGACAACATACCGGAATCTATGGAAAACGGACCGATACGTCCGCTATCCGCCGTGATTTTTCCGCTGATATCCACATTGACCGCCCTGATACCGTCCGCATCAATCATGGACGCCTTGATCTTCTCGGTCAGCAACAGCTTGGTGGCGATAAAAGTCCAGCTCTGTGCTACCTCCCAGTATTTTATTTTTCCCGAAGCCACATTCTGTTTGGGGGTTTCCGTCGATACCGACGTATGCGAACGGATGCACAGGTACAGCAGGTTGTCATAAAGTACAATGTCGTAAAACTGCTGCCCTTGCTTGCCCTCCAGGTAAGACACAGACGCCCCCCATACACGCATACGCATGCGCGCCCCCTTATCTCCCTTGTCACCTTTTGGAGCAAAACTGACCTGTCCGGTTCTAGTCACCAACGGCATATCACCTCCTTATTCCTTGGTTGTGATGGTCCATGCCACGTTGCCTCCTGCCTGCTGGCACATGTCCCAAGTACACGTGCCGGAAGTGGCTGCTGTACCGGAAGTAGACGGGTTAAGGACTACTCCTGCACTGTCCATGAACACGAAATAGAAAGTCATGTCCTTGTACTTGGTGGTACTTCCACGCTTGACCAGAATGGGCTTATAGACCACCGTGTCACCACTTTCCCGGATGGTCTCGTCCTCGGGCGTGGGATTCAGGATCAAATCAAACGGATCGGACGCATCCATTACGGACTGCGTGTCCTGACCGATGAGCTTGCCGCCCTGGTACACCTCCGCCTTGAACACACCTGTCGTGTCAACCATATCGTTGGTGACGGTCAATGTCTGTGTGGTCTTTCCGCTCAGCACGCTCCACGCACCGTTGACCTGGTTGTACCACTTGTACGCCAGTCCGGTAGTGATCTCGTCACTGCCCATGCGCGCTACGGCTTTCAGAATGCAGCTCTGCCCTTTGTCCCGAAGGGTAAAATACTTGTTGTCACCGGCAATGATCGTCACATGCTTTTGGTTTCCGACCCCCTTGGTAATGGGGATGCTATAGACGAACTGGACGGTGTCGCTGGTATTCCCAACGGTCACGGTGGCTTCACCCTTGATGGTACAAGAGGCCGCTCCGCTCGCCTTGACCAGATTCTTGACGATCTGCAATCCGTAGTAATCCGTCGTACCGGGCTGGTAAGGGATAAACTTGAAATGTCCCGTCTCACCGCCAAACGTGTTGGTGGAGACATTGCCCGAGAACTTGATCTCGACATCATTGAAATACCATTTCATGGAGGAAGGAACCACCAGCCCTTCCGCCACCCGCGAAGAGGTGAGAATGAAGGACAAGACGGGCTTGAGCGAAGCGAAATCCGGTGCGATGTTCGTCGGCGCGGACGCTTCGCCCATATACTCCTGATACAGATCTCCCTGGTTACACTGGATGGCAGGCATGTATACGCCGCCCTTTTGCGAAAATATGACCTGTCCGGTCGCGCTGGCCAAACTCATGACGCTCCTCCTTCCCCGGTCGTTTCCGTACTATCCGTGCCTTCGGAGCTTTCGGTGTTGTCCTCCCCCCAAGAGGCAGGTGTGAATACTTCGACGGGATGGTCCGTACCGTCTATCTCTTCTTTCGCCGCCTGCGGGGTCAGGCAGACGCCGCCCGCTTCCTTGGCCCTGTCAAATACCGTGTCGCCGGGGAAACGTGCCACGTCCGCCTGCCACAATAATACATTGCCATCCGCTGTCCTGTTGCGGATATCGGTCAGATGCAACCGGTCGGCAACCTCCTTCGTTACTTTAATGTAAAATGCCATAATTCTATTGTTTTTAATGTTATCCAAATTTTCTTACTACTACCGCCTTGCCCCCCTGTGTGAGCACCTTGCCGCCTTGTGTCAGCGCCACGTAAGGGCCTCTGTCCTCCACCTCCAGCTTTAACATCATGCCGTTGCTGAAAGGTATCCTGGGAGAGTATCCGTCGGCAACCTTGGCATATCCGGCATCTCCGCTCTTCTTGACGTACCAGTGGCAGTTAAACATGGCGGATGGATTCGGGATACCCCCCATGGTATCCCGAATGACGGGTCTGGGAAAGATGGCGTAAGTCCCATCCGGAACACCCGTAGGTACGCCCTCCCAGTCGGCTTCAATCTTCGGAATCCTGCGGCGTATCACCGTAGAGACTGCCGGGTCCGATGTGCCCGGGGTTGATGCCGGAGTCCCGGAAGCCGCATAGGTGGCCTTGCAGACAATCGTGATGTCATCACCTATATAATTGCGGTCAATCTTATATACATTCTTGTTCAGTGATACAAACTCCCAGTCGTTGTCACCCGCTCCTGTGGTTATCGCCTCCAGCGCTCCCGTAGACAACAGACGGTACCAGAAGAACTTGCATTTGCCCGTAGCCGTCACGTCCGTGTCGCCTACCATCAGTTTAGCCGTGATGGTCTGTGCGGTGATGTCACGCACCGGGTTCCAGTCCAGCGTGGACGGGCTGTCTATCGTCAATACGGGGATCGCATCCGTACCGTCAACCGCGCGGACAAGACGGCTCATCTGAAAAGTAAACAGCTGTCCGGTACGTGTGTCGGCATATTCCGCGTAAAACTCCAGCGTGACGGGTTTTAGGACGGTGACATTTTTTTTCATTGTGATCTGTCCCTTGCTGTCACCGGACTCCGTAATGCTGTAGCCTGTGTTTGTCGATGTGATAAGTGTGCGTGTGGTTCCGATGCGCTCGTACCACTTCATGTTGGTCAGCCTGGAGTTGACCGCCCCGATTTTAGTCACCGCTTCCGGATCGGTGGCGTTGCACCGCGGAAACAGGACCAGTGGTGTCAGCGTATAGTCCGGAGTGTATTCAGCTTTGTCAGCCTGGTAGACCTGCATGTCCGGCACGCTGCCCACCACCTCGATGTTACAACTGGTTTGTAACAGCCGGTAGTTGATTTCTATTTTTCGTTGCTTTGTTGCCATTGTATAAAACCATTTTAAAATGTTACAAAATTCTCCGCCACTTCAAACTGCTGCCCGTCACGCAATAACGCCTGTGCTTTAAACGTACACACCCGCATGTTGGTATAATTCGGTCCGAGATCATCTATCGTCAGAGGAAGATTTTTCCCGGCGCCGGCACGCTTCACCGCCCATGCGTTATCTTCTGATACATTCCCGGTATCACGCGTCCAGCTCACATCAGCGTCAAGTATATGATCTGTCACGTCACGGTTGTACAGCTTGCCGGTAATATATAACGTTGTGGAAAAAGTCTCGATATCAAAATACCACCCCTTTGTGCTGCCGATCTCTATCGTAAATTCCGGGTTCCCTTCCAGCATCGCCCATCCGGCCGCCGCATATTGCGGTTCGTCGGCTGTTCCCGTCATCAGGCACTTCCATTTGCAGCCGTAGTGCCAAACCGTGTCCGCCCGCTCCTGCGTATTGGTGTAAGGATTGTCAGAGGACGCGACTTCGGCCGACCAAAAGCCACGGTCCACCAGTTCCTGTACGGGCAGTCCCTGCCAGTCCACACGGTAAAGTTCACCGAAGATGCCGGCACGGGCGAATATGTACGAGTGCTTATAGTTGACGGGGAGATTGTCAAACAAATCCAAATTGGGCAAACGCCCCAATATCATGTAATAGTTGTTCTGTTCCAAGACAGGCTTCGTTACTCCTTCCAGCCAGACAAGACATTTATCCGTGGTGGCGGACAAATACCAGTAGCTTTGCCTGTCCTCATTGCAGGCGTTTCCTCTTCTGGTAATGATCGTCAACTCTGTGGGAGGATAGTTTTTACCGCCCGGCACCTCACTGTCCGGGTATGACAACACCGAGATGGAGTTGGCCGGGACATTCTTGGACAGCACGCGCATCCACGAGGCGTAATACTCCCCCGTTGAAAAGAGGTTGTTTACAATCCCGTACACTATATCACCCTCCTGGAATGCGGTGAAGTCATTCTCCCAGCGCTTGCGCAATTTCAGGGTATAAGTTCCGTCGCTCTCTAAAGCCACGGACTCAATGACTCCGTTCTCGGAATATGAGGTGTCGCCTTCCTGTGCGTTCAGACGGTTATAGATGATTTCCTTGAACACTGCGGAGCCGCGTACCTCAAGACGCTCGAACTGACCGCGCCCGTCAGGATAGATACCGGCACCTTTACCGGCAATCATGGAGTCGATGAACTTGCCGAACTTCAATAAGAAATTTGTTCCGTCCGCTTGATCCTTACGAAGGAACATTACTAAGGAGCGCAATGCGGAATACACGTTATGGTCTGTCGCAGGGGTGGAGTCGTGGCTTCCGATCACATACACACCGCTGCCACCATCGCCCGTATAGGTCTGTCCCTTTAGGGTAAGGCTCTCAACCTTTTCCTCCAGCTCCCCGATACGAGAATAGGCGGCGGTTTCCCCGACAGTATATATAGGGGAATCATAAGCTAAATCAAGATTGAATTCAAATCCGATAACCCTTGACTGCCTTCCGTTCTCGAAATAAGCCTTGTTGATAAGGTTGACCTTTTGACCGATGCTGTAGAGGTTGTGAATGCCATCCTCACGGTATGCGTCATTTGACATCATCGTGCAGCCATAGGTACTCGGGTCTATCTTGGATTTGGCAGCGTACTTTTCAGTCTTTTCCTTCAGCTCCTGCTCGGCGGCACCCACAAGCCCAAGTTCGGTTATTTTCGTGCTGTCCCAGCCGGAAAGCACATATTCATCTCCATCCTGGGGAAAGAGTACATCACCGGGAAGCGGTCTGCCATAGTCCTCATTCCTGACTATCTCCCAAAGCTGTGCCTCAGGGTTCCATCCGCCATCCTCCAATTTCTCCGGCTTTCCCTCAGGATTGAACTTCACGGCGAACTCCAAACCGTTGAGAAGCCCGGACGCGAAACGTATCCTCAGCTCCTGACCGGGGAGGATATATTTCTCGGAAAAGTTAACACCCGTGTCCCTAAAGCGGTAGGCATTCCATTTTTCCTCGGTGGTTGTGCCGTCCTCATTCTCCACCTTGTCCGTCACTTCGATAGTGGTGACATCCGACATGATGCCTGTTCTTCGAGGATAGACTTCATCGAAGATAACCACCTGCTCGACGGCTTCCTCGGTAGTCATATCAGGATAAGCGTCAATGTAAGGAGTGCCTTCGGGAAGCATCAGCCTGCGCTGCACCACGCCGTTCACAACCACGGTCTCGTCAATGGGGCGGTAGTCTGCCGGTATGTTACGGGTGGAACCAAAAGCGTAGATACGGGTGGCATAGGTGGACTGGGATTCTGACTGTGACATTTCCTGCACGTTTTTCCCGATCTCGAAATCCACCGCGTCACCGGACTCACAACGCCCGAAATGGATGATGTTTTCAGTCACCCAACATTCGCAATCCCATTTCTTCGCCATCTCAAAACAAGCGTCAAGGATGTTGATGTTGTCGTAACTCATCAACTGGGACTTGTTCTCTACCGTACTGTCAATGGAGAAAACAAAATCCTGTCCTTTGTATGTGTAACCAAGAGCTTTCAGATTTCTAAGGACTATACCGGCTTGTACGTCAAGCGGGGCGGTCAGGTTCCAGGACGCTTCCTGTCCGGCCGTTTCCGGGGTATATTTGAAGATTTTGTTTTTCCATTTCCAGTAGTAGGCGTCAAGTCTTAATTCGTAGTCGTAGCCGGCGGTATTGGTGTTGAATGCGGGCTTCTGCAAGTCGCACACCTCGAACAATCCGAAGTTACATTCCACGTATGAGCCAAGTTTGAAATATATGGGATTCTCTAAGGAGAACTTTAACATGATGTAGTCCTCCTTCATCAGAGTGAACTTACGCTTGCAGCCTTCATTGATCAAAGTTGTAAGCAGGATAGCACCGGATATGTCTTTGATGTCGATTTGTTCCATAATTAAGTTTTGTGTGCCTTTACACAATGCTGAACAAAAGTATATATTTTATTTGAAAATCAAATAGAATATCAAGGGGAATTTCTGTTATTGGGATTAGGCTCATTCAGCTTCAGCACGAATTTTCCTATGCCTTGCATGAATTGGCTGAACTGGTTACAGGAAATATAAATAGTCCTGTAAACTATATTGGGCTGATACTTTGTCTTTATTTCAAGTATTCCTTTATCCAACTCATTACAAAAGCTGTCATACCTTGCAAAGAATGTATCTTTATCAGGGGCTGTCAGGTTTATCTGTAATGTAAGATCGCGCTCGTCCTTTTTGGGATCAGCTGTTATCACACGCTTTCCATGCTCCATTCGGCTCTTGTTCTCAATGAACTCCTTATTGGGTGCTGGGGTCATGAGGGCGGACAGTGCAGTGTCATCCATGCTTATTCCCCATGTGGTATAAGCGTCCTTTCCATTAATAAACAGTTCTTCTTGTGGCATATTTATATACTTTTTGTATTTTTCGCTATTTCGTCAAGCTTGTCTCCAAACTTATAAATTAGTTTGGTGTATTTGTTAATACTTTCAAGGTGACCGTTGGATGAAATCATCAGATTTCTTATCTCAGTCAACATTGTATTGTTGTCTTTGGCAAATGAGGATATGGCTTGTGCCACCGCCAGCGTATTCAGCATGGCATTTTTTATTTCTTCTCCTGCAATCTGCAATGCTGTAAACCTACCGTTCAACTCTTCGCCAGTATCTTGACTCATTACCTGAAAACCTTTGGATGAAGCTGACTGGGATGTTGATTCTTGCGAAATCTTGTCATATCCGGTTGCTGCGGCAAGCTCGTCACGGAGCTTCATGGCTTCGTCCACCATTTCGTTCCAACCCATAAAATCACCGTCACCATTCAGCAGTTTATCCATTTCATCAGAATCCAATGTACCGTCATTTTTCATGGAATTGCCGAATCTGTCATACCATGTCCTCAGTTTGTCACTAAACTGTTCACCGATGGCATTTGACAGCATCGCCTGCATGAAATATTTGGATATGTCATCAGCAAAATCCTCCGCACTCTTCTCCATATCCATCAGACTGCTTATAAAACTGTCATACATGGAATCGAATGACATTCCGATCAGGCCCTCATAAAGACTGTCGGTCAGTTCTTCCAGTTTTCCTGCCTGCTCTATATAATCATCCAGCTTGTCGGTAACACGCTCACCGTAACCTCCCTTACCGGAAGATTCCATGATATCCCATAACCATACGTCCGACCGTAGAGCCTTCATCTGTTCGGGGGTCAGATTCCACAAGGAATCGGTGCCGGAGAAATCCTGCATGCCGGTAGCTTTTCTTGCGTGTTCCAGCATTTCATCCGTCCATTTCAGATAATGCTGCCAGCTGCCGTGGCTCTTATGATATCCGGCTTGCTCCTTTGCTATTTGCAGATAGTTTTTATTGACTTCCTCCTGATACTTTACAGCTTCCCTGTAAGATTCAACCGATTTCATTCCCTTGCTTGCCTTCATCTCGTCAGTCAGATTCTCGATGGCTGTTTGCAAAGTTTCATTCCTGTCCGTCAGCCTGTCTATCGTTTCCTGTACTTCCTTGGCGTTTCCACCTATTCCAAACAAGGAGTTGAAGCCTCCGAATGAGATTGCGTTCAGGATGTTTCCTATGCCGTTCCTCAATGACTTGCCGATTGTGACAAACAAATCCCCTGACAAGACATCACCGATAATTCCACTGACAGCGTTCAGAACAGCATCAAGCAGACCACCGACAAGATCACTTAATCCGTCTTTGAGTACGTCAATGATGGACAGAATCCATCCGACAATGGGGACCTCCTTAAGAGATTCTGACGTTTTTCCTATGACATCCTTGAATCCGTTCACGGTTTTGATAATTCCGCTATATGCGTTATACAATCCACCGGATGAAATCTGCTGCAAGCCTCCCAACAAATTTTCCATGCTTGCTTTCAGTCTGGTGGCGGTATCAGTCACATTACGCTGGGCCTGATTGGCGATATCAGTCTGTGTCTTCACATTGGCGGATGCAATGTCAGCATTCTGCCGTGCTGTTTCAAGAGCGTTTGCTGCGGCTTGTTTCTCACTTTCCGTTCCGCCCTTCTGCGCTTTGGCGTAATCATCCTGTGATTTCTTTAGTCTTTCCAAAGCAGCTGTTTCAATCCCTATGGCACTGATACGATTCTGTTCTGCTATTTGATAGGCTTTTACATCCTCTCCAAGTTTCTTGAAGTTGACTCCACTTGTACCACCCAAAGACTTTTCCATCTGGCTGATGGCGTCAATCAATGATTTCTGGCTTGCCTGATCGGAGTTCTTGAACTTGTCAGTCCGTACATATTTTTTCGCTTCGTCCAAGGCGGGCTTTATCATGTCGGAAAACATGGAACCAAACTCACCGAACACAGTAACCCAATCTATATTGGCTTTTATGGCTTCTGTTTCCTTGTTCTGTATGGCAACATCACGTTGTTTCTCCAGTAACTTTACTTGTGCACTATTAACACCGTTTTCTTCCTGTGCTTTCCTTATTTTTTCCGCATACTCTTGGGCGATAGCCAATTTCTGCTGCTGGAACGTGCCATATTCTTTCAAGTAGTCGTTCAAAGCCTGTTGTTCGGCTTTCAGCTGTCCTTCAGTTACATCGGAAATATCTTTATCTCTCATACTTTCGGCATTGGTATAAGCTTCTGAAATTTTCTGTGCCTGCTTGTCGGTCAGCTTACCGTTACCGGCTTTGCTCCATTCTTCTTCCTGTTTTCTTATCGCATCAATCTGTTTCTGATAATCAAGGTCAATCTGTTTCAACTTCTTTTCCGTGCCTTCTCCCATCAGGTTGATTTCATCCTGTTGGTTCTGACGGTGAAGTGAAAGAAGTTGCCCGTCTAGCTTTTCCTGATTTTCTTTTTGCTTTTTTGCTAGATTTTCCTGTCTGGTCAGTGCGCTTCCGGTTACTCCGCCCAGCTCCTTGTATGTCTTTTCGGATGCCTCCATCTTATCTTTGGCTTCTTTCACCTGTTTCGATGTAGCCGTCTGTAGATACTAATTGAAAAGTGCGCTGTATTCTAATTGAAAAGAGCTCCATCCA
>OLFV01003229.1_pt1 | contig 10492 bp, 7 predicted proteins | sample 1605551 | NCBI WGS metagenome assembly OLFV01 (sample SAMEA3888922, study PRJEB22519) | human gut metagenome | biome: human gut; feature: human-associated habitat; material: faeces | place: Denmark | collected 2011
CATAAGAAGTCGCTCCCTACCCGGTTTGTCAACCATGGTCATAATGGAATCAGGAGTGGAAAGAAACATAGTCTTTACGTCCTTAGCCTCTAAAACAGCACTTATAAACAACGCAAGAATTACGGTTGAGAGTCTTATGATTTTCATTTTTATGTTTGAAAGAAAAAGAATATGATTTTTTTGAAGATGCAATATTAGTCATTTTATATGAAAAAAGCAAATAATTCACGGAAAATATGTAACTTTGCATCATGAAAATGTATAATTATATAGTTTCCATAGGCTGTAACACAGACAATGGAGAAGAAACCATAGAGCAAGCGAAATGGATGATGAGAGTGTACTTCCCCACCGTTCTCTTTACGCGAACGCTTCGCAATCCTGCCATCGGAATGGGCGAAAATGCCCACGATTTCTATAATGCCCTCGTCTGCGTTAGAGCGCACATGACGGAGAGCAAGGTCAGTTCCATCTGCAAAGCCATGCAATTACTGCTCGGCAATACAGACGAAAAGCGCAGCAAGGGAATAATAGCCTTCGATGCTGACGTGGTAATAGCTAATGGAACAATAATCAGAAAGAAGGATTATGAGAGAGAGTATTTCCAAACTCTGCTTCCCGAACTGATGAAAGACCCATTTACTTTCCTCACCAAAATCTGATACACGTCTGCCAAACGCTACACGTCAATTATCAAACTATCCAAAGAAAGGAATCGTTTTATGCGTCGCCTCATACCTTATTATATATATATACTCTGCCTGATTCCACAAATCGGACTGGCTCAGAAATCCATGGATGCCGAATTACTCGGCAAAGCCATTGAGTATTTCGGAGGTGGAAAGTATCATGAAGCGATGCTCAATTTTGAAAAACTTAAGGTCACTTACAGACTAAACCCACGCTTTGAGGCATACCTTGGAGTATGCTACTATAAAGAAGAAGAATATGAGAAGGCGGCAAAGACTCTCCAGGCTGTCATTCCTTCACTTACACCATTTACTCCTAACGAACGTGCCACATATTACTTCTCATGCGCTGAGAGCCTATTCATGATTTGTCAGTATGACAGCGCTGCGACATATTACAAGAAGACGCTGTCCGACTGCCGAAAAGACGATTTAGGAGACGTATATTTCCGGCTCGGATTTTGCGCTTTGTTTACAGAAGATTACGACAAGGCAATAGACAATTTCGGCTTTGCCAACTTCTGGTTTGGCAAAACCCGAAAAACCGACAACGAAACAAAAGCGAGAAAGAAGCAGACAGAAGTGATGCTCCGCTCATTACTCGTAACGCATGGAGCGCGCAGGATGGATATGACTGACGAGATAACTCGGGACAACAAGCATCAAGACGCTGGCAACGAAAGCGGCAACATTAACGAGAATAAATAATGGGATATTGATTTCAACTGGAGCCTCTGAGACATAATATGTCACAGGGTCAAGCGTGATAAAGCCCGTATATTTCTGCAAAAGGCAAATTCCAATACCTATCAGATTACCATAAAGCATTCCTTTACCTACGATAAAGACAGCAAACCACAGGAAAGTACGGCGCACAAGACCATTTCTGGCACCAAGAGCCTTCAGTATTCCTATCATCTGCACTCGCTCAAGGATGATAATCAGCAATCCGCTGACTATCGTAGCACCCGTTACACAAATCATAAGGGCAATGATAATCCACACATTTACGTCGAGCAGATTAAGCCATTGGAATATCTGAGGATTCTGCTCATCTATTGTAGCAGAGCAATAGGTCTCGCCATAGGAGTCTTTATGTTTGTTTACATTGTCTATCACTTTATCATAGACCTTCTCCATATCTCCGAAATCCTTTAGCGTCATCTCCATACCAGACACCTGATTACTCTCCCAACCATTGAGCTTCACGATGCTGTAAAGATCTGCAAAACACATGATATCATCAAATTTCTTCAGATTCGTCTGATAGATACCACCTACAGTGTATTTCCTCATCCTCACATCTCCCCCATTAAGGAAATAGCCATAGACCTTACTTCCTGCCTTTACACGGAGTTTACGGGCAATGGTGCTGGAAATAAGAATCTTATTACCACTCTTCTCGCTTGAGAAATGCGGCACACTTCCTTCCACCATATTCTGAGAGATGAAAGTAGAGTCAAACTCTTCTCCCACTCCTTTGAATACTACACCGAGGAAATCTGAATCCGTCTTGAGCACTCCTTGAGTCAGAGCGTAACGCTGCACATTCTTCACGCCATCATATTTGCCGAGCGCCTTCATAACGGAATCATTCGCCTCAATAGGACGTGGATGAGAAGACTGAAGGGTAAAGAAATTCGCCACTGTAATATGACTGCCAAAGCCTACTATCTTGTCACGAATAGTATGCTTGAAGCCTAACACCACAGAAACGGAAACGAGCATTACAGCAAGTCCGAGAGCTACACCAACGGTGGCAATACGAATAGCGGGACGACTGACCTTCTGCCTGTCGCCCTCACTAAGATATATTTTCTTTGCTAAAAAATACGGAAAAGACATAGATATTTATTCGTCAACACGTCCAGGATAAGCCTCAAGCGCCTTACGAAGAACAATAAGGGCACGCTCAAGATCCTCTTTCTTCAACACGTATGCTATACGGACCTGATTGATTCCAGCACCAGGAGTGGTGTAGAAACCAGCTGCCGGAGCCATCATAACGGTTTCGCCTTCATATTCGAAACTCTCCAGACACCAGCGACAGAATTTCTCTGAGTCATCTACTGGAAGCTTTGCCACAGTATAGAAAGCGCCCATAGGAATTGGAGAATAGACACCAGGAATGCGATTAAGACCATCAATAAGCACTTTTCTGCGCTCCACATACTCATCATATACGTCGCGATAGTATTCCTCTGGAGCATCAAGAGATGCCTCTGCCACTATCTGACCAATAAGAGGAGGAGAAAGACGAGCCTGACAGAATTTCATCACTGCCGCTCTCACTTCCTTATTCTTTGTGATAAGAGCGCCGATTCGGATTCCACACTCTGAATAACGCTTTGACACAGAATCAATAAGAATCACATTATCCTCTATTCCCTCAAGGTGGCAGGCAGATATATAAGGTGAGCCTGTATAGATATACTCTCGATAGACCTCATCAGAGAAGAGATAGAGATCGTACTTCTTGACAAGATCACGAATCTGATTCATCTCACGGCGAGTGTAAAGATAGCCTGTAGGGTTATTTGGATTACATATCATTATTGCACGCGTGCGAGAATTGATGAGTTCTTCAAACTTCTCCACCTTCGGCAATGAGAATCCTTCGTCGATAGTCGTAGCAATAGTGCGAATCTTTGCTCCTGCAGAAATAGCAAAAGCCATGTAATTGGCATACGCAGGTTCCGGAACGATTATCTCGTCACCAGGATTGAGGCAAGCCAAGAAAGAGAACAATACCGCCTCAGAACCACCGCTTGTTATAATAATATCATCAGCATTGACATTGATATGATATTTCTGATAATAGCCTACAAGTTTCTCCCTGTACGACTGATAACCCTGAGAAGGAGAATATTCGAGAATCGAACGGTCTATATTCTTAAGAGCATCAAGGCCCACCTGAGGCGTTGGAAGGTCTGGCTGACCGATATTCAGATGATAAACTTTCACACCACGCTTCTTAGCAGATGCAGCCAAAGGAGCGAGTTTTCTAATTGGAGATTCTGGCATCTCATGGCCACGAATCGAAATCTCTGGCATAGTAAATGAGTTTTATGATTACTTATGATGTGCAAAGTTAAAGAAAACATATCATCTGACAAAACAATCATATTTAAAATTTTATTATTGCGCTAATAAAAATTCAAAAAAACATAGATTTACAAATATTTTTTCTAACTTTGCACTGCGAAATTGTATTTCCTGTCAATAAAACACATAAAATATAATCAAGAAATCAAATGAGATCAAAGCAATCAGAATGGTTTGAAGTAAAAGTACGTTACGACAAAATGAATGAAGAAGGTATTCCTAAGGCTATTACAGAGCAGTACGTCGTAGATGCCTTTACCTTCACAGAAACCGAAAGCATCATCACCGAGGAAATGTCAACATACATCGTAGGTGAATTCAACATCAAGGATATTAAACCTGCCGCATACAAGGAAATCTTCTTTTCCGACATGAATGCAGACGGCTTCTGGTTTAAGACAAAACTGAAATTCATCACAATCGATGAGAAAACCGGAAAGGAAAAGAGCAAGTTCACCAATTATCTCGTTCAGGCTTCTACCCTCCAACAGGCTGTAAAGAATGTGGAAGAAATTATGGGAAAGACAATGGTGGACTATCTGATCGCAAGCATTTCCGAGACCAAAATTCTCGACGTATTCGAGCATAACGCCAAGCCTTTGGCTGAACAAAAGAAGGACGACAAACCTGAATACGAAGAATAACTCGCGCACTCTCCCACTCTCCTGGCGTGTCTCATGACGCAGCATCTTCAGGAAATGGCTGAGCGATAACAGCAAAAAGCATTGGACAATAATATTTTACATGTTCTTGTTCCAATACCTATTTATCACATCTTTATATCTAATAATCATGTATCCAGTCAAAGAAAACCTGATAAAGACGAAGGAAACTATTGCAGAAGGCGTTAAGCTCGTCGCTGTAAGCAAATTCCATCCTAAGGAGTATATCGAAGAGGCATACGCCTTAGGTCAGAGACTTTTTGGAGAAAGTCGCGAACAAGAGTTAAGAACCAAGCATACCGAACTTCCAGAAGATATCCGATGGCACTTCATCGGACACCTACAGACCAACAAGGTCAAAGCTATCGTGCCTTACGTTTCTATGATTGAAACTATCGACTCACTACGTTTGCTCAAGGAAATCAACAAGCAAGCTGAGAAAATAGGCAGGACAATAGATGTTCTTCTTGAACTTCATATCGCCAAAGAGGAAACTAAAAGCGGAATGACACCTGATGAATGGAGAGAACTACTTGCCGAAGGTGAATGGAAAAGTCTTAACCATATACGTATCTGTGGCATTATGATGATGGCAAGTAACGTGGACGACAAGGAGCAGATAAAGTCTGAATTTCTCGAAGCAGCAGCATTCTTCGATGAAATTAAGGCGCAATACTTTGCTGACGCTCCTTATTTCACAGAACGTTCGTACGGAATGAGTGGCGACTACCTCATCGCACAGCAATGCAGAAGCACAATGGTAAGAATCGGAACAAGCATTTTCGGACCAAGGGTCTATTAAAAAAACAATGCAAATCCCACTCTAATATCTACATAATATCATACTTTAAAAGCATAAAGTCAATCTTTTATTATTGAAGAAGTTACTATCTCGAACTATATGGACCTTAGTAGTCATCTACGCATTACTGATGATTACGCTTCATATTCCTGTCTTCCAGGCGGGAATAGCTGATATTGTAGGGTCTGCTCTCGAAGATAAAATCGGAGCTAAGGTTGAAGTAAAACGAGTAAACTTAGGTTTTCTCAACCGTATCGTAGTCGATGAACTCGTAGTCTTTGATAAAAACAAGGAGAGAATGCTGAGAGTGCCAAGACTTTCTGCAAAGATTGACGTAATCGATTTGATGCAGGGAAAGATAAATCTCTCATCTGCTCAGATTTTCGGACTTGATGCTAATATCTATAAAAACAATCCTAAAGGCGACTATAACTTCCAGTTTGTCATCGATTCTCTTTCTTCTAAAGAAGAGAAAGAGAAGAGACCTTTCGACCTTCACATTAGCTCGCTCGTTATCCTCAATGGAAAAATCAAGCATAATCTGCGCTACGAGCCGATAAAACCGGAGAAATTCGATGCAAATCACATGAATTTGAGTCGTTTTTCCAGTCATATTATTCTCTATAAAGTCACTGACGACAGCCTCGACATCAACGTCAAGCGACTTTCTCTCAAAGAAGCATGTGGACTGAATATCCGCAATCTTGCCCTGCGACTCAAGATGGGCAAGGGCGATATCTGTGTCAATGATTTTTCTCTCACCACTGACAAAAGCGAGATATTAGTCCCTTCCCTAGCCGTTTCTTATCGTTTAGAAAATAAGAAACTAAAGGAAAAAGGTCTTAACGCAAACGTGAAAGCAGAGATAAAATCTTTGGCTCTCAACGAAGTAGGACTTTTCCTGCCTTATAATTTCAATGATTTTCCTGTTATCCGCGGTTTCGTTGACGCAAAATGCACGGACGGAAACATCGTATCAAGCATCTCAATGAATGCAAATGATGATTCTTTCCTAATCAACACTAAAGCGGAATGTAATCATGTCATAAGTAATCCTAACTGGAAAGCCAACAAACTCACATTTCTTGCCACAGGAAATCTCATCTCAAAAATAAACAATATCACAAAGATACCGACTAAGCTTCTTTCTCTTGGAGATTTAAAAATAAGTGGAAGATGCGCTGGAACGAAGCATTCTGCATCCTTTGATGGAGAAATAGTTACAAGCGAATGTGGCAAAGTAGAATTACTCAGTTCGTTCGACAATGGTGAAATCACAGCAAAAGCAAAAACTTCTTCCCTATCTTTGGGCAAAATTCTCTCTATCAACGACATTGGAAATATTGCCACTGAGATTGAAGGAAAAGCAAATATAAAGGACAAGAAACTGACAAATGCAAGCATAAATGCCAATTTCGACAAACTGGAATACAAAGGCTACCCCTATTCCAACATCCATCTCGATGGAACATTTGACAAAGGCACGATAGCTGGTGCTTTGGAAGCAAATGATCCAAACGTAAATCTTCACATAGCAGGACAGACTTCACTCGCTAATACAGTAAAAAGCGTAAACGCTTCTGTAAATGTAGAGCGCCTTAACCTTGCACCTCTCAATCTAATCAAAGATTGTAGGGAGGCAAATATTTGTTTTTCTTCCGACATAGACTTAAATGGCAGTAACATCGATGACTTCACCGGAAAAGTATCTTTCAATCAGATTTTCTTCCATGGCTCTTTGAATGACAAGACTATTGTGGAAAATGACATAAACATTGACAGAATAACACTTTCTTCCTATTTCGGCAACAAAGGAAGAGAACTGTCTCTTTCAAGCGATTTCGCTGATATTTCATTAAAAGGAGAGTATAGAATATCAGCCTTAAAGAATAGCTTTCTCAATCTTCTGAAAAGCCATCTGCCTTCCATTGCCATACAGAAGACCGACAGTCATCTGCGCAACAATTTCCTGATAAATGCAGAAATCAGGTCTGCTTATCTCGCAAAGAGATTCCTCGGCGTGGACATTACGACAGAGGAACCTCTCACACTGAATGGATACGTCAATGATTTCGCACAGCAAGCTAATATCTATTGCAGTGCTCCTTCCTTGTTGTTATACGGCAAACAGATAGATAATCTCAAATTACTAATTTGGACTCCAGAGCAATCACTGCGCTCCAACGTTAATTTCACTTTGAGGAATGCGGGAAAAAGCCCTCTTGCAGTAATCCTCGAATCTGACGCAAAGAATGACATCCTTACGACTTCCCTGTCTTGGGACAACCACCAGAAAGAAGAATTCAGCGGACAACTTAATACTGTGGCACGCTTTTCTTCTCCTTATAATGGCTCGGCTTTCGCCAAGGTAAGCATCAGTCCGTCTAATATCCATGTCGGAAACAGTATATGGAGACTCCATTCTAAGGACATAATATATTCTGAAAACAAGCTCTCTGTAGATCATTTCTCAGTGGAGAACTCCAACCAACACATTTATATCAACGGCGTTGCATCTAAATACCCTTCCGATTCTCTCTCTGTTGACCTCCTGAATGTAGACGTGGCTTACATCATGAACCTCATCAACTTCCACTCCGTTGAATTTGGCGGTATTGCTACGGGACACTTGACAGGGCATAGTCTGCTTGCCACACCTGAAGCTAAAGGACATCTCGACGTGAAAGGTTTCCTCTTTGAAGATGGACATTTGGGCGATTTCCATGCAGATGTAGTGCTCAACAATGAGGAAAAGCAACTCGATATCAATGCTTTCACAGAGGAAAAAGGCGATAAAATCATGGATATCATCGGCTTCGTTTCACCGCAACGGTCTGGTCTTGATCTTGCTATTAAGGCAGAAAAGGTTCCTTTGGAATTTATGCTCTCCTATTGTGGAAGCTTCATGAAGGACATTGACGCCACGGGAAAGGGTAATATCAGAGTATTTGGACCTTTCTCTGGCATAAACCTTACAGGACAGATTGTTGCTAATGGAGCTTTAACTGTATCTTCTCTCAACTGTCGTTACAAGCTTCATAATGACACAATTACATTTGTGCCTGACGATATGCGACTGGTCAATCAACCTATTTACGACAAATATGGCAATGTAGCTTACTTTACTGGTGGACTTCATCACCATAATCTGTCGCGAATGACGTATGATTTTGACATAAAGGCAAATAAATTCCTTTGCTATGATTTCCATGAGTTTGAAGATAATAGTTTCTATGGAACCGCCATTCTCACAGGAAACTGCAAGATAACAGGGCGAAACAGCGAACTTACATTCGATGTCAATGGCGATGTAGAGCCAGGAAGCTCGATGGTTTATAATGCCACAAGTCCAGATGCTCTTTCCAAACAGGAGTTTATCACATGGAATTCTGCATCAAAAAAGCGTGAAATGCAATTGGACTCTCTATCGGGCAGACACATAATAGACGATGAGAAAGAGAATGATGTGCGTACAAATATGCGTATGAATTTCCTTATCAATGTTACTCCAGACGCAACCCTAAAAGTGCTAATGGACGCACAAACGGGCGATTGCATTGACCTTCACGGCACTGGCGTCCTGAGAGCTAATTATTATAACAAAGGTAAATTCGACCTCTTTGGCAACTACCTCATCAATAATGGCACTTACAAATTGACCATCCAGAATGTAGTACACCGCAACTTTGATTTCCTCAGCGGAGGTTCTATCAATTTTGGAGGAGACCCTTACGATGCAGCCCTCGCACTCAGGGCACGTTATACCCTGAACAGTGTCTCATTATCAGACCTTAATATTGGCAACTCCTTCTCCAGCAACAACATAAGAGTGGATTGCCTCATGGATATTACGGGTACGCCGGGTGCTCCAGTCGTGACGTTCAATCTTGAGCCACATACCAACAATACTGATGTCAAGCAGATGATTTACTCTCTCATCAATAGTGAAGAGGAGACCAATCAGCAGGTGCTCTACCTCCTTTCCGTAGGAAGATTCTATGCACAGACCGGCAATAACGCTGCAGCCATGGATGCAAGAGGCAATAATCAGACCACCCTTGCGATGCAGAGTATTCTCAGCGGTACGCTTAGCCAGCAGATGAATAATATACTTAGCAAATTCGTAAACAGCAATAATTGGAACTTTGGTGCCAATATCTCCCCTGGTGACGAAGGTTTCAACAATGCTGAATACGAAGGCCTGCTCAATGGCTCTCTTCTCAATAACCGTCTGCTCATCAACGGACAGTTTGGATATAGAGACAATGCCGCCACTGCCACGCAGGGATTTATTGGAGATTTCGACGTTCGTTACCTTCTGTTGCCTAATGGTAACCTTGCAATCAGGGTCTATAATCAGACCAATGACCGCTATTTCACCAAAAATGCGCTCAATACGCAAGGTCTCGGTCTTATCATTAAGCATGACTTCAATTCCTGGAGAAATCTGATTAGACCCAAAAACAGGAACTCGAAAACTAAACGCGAGAAGAAGTAAAGCCGTCAATCAAATTATTGATTCCATAGCGGAAAGAAATAACACCACCCTCAAATCCGCAACTAATCCCTTCAACGCCTTTCTTGCGTGTACACGTCCTCTCATTACTGAATTATCAGATAAATTGAGGATGAAGCACCCACTTCTGCCTACGACATCCCCTTACCCCACAATGCGACTTGAGACAATATGCAGTATCATACCCATAGGTTGTAGGCGTTATCCAAAATCAGTCTGGAATACATCTGCGTAAGCATTATTACAGGTATAGATATTCAGCACATACCGCCTTGATGTTCCTAATCCACTTGGCTGGTACAGAAAAAAACATGAAGGCAAACATTTTTATACGACTTGTTGCATTGAGTCCGAACCTCTTTACGTCAAGTCTTTTGATAAATGTTTTCTTGCATCAGTTCCTTTATCGCTCTGAGGATAGTGTCAGAACTACAAGTACGAAGTGTCGGATGAAGCGAGAGATGGTTCATCAAATGAGTAGTGACATCTTCAATACATGAACCACCACAGAGGTAGATACTCATGAGGGAACGGATAATTTCGCTGTACTGATAACCGAAAGTTTGTGATCATCTTATTAGGGTGTCCAGTTAACCGTTCCAAATTCAGATAGCTTTTCTGAATATCTTGGTTCGTTCTGTAACCCAGTTTGTGGACATGTTCTGGCTCAGGGGAGATTGTCCGTGGATAGACAACCTCTCCTAACCAAATATCTTGA
>OLFV01003231.1_pt1 | contig 10489 bp, 9 predicted proteins | sample 1605551 | NCBI WGS metagenome assembly OLFV01 (sample SAMEA3888922, study PRJEB22519) | human gut metagenome | biome: human gut; feature: human-associated habitat; material: faeces | place: Denmark | collected 2011
TACATCGAGAGGTGTAAGTCCGGTTCGGAGGGGAGTTCTCGGAAACCTGCCATAGTGATATGGTAAGGCGCTGGGTTCTTACCCTACTTGTGACCTCGTTGGGACCCATCCCGCTTGCTACCATGACAAACGGAGAATGGCGCAATGTCGGGCAAAACTATCTAAAATCTCTGCTGGCGCTGGGCTTTCAGGCGTTCTTGATTATGGTGGTCGTGGGCATCTACTCGGTCTTGATCCAGAGCATTTCCGCGACGGGCGACGTGTCCGGCGCAATTTGGCTGGCAATGGGCTATACGGTGCTGCTGTGTTTCTGTCTGTTCAAAACGGGCAGTATGGCAAAGGCCGTGTTCAGCGCCCATTGACGGAGGGCTTGCCTATCGGAACGTACAACATCATTTACGCAGACCCACCGTGGCGCTATGAGCAGAGGAAGGTGCAGGGCGCGGCAGAAAATCACTATTCCACCATGAGCATTGACGAGCTGTGCGCCCTGCCCGTGCCGGAGTTGGCGGCGAAGGACTGCGCCCTGTTTCTCTGGGCGACCTTTCCGCAGCTATCCGAAGCTCTGCATCTGATTCGCGCATGGGGCTTTCGGTATAAAACCGTGGCGTTCGTCTGGCTCAAACGCAACCGGAAAAGCCCGTCGTGGTTTTATGGCATGGGCTACTGGACGCGCAGCAATGCGGAAATCTGTCTGCTGGCGACCAAGGGCAAACCCAAGCGGCAGTCGGCAGGCGTACATCAGTTTATCATCAGTCCCATTGAGCAGCACAGTAAAAAGCCGGATGAAGCGCGGAACAAAATTCTTGCGCTCATGGGCAATCTGCCCCGCGTGGAGCTGTTCGCCCGGCAGAAAACGCCGGGCTGGGACGCATGGGGCAATGAAATTGCAAGCGATATTACACTTGCGGAAAGGAGTTAGCGCATGGCCTATGTGAACGTGCCAAAGGATTTGACGAAAATCAAATCCAAGGTGCTTTTCAATTTAACAAAGCGGCAGCTTATTTGTTTTGGGCTGGCGGCGCTCATGGGAGTGCCGCTTTTCTTTTTGCTCAAAGGCGGCATCGGGACGACGGCTGCGGCAATGGTGATGATCGTTGTCATGCTCCCCGGTTTTCTGCTTGGGGTGTATGAGAAGAACGGGCAGCCCCTTGAAGTGGTAGGGCGGCAGATCATAGAAAGCTGCTTTCTGCGACCCAAGGAGCGCCCCTATCAGACCGTCAACGCATACGACGCCCTTGTGCGTCAATATCAAATGGAACAGGAGGTAAAGGCGATTGTCGAAAAGAGCAGGCAGCGCGGAAGCAAAAAGCATGGCGGACAAGCCCAAGCTCACCCGCGCCGAAAGAAAACAGATCGAAGCCGTCATTCGTAAATATCGCGGTGATGGCAAGCCCCACACCGCGCAGGACACGATACCCTATCAGATCATGTACCCGGACGGCATCTGCTATCTCGGAAACAGGCACTATTCGCAGAGCATTGAGTTTTTTGACATCAACTATTTGCTCGCGCAGCCTGACGATCAGACGGCTATTTTTGAATATCTCTGCGATCTGTATAACTATTTGGATTCTTCCATCCATGTGCAGTTCACTTATCCCAACCGTAAGTCCGACCGGGAACAGCTTGCTCGGAGCTTTGAAATGCCGCCCTGCAATGACGGTTTAGATCCGATCCGGCAGGAGCAGACGGACATTCTCAAGCGGCAGCTTGCCCGCGGCAACAACGGCAGCGTGAAAACCAAATACATTACCTATACCATTGAAGCCGATAACCTCAAGGCGGCACGGGCAAGGCTGTCGCGTATCTCGCTGGATATTCAGGGCTACTTCAAAATCATGGGTGCGGTGTCCCGTGTGCTGGACGGCAAGGAGCGTTTAGAGGTGCTGCACGGCATCATGCACCCGGATGGAGAACGCTTCAACTTTGACTGGAAGTGGCTTGCCGCTGGCGGGCTTTCCACCAAGGACTTTATCGCGCCGTCCTCCTTTGCGTTCAAGAATAGCCGTATGTTCCAGATGGGCGGCAAGCTCTGCGCTGCAAGTTTTTTGCAGATCATTACGCCGGAGCTGACCGACCGCATACTGACCGATTTTCTTGATACGGACAGTAGCCTTGTCGTCAATGTCCATATTCAGGCATTGGAGCAGACAGAAGCCGTAAAAATGGTGAAGCGGAAAATCACAGACCTTGACGCTATGAAAATTCAGGAGCAGAAAAAGGCTGTCCGGGACGGCTACGATATGGATATTCTGCCGTCCGACCTTGCCACCTACGGTGGTGCGGCGAAAAAGCTGCTGCAAGATCTCCAAAGCCGCAACGAGCGGTATTTTCTGCTGACGTTTCTTGTTCTGAACTACGGAGATACCAAACGCAAGCTGGAAAATGAGGTGTTCCGTACAGCAGGCGTAGCGCAAAAGCACAACTGCACCCTGACGCGGCTGGACTTCCAGCAGGAGCGCGGTCTTGTGTCCTCGCTGCCGCTGGGGGAAAATCAAATCCATATCACGCGGGGCATGACGACCTCGGCCGTGGCAATCATCGTTCCCTTTGTGACGCAGGAGCTATTTCAAGGCGGCGATTCCCTCTACTACGGGCTGAACGCCAAGTCCGGCAACATGATTATGCTTGACCGCAAAAATGCACGTTCGCCCAACGGCCTTGTATTCGGCACACCGGGCGGCGGCAAGTCATTCTCCTGCAAACGGGAAATGATCGGTGTGCTGCTGAAAACCCACGATCATGTGCTGGTATGTGACCCAGAGGGCGAGTATGCGCCGCTGGTAAAGCTGCTGCATGGGCAGATCATCAAGCTCTCACCCACCAGCCGCGACTACCTGAATCCGCTGGACATCAACCTGAACTATTCCGAGGACGAAAACCCGCTGGCACTCAAATCCGATTTTGTGCTGTCCCTCTGTGAGCTGATTATGGGCGGCAAGACCGGGCTGGAAGCCATCGAGCGCACCGTGATCGACCGTGCTGTGCAGCGTATCTATCAGCCCTACTTTGCAGACCCGCGCCCGGAGAATATGCCGATTCTCTCCGACCTCCATGCCGCGCTGACGGCGCAGCATTTGCCGGAAGCCGACCGTGTGGCGCAGGCGCTTGACCTGTATGTGTCGGGATCGCTCAATTTCTTCAACAACCGAACGACGGTTGACATTGACAACCGCTTTGTCTGCTTTGACATCAAGGAGCTGCCGAAGAACCTGAAAAAGCCGGGGATGCTGGTGATTCAGGATCAGGTTTGGAATCGCGTCACCCGCAACCGCAACACAGGCGTATCGACATGGTACTACGCGGATGAATTTCATTTGTTATTAAAAGAGCCGCAGACCGCAGCATACAGCGCGGAGATCTGGAAGCGATTCAGGAAATGGGGCGGTGTGCCCACAGGTGCGACACAGAACGTCAAGGATCTGCTGTCCAGCCCGGAAATCGAAAATATTCTGGAAAACTCAGACTTTATCTGTATGCTCAACCAAGCGGCGGGCGACCGCAAAATTCTTGCTGAACGTCTGAATATCTCGCCGGAGCAGCTAAAGTTCGTTACCAACTCCCCACCCGGCGAAGGGCTGCTGTTCTTTGAAAATGTGATCCTGCCCTTTGCAGACAAGTTCCCACGGGACACCGAGCTTTACCGCATCATGTCCACCAAGCCAAGCGAGGTGAACGGCGTATGATGATGGAGCTTGATACCATTCTCTGCGGCGACAGTCTGAATGTGCTGAAAGCCCTGCCGGAGGGCAGTGTTCATTGCTGCGTGACCTCGCCGCCCTACTACGGGCTACGGGATTACGGCATGGACGCACAAATCGGGCGGGAAGCCACGCCGGAGGAATACATTTCGCGGCTGACAGCGGTATTCCGCGAGGTGCGCCGGGTGCTGCGCCCGGACGGGACCTTGTGGGTAAATATCGCGGACAGCTATTGCGGCACAGGCAGCAAAGGTGATACCCGTGACCCCAAATACCCGCAGGGGCGCAACGGGCAGAACATTTCTCTCTGTCAAGCGGTGCGGGGCTGCAAGCAAAAGGACATGATTGGGATTCCGTGGATGCTGGCCTTTGCGCTCCGCGCCGACGGCTGGTATCTGCGCAATGACGTGATCTGGGCAAAGGGAAACCCCATGCCGGAGAGTACCAAAGACCGCTGCACCCGCAGCCATGAGCATATTTTCATGCTCACCAAGAGCAGGCGTTATTTCTATGACTGGCTTGCCATTGCCGAACCCATTGCCCCCACGACCGCCCTGCGCAAAAAAGCGGGGCGCGGCGTGGGCAAATACTCCGCTCCCGTGCCGGGACAGCCGCAGACGCAGAATATCAACAAGCCGAGGGAAAAAGGCAGCATCACCGACGATATGATCTCGCCTGTCCGGGCAAAGCGCGATGTGTGGTTTATCAACACTGTGCCTTACAAGGGCGGGCATTTTGCCGCCTATCCGCCCCTGCTGGCAGAAACCTGTATTCTGGCGGGCTGTCCCAAGGGTGGCATTGTCCTTGATCCGTTCATGGGCAGCGGCACAACGGGGCTTGCGGCGAAGCGGCACGGCAGGCATTACATCGGCATTGAACTGAACACGGAATTTTGTTCCCTCGCACGGGAACGGATCGGAGGTGATACCCATTGAAAGAATTTAAGTCCCGCGATAAGCTCACCCAGCGTATGACCCGCGACGGCGCGGTGCTGGACAATCAGACCACGGGTGAAGAAATCCATATTTCCGAGCGCGACGCCGAAAAGCAGCTTTCCCCGGATGGGCAACCTGTCCAGATGGGGAAACGCGACGCACCGATGAATCCGGCAGAGGACGTCCCAAAGCACGGGCGGCAGCTCCGCCCACAGGAGCAAAAAGAACCGGAAAAGGAGCAGCCAAAGCCGCAGCAGCCAAGCGCCGAGCCGTTTCAGCCGCAGGGCGGCAGCCCCATTTCCCATATCCCGCAGGATATTCCAACGTCCGCCGCGCCGGGTGGTACAGCGGAAAAGCTCATTGACCGTGCGGCCGCAGAGCATGACGCGCACAAGGCGTGGCAGACAGCGCGGATGTCCCGCGACGCAGCACAGCAGCGGTATTCTGCATCCCGTTTGCAGTTTTCCGAGGAAGAACGCGCCGCGCCGGAGCTGCACAAGCATATCCACCGTGCGGAAAAGGCCGCTGACAAGCTGGATGCGGCGCAGGCAGCGATTCCCAAGAAACGGGTGCTGCGCAAGGAGCGCGTTTTTGATGAAGCCAGCGGCACAGCCAAGACCAAACTGCGCTTTGATACCGTGGATAAGTCCCCGCCCAAGCTGAAACCGAATCCGTTAGGCCGTCCGCTGCGGGAGGTCGCAGTACAGGCGCACGGAAAAATCCATGAGGTCGAGCATGAAAACGTCGGCGTGGAAAGTGGGCATAAAGCCGAAGAACTTGCCGAGCATGGCGCAGGCGGTGCAATTCGCTGGGAGCGCCGTCACCGCAAGCTGAAACCCTACCGCGCTGCGGAAAAGGCCGAGTGCAGAGCGGTAAATGCCAATGCAGAATATCTCTACCAAAAGGCGCTGCATGATAACCCTGAAATGCTCTCCGGCAATCCGCTCAATCGCTTTTTCCAGAAGCAGCGTCTAAAGCGTGAGTATGCCAAGGCTGCAAGAACGGCAAAGGCTGTGGGCAGCACCGCGCAGGCAACCACCAAAAGCGCCGAAAAAACCGCAGAAGCCACAGCGACGGCAGCGAAAAAAGCGGCAGAAAAGGCAAAGGAAGCAGCGGAGTTCGTTGCCCGCCATTGGAAAGGTGTGCTGGTCGTTCTGGCTGGTTTTCTGCTGATTGTCATGCTGATCGGCGGGCTGCAATCCTGCTCTGCGTTGGTTGGCGCGGCTGGCGGCGGTGTGGCAGCATCCAGCTATCAGTCGGAGGACGCGGACATTCTTGCCGCCGAAGCCGCCTACTGTGCGCTGGAAGCCGAGCTGCAAGAATATCTCGACACCTATGAACGTACCCACGATTACGACGAGTACCATTATGACCTTGACGAGATCAAGCACGATCCCTATGTCCTGGCATCGATCCTCTCCGCGCTGCATGACGGCGCATGGACGGCAAGCGAGGTGCAGGGGACACTGCAAATGCTCTTTGAAAAACAATATATTCTCACGGAAACCGTCGTGACCGAGGTGCGCTACCGCACCGTTACCCGGACAGACAGCGAGGGCAATGAGTATGAGGTAGAAGTTCCGTATAACTACTACATCTGCACCGTCGAGCTGGAAAACTTCGATCTCTCGCATCTCCCCGTCTATATCATGGACGAAGAAACGCTGTCCAAATATGCGCTGTATATGTCGGTGCTGGGCAACAAGCCGGAGCTGTTCGGGGATAGCGAGTACATCCCGAAGTACATCACAAACCGCCCGGAGGGATATGAGATCCCGCCCTCTGCAATGGAGGACGAAACCTTTGCCGCCGTTATCACAGAAGCCGAAAAATATTTGGGGTACCCCTATGTGTGGGGCGGCAGCAGCCCGTCCACCTCCTTTGACTGCTCCGGCTTTGTGAGCTGGGTGCTGACAAACAGCGGCGTGTGCAATACGGGCAGGCTGGGCGCACAGGGGCTTTACAACATTTCCACCCCTGTTTCCAACCCGCAGCCGGGCGACCTCGTGTTTTTCGTCGGGACATACGATACTCTGGGCGTTAGCCATGTGGGAATCTACGTCGGCAATTCCATGATGATCCATTGCGGAGATCCGATCTCCTATTCCAACCTGAACAGCAGCTATTGGCAGGCACATTTCTACGCCTATGCCAGACCGCCGTACAACTAAGGAGGGCGGCTATGCTGACGCTGATCCCTGTTTCTCTTGCGCAGGCGAACGAGTTTGTGCGGCAGCATCACCGCCACCACAAGCCCGTTGCCGGACACAAGTTTTCCATTGGCTGTGCTGAAAATGGGCGGCTTTGTGCCGTTGCCATTGTGGGACGGCCTGTGAGCCGCTATTTGGACGACGGCTTTACGTTGGAAGTTAACCGCTTGTGCAGCGATGGCACGAAGAACGCTTGCAGCATCCTCTATGCGGCAGCGGCACGGGCTGCGCGGGCGATGGGCTACCACAAAATTGTCACCTATACCTTAGACACCGAAAACGGCGCGAGCCTACGCGCCGCAGGCTGGACGAACGCCGGACTTGCGGGCGGCAAGGCGTGGACAGGCAGCCGCCGTCCCACCCAGCCGCTCTATCCGGCACAAATGAAATACCGCTATGAAAAGCGGCTGAATGGAGGTTGAGCTTATCAATATTGTTTCCTTTGGGGGCGGTACGAACAGCGCGGCAATGCTGGTCGGGCTGCATCAACATGGCATCCCCGTCGATTTGATTTTGTTTGCCGATACAGGCGCAGAGCAGCCGCACACCTATTGCTTCATTGAAACGATGAACGAATGGCTTGCAGTACACAATATGCCCTCTATCATCACCGTAGAGAATGTAGACCGCTTTGGAAATCGGCTGTCCCTTGAAACGGAGTGCTTGCGCTCTCAAACGCTGCCCTCGATTGCCTACGGGTATAAGAGATGTTCACAAAAGCACAAGATCGCACCGCAGGGAAAATTCTGCAATAACTATCCTCCGTGCCGTGCGGTGTGGGCATCCGGCGAGCGCGTGACCCGCTTCCTCGGCTACGATGCAGGTGAGATCAGACGGTACAATCATTCCAAGACATACGACGCGAAAGACAAAAAGTATCATAATCGTTATCCTCTGATTGAATGGGGATGGAGCAGGACGGATTGTGTCCGGGTATTGGAAGCGGCAGACTTGCCGCAGCCCGGAAAATCCTCCTGCTTTTTTTGCCCCAGCATGAAGCGAGAGGAAATTATGCTTCTGAAAGAACAGCATCCTGATTTATATGCCCGTGCGATTGCCATTGAGGACAACGCCCGCCCTCGGCTGGAAAAAGTGAAAGGTTTGGGGCGCAATTACGCATGGAAAGACCGATTCGGAAAGGAGTAATCACCTATGGCTATGAGCAAAATTGACCGCATTGACCGCGAAATCGAAAAGACCCGCGGCAAAATCACCGAGTACCAAAACAGGCTGAAAGAGCTGGAAGCCCAGCGCACCGAGCAGGAAAACTTTGAAATCGTCAATCTTGTCCGCTCTATGTGCATGAGCCGCGACGAGCTGATGAACTTCCTACGCGGCGGCGGCAACGACGCGCCGCCCGTGGAAACCGCCTATCACGAACAGGAGGACATGACCGATGACGAGGAATAAGCATTTTCGCTCTGTATTCGCCGCGCTGCTCTGCGCGGTGCTGTGCATGACGGCCTTTGCCACCGTCGCTTATGCGGACGGCGGCGACTACTACGATGACGAGCTGCCGCCTGAAACGTGGCAGGAGGAAACGCAGCCGGAGGACAACACGATTGTCCCCGGCACTCCGTTCACCGAGGACGGCATCGCTGCGACCCGCGATCTCCTCTATGATAAACACACCAACAAGCAGTTTATCACCGTGGAAACCCGAAATGGGCATACGCTGTATATTGTCATTGACTACGATAAGCTGCTGGACGAGGAAGAAGAACGCTATCAGACATATTTCTTAAATCCCGTGGACGAAGCCGACCTGATGGCGCTGCTGGAGGACGACAGCCAGAATACGCCCGTTGTCTGCTCCTGCACCGAAAAATGCACCGCTGGCAAGGTCAATACGAACTGCGCCCTCTGCAAAACGGATATGACGAATTGTGCCGGAAAGGAAGCGACGCCGGAGGAAACAGAACAGCCCGACGAGCCGACCCCGGAGAAGAAAAACAATATGGGCGGCATCCTGATCCTTGTGCTGATCCTTGCTGCGGGTAGCGGCGGTGCGCTGTGGTACTTCAAGCTGCGTAAGCCGAAATCCAGCGTCAAGGGCGGCGACGAGCTGGATGAGTTCGATTTTGACGAGGATGACGAAACCGAAGAATACGGGGATTATGAGGACGCAGACAGCGCCAGCGATCCCGATGAACAGGAGAATGAAGAATGAGTGTTTTGATTATTTGTGAAAAGCCCTCCGTGGCAAAGACCGTTGCCCTTGCGCTGGGTGCTGCGGAGCAAAAAGACGGGTATTTTTCCGGCGACGGACTGCTGGTGTCGTGGTGCATTGGGCATCTTATCAGCATGGCAGACGCGGGCAGCTACGACGAGCGATACAAAAAGTGGCGCTATGAGGATCTTCCCATTCTGCCGCAGACGTGGAAATATGCCCCTACTCCCGGCAAAGAAAAGCAGCTTGCCGTTCTGAAAGAGCTGCTGCACCGCAGCGACGTTTCCGAGGTGGTGAACGGCTGTGACGCCGGGCGCGAGGGTGAGCTGATTTTCCGATTTGTCTATGAACAGGCCGGATGCACGAAGCCCTTTTCCCGCCTTTGGATTTCCTCTATGGAGGACAGCGCCATCCGCGAGGGCTTTGCCGGACGCCGAGCCGGAACGGAATACGACGTGCTGTATCAATCGGCGCTGTGCCGTGCGCGGGCAGATTGGCTTGTTGGTATCAATGCGACGCGGCTTTTCTCCGTACTGTACCATAAGACCCTGAATGTGGGACGGGTGCTGTCGCCTACGCTGAATCTGCTGGTGGAGCGCGACGGAAAAATTACGATGTTCCACAAGGAGAAATACCACATCGTACATATCGACTGCGGCGGCGTGGACGCGGAAAGCGAACGCATTTCCGACGCTGCCGCTGCGGATGCGCTAAGAACGGCTTGCAAATCGTCGCAGGCCGTTTGTGTTTCTCTCAAAAAGGAGAAGAAAACTGCGCTGCCGCCGAAGCTCTTTGACCTTACCTCGTTGCAGCGGGAAGCCAACCGCGTTTATGGCTTTACCGCCAAGCAGACCCTTGACTACGCGCAAAACCTGTATGAAAAGCGTTTCCTGACCTATCCCCGCACCGACAGCAATTATCTCACCGAGGATATGGCGCAGACGGCAACTGACCTTGTTGCGGCGCTGCTGCCTGTGCTTCCCTTTATGCAGGGCGCAGAGCTTACGCCGGAGATCGGGCGCGTCATCAACAGCGCCAAGGTTTCCGACCACCACGCGATTATCCCCACGGCGGCCTTTGCAGGCAACGGCTTTAACGGACTGCCGGAGAGCGAAAAGAAGCTGATGTCCCTTGTCTGCTGCAAGCTGCTGTGCGCCGTTGCAGCGCCGCAGGAGTACGAAACCGTTACGGCGGTCTTTGACTGCGGCGGCAAGTCGTTTACCGCCAAGGGCAAAACGATTCTGACGGCAGGCTGGAAAGACATTGACGCCCGTTTCCGCGCTGCGCTCAAAGCAAAGCCGGACGAGGACGGCGCAGAGGATGCGGCGCTGCCGGAGCTTGCCGAGGGGCAGATTTTTGAAACGGTCACGGCTTCTGTTTCCGAGCATTATACCACGCCGCCCAAGCCCTACACCGATGTTATATGCTATGAAAGGGGGATAAGAAATCGCCCATAGAAAGGAGAATTGA
>OLFV01003234.1_pt1 | contig 10482 bp, 11 predicted proteins | sample 1605551 | NCBI WGS metagenome assembly OLFV01 (sample SAMEA3888922, study PRJEB22519) | human gut metagenome | biome: human gut; feature: human-associated habitat; material: faeces | place: Denmark | collected 2011
TCGAGTACTTTCTTATCATTATCAGTTAGGAATTCTTTCCCTAAGATATCAGCGATAGTCCTAGCTAGACGATAATCTACAATCGTAAACAATCTCTGTATGTCGTCTGGTGTAAAAATCATAACTTTGATTTGAGTTTAACCATTTCTTTAGTTAAATCTATTAATAAATTATCCATTTGAGTAGAGAAAATGACTTGTGCCAATCCTTCGTAACCACCTTGAACCTTAGGATAATCCATAGGATCTTTAACATGATGTTGGATATTACTGACTCCAGACATCTTCTCTACTTTCAAACCTTTTACATATCTGAGATTCATTTTCCAGCTCCCCAATTTTCTTTGATATACTTCATAGCACTACCAAGGATTGGATTTGAAACCATTGCCTTCTCATAATTTTCATCTTCGAAATCCAAAGGATTTTCTTCTTCTCCTTCTTCATCTACTGTTTGATTGTCGACCTCTTCATTCATACCTTCACCACCGTACATTGCTTGTTGCTGCTTTGCTTGAGCTGCAGTTTGATATACTTGATTTAGAATTGTATCGGTTTTAGGATTAAAATCACGACCAGAATATTTTTTAAAAATATCTTCATCATTTCCTGCTTCTAATTCATCACCAATAAATAATGTAATTGAATCATCACCATCTAAGTTGGAATATTTTTCAAATGCAAATATTTTTGATAATTTTTTAGAAACAATATCAATACTTGTTTTACCTCTAGCATTAGCAACAACATCCCAATTACAACATTTAAAAATATAATTTAATAAATTAACAATTTTTTCTTTATCACGAGGATTTTTAAAAGGTTTTATACTAATACATGATGTATAATCATAAGAATTCCCTCTAAATTGAATATTAAATCCTATTTTGTTATTAATATTTCCTATTTCTCTTTCTAATATACTAAATTCCTCAGATGTATTTAAATTTGCGTCATTAATAACTTCTTTTATTTTACCTTCATTATAACATACAACACCTCCATCTGCCCAAATATCAAATTTAATATCTTTAGCATTTTGAAAATATAAAAGTAATTTATTAAGAATATTTTCATATCCATTTCCAGAAATTATTGCAATTTTTTTCTCTCTTGATAAGTTATCAATTAATTCACAATTTTTTAATGATATTGATTTTTCATTTTCATCCCTTGAAAAAATTGTATCATCAAAATCCATACATATCGTTTGAACTTTTGGCAATATATGAAATAAATCAAAATAAACCATAAGAATAGTTTTTGCTAATTCATCAGGATCATGCTTTCCATTTATATTTCCCATCTTACTTATATATGTTTTTTTCCCTATAATTTCAGAATTTAAAAGTTCGTTTGCATCTTTATTTACGATAAATTTTGTATCTTTTAAAGAAATATATTTTTCAATAATATGAACCAAATTATTTGATGATATCCCGGACATATCTCCATCTTGTTCATTATTCATAATAAACATTGTCTTTTTACTATTTTTTTCAATTATTTGCTTTATTTTTTTATTAGCATATGTAGGTATTAACGAACTCCATTGAGTTCCAGAACTAAAAATAATAATATCTGCATTATCTAGTTTATCTTCTATATCTTCATTTAGTTCGGAATATTCATCAAAATATTCATTATTTTCATTCTTGAATTTTATATTTATAATAGGATCATTAGAATTAAAATATTTTACAATTTCTTCTTCTCCCAATAATTTTCCAGATTTAGTAATTGCATATAATTTCAAATTTTCTTCAGAATTTATTAAAATTTCTGAGCAAGATAAATTTAAAAAGTTCTTAAAATATTTTAATGTATCCTGAACACCTATAACACTAAACATTGATGAATAAACAATATTTGCGATAGAAAAATCATTTAATTCAATTTTTAATTTTTTCTGAGAATATAAATCAAAAAAGAAATCTACATAAACTGAAAATTCATCTAAAAGTCCCCATGAATTTAACTTCTCATAAACAAATTTTTTAGAAATATTATTAAACCTTGATTCATAAAATTCAACAATATTTTCATTTAATTCATTTTTATGTTCATTTAAATATTGAATAAAATGATTCTTTCTTGCATCTGATGGACCTAATGAATTACATATTTTTCTTGCAATTCCTGTTGACTTTCCATCATCATATAAGTTTATTATATTTGTAATTTCTGTGTTAGGTATTAGTTTTCTTAATCCATTCTGCAATGCAATTGAGCCTGTTCCTCCAGAAAATATAACTATATTCATTTATTTTCCACCTTTTTAATAACTTTTATTTCTTATAATAAAACTATTTAGCAAAAAAGGTAATTAAATTAAAAAAAATCGAAGAAAATGGAAAGTTTTCTTCGATTTTTTAATTAACTTTTATAAAGAAAAAGAATTATGCAGTTGCAGTTTTTACAGCTTTTCTCACAACTACTCTAATATCTCTTGCTTCTGCTAAATTAACAGTTACAGTATTTTCATCTGTCACTTCTACTTCAACAATGTCTGCAGTATATTTATTTGTGTCGACATTCTTTACCCATACCATTGCATCAACATAGTTGCTTGCAAAATTATGTTGAATTGTATGTGTTGTTAAAGGAGACTCAGACTCATAAACAAATGTTTCACTATTTTCCGATAAATCATTTACTTTATCTGTTAAATCTGTAATTTTTTCTTCATGTTCATCTGTTTTTGTTATTAACTCAACTATATTTTCTGATAAAATCTCATCCGCTTCTTCTGCTGTAGTAGCTCCAGAAAGAAGAGGAGATGACATAACAGGTGTGTAAACATATGTTGAAGTTAAATCAACATTTTTCTTACTTCCATCAACTTCAACAACGCCTCAGATTTTATTATCTGCTGCATATACTCGGCCAACTTGAGCTTCATTTAATTCTTCTCCACTTAATGGAGCTGATAATGTCTCCACAACAGCGTTAGTAATAAATCCGCCTTTAACAATTTGCATACCATGAACAAATGGAAATGCCATATTGGATACCCCTTTAAAATAATAATTATTTAAATGAAGATAGTCTTCATTATTTATTTATAAATAGGGGGTATTTTGTGAACTATTAAAAACAGTTTTTAATTCTTTTTATCCATTCATTAAAATTAGAATCTCCCATTCTTAAAATATAACTCGGGTGCCAAATTCTATGAAAATCAAATTCATATTTTGATGATGATAATTTTGTAATAATTCTATCAAATTCATTATAATTTCCCATAAAAAATAAATTTAATCTTTTATGAATTCGAAATAAAACTTCTAATTCTTGAAAACATGGTTCAATACTTCCATCTAATTCTGCTTTATGTGTATGGTAGACATTTGTAAAATATGGATAAATTTTACATTTATATAATGCTACATTTAATCTTTGAGAGCTTGGACCTAACAACCACGAACATTCACTAACAATTGATTGATCTTTCAATTTTTGCAATTGAAAAGAACCAGGTTTTATGCCCATGAATACAATATTTCCACATAAGTTACCTCTTGGTGGTGTAAAAATATTGTAAATTTTTGAATATACATTATTAAAATATATTATAGAATCTTCATATGTTTTAAAACAAAATCCTGGATATCTTAAATATTCCAATCGAGGCTTATCTGTAAGAATAAATGTTCGTTTATAACAATCTATTTTTTTCCATTCTTCCTCATTTACTTCACTTAAATTATATTTTGTTAAAAAGAATGGTTTATCTATTTTTTTAACTTCACAATTATACATATCTTTCCAATATCTCTTTTAATTTGTTAGAATATTCGATTTTATCGATTTTTGTTAACATTCTTTGTAAATTGATAATTCTTTTTATATAATCAAATCCAAAATTATTTAACATTCTTATTCTTTTTTCTACATCTTCCCTATTTTTTACATAAGAAAATTTAGAAAGAACAGGATTTTTTCCAAATACTATTTTATTTCTATCTGCACTTTCATCAATAAAAACAATATTACCTGTTAAAATTCCTTCGTGAACCCTTTGAGCAATATCATCTAATTCTTTATATAATGGATCTGAAATAATAACTGTTGATAATGATTTGCTCATTTCATCATTAAAATTATCATATGAAACAGACTTTCCAAATTCTGGATAGCGTAAATTATATTTATTTTTTTTAAAATCATCTTTTTTTATTTTTCCAAACATTTTAACTTTTATGTCATCAGGATATCCAAAATAAAATTTAATCATATCTTGTTGTCGACGACCAGATCTAAATGTTCCGCCATACATTAAATCATATTCATAATTAAAATGATTTTCTTTATAATCAGATGTTAAATAAACAAAATTTTCAAAAGGAAAATGAATAATATCTTTAATTTTAATTCCTGTTTTTTTATCAACAATAGACTTTAATAATTTTGTATTTCTAGGTTGAGAAATATAAACAATATCATCTCTTGTTATTTCTATATCTTCCTTTTTGTATTTTGATGCCCATTCTTTTTTTTCAATACTTTTCCATATTTGTGTTAATAAAATATGAGGATCACATAACATGTAAAAAACAGGCCCATTAAAATGATTTATTATATAATAACATAAAGTATCTGATGGATTATCAATTCCTCCAAAATAATTCACATTACCATTTATAACAATTAATGCATCATATCCTTCAGAATTGATGTTTTGATATTCGCTTTCAATATTAAAAATGTTAAAATCACTTGGTTTTTTATCTTTTTTTAAAAGTTTTGTATACACACCGAACTTCTATATTTGCTGTAGTTAAAATTTTAATTATTGATAACGCCTCACCTGTTCCTCCACTTGTCCCTGACGAACCTATAGCTATACGAGCACCAGGCTTAATTACACAAACTTTCATATAACAAAATCTCCATATTTTTTTTAATAAATTTAAAAAAATATGGAGATTTTGTTAACTATTTTTTAACAGAAAAAATCATTAAAAACATCTGATGTTTTTTCTAATAAATATTCTTTTTTCATTGGTACTAAAAACATTTTAACTTTTTCAATAAATGTTTTTTCTATCATTTTATCGTAATCTATTTCTAAACCAGCTTCTGTAAATTCAGGTATTCAATTGTTAAATGCTAATGTTTCTATATTTCATTTATTTTGTTTTAAATAAACAACTTTTGATTTTTCGCCTTCTTTTATTTCTTCAATTTTATCTTGAAGACCTAAACTTTCACTTAACATTTTTAACGCAGCAGCACCTTTTAAATGTCTTGGCGTACCTTTTTTATATTCTCCATCAGAATTTATATATTCATTTATATTATGAACACCAATATTAGATGCAATTTCTTCCGGAACAGCAGACATGAGACTATTCTTATATTCATATATTTTATCTTTCAATTCCTCATCAGTCATATCTTCTAATATATCTATTAAAATACTTCTTAAATATGGTTTTACAGCAATTGGCGTATCAGATCTAACAACTTCTAATCCCGTAACTTTTAATGGATCCAATGGTTTTACGCCTTCATTATCTACAATATATAAACAATATTTCTTTTTTGCAACAAATAAACCAGATTTTGCAACAATTTCTTGTTTAAAACTTATTTTATATTCATGTTCTTGAGAATTAAAATCTCTTATCTGTGTTTTTTCATATGAATTTGTGTTAACATAATCACAGACACATGAAGATATTTTTTTACAATATTCTATTCTTTCATTATCATCCAAAGACTCTCATTGCTCTAATAATCCCTGAGCCTTTATAAATTCATATAAATCCAAAAATAATGAATTATGAACTAGAATATTGTTTGCAAAAAAATTATGATTATTGTTAATTTCTATATCATAAACATCAATTTCTTGTATGCCCAAATCTTCTATTTCAAAATCTGAACATTCTATGAAATTAAAAACTTTTGACATCTTTCTACAACCTCTAATTTATTTTTTAATGTTACAACTAACGCAGATTAATATGTGAATCTAATGAATTAATTTAATTATTTTATCTGTTTTTAAAATATTTTTTGGCTTTACTGAAATATAATCATTATTTCTTTTTACAATTATCGAATGATCTTCTGTTACTATAACTTCTTTTTTATCTATTTTTATTTTATACATTCTTTTATTAACTTTATGTTTCATAATAAAATTAATATTATTCATTTCTATCTTTTCTTTTTGCGTATTAAATGATGGCGCTTTATATGTCGGCAAATAACCAATAAATTTACCTTCTTTATATTCATGTTTCTCTATTGATTTCTCTCATAAATCTTCAATAGTGAAATCACCATAATTTGTATTAATAATAGAATTACCAACAACAGAGTCCGTATCAATTGTTATTACAAAATCATCTTTAACATATTCACTTTCATAAAGCATTTAAAACCCTCTTTTTAAGTTAATATATCAAATCACATAAATAAAATAAACAAAAAATGCCATTAATAGTTAATGGCATTTTTATATTTTTTTTAATGAAAAGATTATCCAATTTCTATTTTTCTTTCTTTAACTGGCTTTTCAACTTCTTTATCTTTTACAATAATAATTTTTAAAATGCCATCTTCTAATGTTGATGTAATATTTTTATATGATTCTGGTAAATATTCTACAAATTTAAATTGATTTGATGTATTTGCACTATCAGAATTTTTAACTTTGTTTCCCGTGACATAAAGCATTTCTATTCCTTTACTATCACTTTTAACTTTTATTGTTATATCATCTTTCTTAAATCCTGGAACATATAATGAAAATATATGTTCATTATCATTTTCATCATATGATATATGTAATAGACCATAATTTAATTGCTTTTCATATTTTTCTAGATATGCTAATGGATCTGAAACTTGGCCGTCACTATAGTCATCCAAGCCAAATAATGAACCACTCAGCGCATCAAAAACGCCATGAAAAACATCTTGAAAATCGCCTAATGAATTTTTTTGTAATATTGTTGTTAACATTTTTAAATTCTCCTTTATTTCTTTATTTAAATATAAATTAATCATTTATTTTTAAAAGTAAACCTTTTTAGTTACTTTTTTGTTTTTTATTTCTTCTAAAATAGTGGCTAATTCTTTTGATAATGATGGAGTGCTTAATATTTCATTTGCGAACATTTCTCCATTTTTTATTGAATGTCTGCCTGCTGCACAAATTGCTTCTGCAGTGCTTAATCTATACATTCTAAAATATGGTACAGCAATAGCTCCATATGTTGCATTAATAACTAGTTTTAAAGCTACTTGTAATGATTTATATCTTTCATATAAAATATCTAATCTTTCAAATTCGCTTTCTAATTCTTTTGTTCATTTTTTATCTAATTTTTCTTTAACCTTATCTCTTTCTTTTCCTGTAGCTTTCATTTTGTTTTTATATTCTACGCGCTTATTAAAAACATATTTAACTACAGCTGCAATTACTCCTATTACTTCTGTACTAAACATTGAACCATTAGGAGCTATTGCTATTTTTCCTACTTTTACTTTGTTATTAAATTCTTCGAGTTTTTTCCCTGCGATTTTTTCTAACGTGCCATCAGCTCTTTGATAATCAAATGCGGGAAATTCTCTTTTTCTTACACATTTTATAATATTTTCTTCTGTTGCTGCTTCTAAGACATCTTTATTCAAAAAATTACAAATTACACCAATAACTGTATTTGAACCCATATTTAATGTCATCATTTGATGAGGATATGATGAAGTTATATCTACATCAACAATATCTCTATGTTTTCCTTTTTGTGGTTCTTTGCAATAAGCAGCTTCATATGGCTCTTTAACGCCACCAAAATGGTGTTCTGCACAAAGATTATTTCTTCTATAATATGTTAAAAATACAGCTTCAATTAATGAAGTAACACTTTCATGAAATTTCATTGGACACTTAGTTAAAAGACTAAGTGTTTCAATTAATTCTATAAATTGTCTCTTTTCTTGAATCTGTTTTACACGTTTTACGTCAATTACGTTGTAATCAACATATAAATTATAATTTTTTCTTTTTAATGTAGACAAATCTTTATATTCTGAATAATCAATTTTTCCTTTTTCTACTTCAAATTTTGCAACATAATCTAATTTATATGACTCTAAATTAATACCAAGTAATTGTTTTGAATATTTTTTATAAACAGTTCTATAATCAAGAATGGATACACCTGGAATATCAACTAAAAATGCTTGTCTCCCTTGAACTAATTTTGTTCAATAACTTATTTTTCCTAATGGTGACATCATTCCTATAATTTTCTTTGCTGTTTCTTCTGATCCATTTTTATCTTTAAATAATTTAAGAACTCTGTTTATAATATATGGTATATCAAAACCATCAGAATTTCATCCTGTTATAACATCAGGCTCGGTTTTATGCATAAACATTAAAAATGCATATAAAAGTTTTTCCTCACTATCAAATTTTAAATATTCATATCATGTTTCTTTTAAATTTTCTCCCGTATATTCTTCTAAACCAAATGAATATGTTTTATTATAAAAAGAATCATAACATGTTATTAATGTAACTGGCCAATCTGCTTCTATCGGATCTGGAAAACCACCAGATATATTAAATGCATCTTCAGTTAATGCTAATCATTTTTTCTTTTTTTCATCATAATATGTTGCTTCATTGAAGTCTATTCTATGTTGAATTTTAATAAATTCATGATATGTATAGTAATCTTCTTCTCCGTTAAATTTTATTCTAACTGACTTTGATTCGTCTAATTTAACACTATCAACTTCTATATCAAATGCCATTCACCTAATTTTAGGTTGATATAAATGTTCATCATCTATTTCAAAATATCGTTCACATAAAAATTGAATTTCTGGTTTAACATTATTTTCATAAATAAATTTATCCTGAGGATGAGCGTCACAAAAAGTTTTATATTGATTATAAGATTTAAAATTTATTTTTTTGACATTCTCATTATAAATTGATTTAATGCCTGTATTTTCCTTTGACAAAATATACAAATATGGTGTTCAATTTATTTCGTGATGCTTTCTTTTTCCATCAGGAGTTGTCTCTCATAAATGCATTATATTATTTCATCTATCATAATGAACATTTTTAAACATTGAATATAAATCCTTTTTATTTTTAATTTAAATTACAAATAAAGAGTTGTTAACCACTCTTTATTTTTTATTCTGTTTTATCTAAACGATTTGCTTCTAAAATTGGGAGCCCTGCTTCTGTAGGAATATAAATGACCTGTCCACTTTGTGAATTTTGATTTAAATTATTGATAAAAAGATAACGAAGATATGCTTCATTGTTCTTTAATGACGTCCCAATAATTCTATTTGCTTCAGCAACGCCCTTTGCTCTTTCAATTTCAGCTGCAGCTAAAAGCTTTGATGACTCCATTTCTGCATTTGCTTCTTGAATTTTAATTTGTCTTGTTTGCTCTGCTTCAGCTAATAGAGCAACACCTCTCATTTGCAAACTATAAACTTTATATTTTGGTCATCCATAAAGAAAGAGAACTGCAAAAAGAATAACAAAAATAACAGAAAATATAGGTACATAAATTTGAAAGTTTTTCTTTGGTTTTTCCATAATTAAATTAACTCCTTTTTTCTATTAAAATTTCTTTAACTTTTTTTCTAGATTCTTTTTTCCCACCTATTTTATAAAAATAATCTGTCTCAAATAAATCATATTTAAAATCAATATAATTTAAAATTGAATCTGAATTTTCTTCAATACAAGATGATAAATAAAACTTTCCAGGCAATTCTTTTATTAAATTTAATAATTTAAATGAATCAGCATTTGTCCACTCTGAAGAACAATAGCAATTAGATTTATTAAAATATGGTGGATCCAAATATACTACAGTGTTTTTATTACAATTATCTATAAGAAAATTTTCATAATCTTTTTGATAAAATATCCAATCAGAATTAATAAGTATATCATTAATCTTATAGCATTTTATTTTAAATTCGTTTATATATTTTTTATTTAATCTATTGGTATCTTTACAAAATGGAGCATTAAATTTTCCAATTTTATTAAATCTGCATAAACCATTAAAACTTGTTAAGTTTAAAAACATAAATTTATAATAATTTGTACATGCAGTATTAAATTCATCTCTAATGAGGTAATAATATTGTTCTCCTAACCTTGAAAGTCTATATCCTTCATCTTCAAGAAAATTACATAAGTCATTAATGTCTCTTTTAGAATATAAAATAAGTTTTAAAAAACTAATAAGCAGGGAACTTATATCTGAACAAATTGCATTTTTTGGATTTAAATTAAAAAGAACTGTTCCAGATCCTAGAAAAGGTTCCAAATATAACTCATTATCATTTATTTTAATATGTTTAGATAAAAAATCCATAAGTTTATATTTATTTCCAGGATATTTAATATATGGTTTAATTTTCATAAATAAGTTTAACTCCATCTTTAATAATTTAAGATTATATATTAAAAAAT
>OLFV01003236.1_pt1 | contig 10479 bp, 9 predicted proteins | sample 1605551 | NCBI WGS metagenome assembly OLFV01 (sample SAMEA3888922, study PRJEB22519) | human gut metagenome | biome: human gut; feature: human-associated habitat; material: faeces | place: Denmark | collected 2011
CGTACACCTGCTTGCTTTTATTGTGCTATGCTATCCACACGCTTTTGCAAGTGACCCGACTTTGGATTGCTTTTGGGATTGCCCTGTTGTTCGGGTTTTATGAACACCTGTTTGCTGATGTGTTTTATCAGATTGCTTATGTGAATCTGATGCTTTTTGGGTTATTGTTTCTTTAGTTTTTCGTTGCCAAATAGGCACTATGGAGTCAGGACTTTCCATTTCGCCCTGTTCAAAGTCGAGTTCTGGCAGTTCGTCAGGGTCTGGTAGGTATGGACCTTGCTTGTTTTCGTGATATATCTTTACCTCTACGACGGCAACACCGCTTGATATCATGCCGAGTTCCTTAGCCGCAGCCCATGACAGGTCTATGACTCTGCCACGATGGAAAGGTCCGCGGTCGATGACTTTTACGACCACTTGCTTATTATTCTTGAGATTGGTGACAAGTAGCTTTGTTCCAAAAGGATGTGTGCGGTGAGCGCATACCAGCGAGTCGTGGTGCATTCGTTGTCCGCTTGTGGTTCTGGCGCCTGTGGCTCTCTTGGAGTAATAAGACGCTTTACCTCTCTGCTGAGCCTTTACACCCAACAGAGAGGTTATCGTTAACATAAATATAATCAAAAGTTTATTCAATAAGCGTATTCCTTTAAGCCCTCATGATGTAGAGAGACAGTTATCATTAGATATGGAATACCAAAGAAGAATGAATTTTTGAGATTAGACTTATGATTATCAGATGAAGAATGATATGAGGAATGAAAAGAGGGAAAGTGATTGGAATGGCGCATGAAGACCGGCAAATCGCAATCCGATTATCTGACTATGACCTAACAGTCTCCATTACGCTGTTTCACTCTTCAATTCTTTTTCTTTTCAACTCTTCAGTTCTTTTTCTTCTTTCTAAATATTCTTCTTTCGTATTATACGATGCCCTGAGCCATCATAGCCTTAGCAACCTTCATGAAGCCAGCTACGTTAGCACCCTTGACATAGTTGATATATCCGTCAGCCTGCTTACCGTAAGTGAGACACTGCTCGTGGATATTCTGCATGATCTCGTGGAGACGACGGTCAACTTCCTCGTTGTTCCACTGGAGACGCATAGAGTTCTGAGTCATTTCGAGACCTGATGTAGCAACACCACCAGCGTTAACAGCCTTACCAGGAGCGAAGATCATCTTAGCCTTTACGAATTCCTCAGCAGCTTCTGCGGTACATCCCATGTTACTTACCTCAGCTACGCAGATAGCGCCATTAGCGATAATCTGACGTGCATTGTCACCATTGAGCTCATTCTGAGTAGCGCAAGGGAGAGCGATGTCAACCTTAACCTCCCAAGGCTTCTTGCCAGCGTAGAACTCAGAACCAGGGAACTTCTCAGCGTAAGGAGCGCAAACGTCATTGCCAGAAGCACGGAGCTCGAGCATGTAAGCGATCTTCTCCTCATTGAGACCAGCTGGGTCATAGATGTAACCGTCAGGACCAGAGATGGTAACAACCTTACCACCGAGCTCTGTAGCCTTCTTAGCAGCACCCCATGCTACGTTACCGAAGCCACTGATAGCGATAGTCTTGCCCTTGATGTCGAGGTTGTGTGTATGAAGCATGTGCTGTACGAAGTAGATAGCGCCGTAGCCAGTAGCCTCAGGACGGATACGTGAACCGCCGAACTCAAGACCCTTGCCTGTGAGCACGCCTTCGTAACGGTGTGTGAGCTTCTTGTACATGCCATAGAGGTAGCCGATTTCACGAGCGCCTACGCCGATATCTCCAGCAGGAACGTCCTCATCAGGACCGATATGACGATAGAGCTCTGTCATGAATGCCTGGCAGAAACGCATTACCTCATTGTCAGAACGACCGCGGATAGAGAAGTCAGAACCGCCCTTGCCACCGCCCATTGGGAGAGTGGTAAGACCATTCTTGAATGTCTGCTCGAATCCGAGGAACTTGAGGATAGAAAGGTTTACTGAAGGGTGGAAGCGGAGACCTCCCTTGTAAGGGCCGATAGCGCTGTTATACTGTACGCGGTAGCCGAGGTTTACATGGATTTCACCGTTGTCATCAACCCAAGGTACACGGAAAGTGATGATACGCTCTGGCTCTACGAGACGCTCGATAATCTTAGCGCGCTCAAACTCAGGATGCTGATCATATACGTCTTTCACGGATTCGAGTACCTCACGAACTGCCTGAAGGTATTCATTTTCACCTGGGTGCTTTGCAGCCAGGTCCTGCATAATTTTCTCTACGTTCATGGTTATGGACTTTAGAATGTTATTGGTTTTAGATATGGTTATATATTTATTTCTTTTTTTTAGGCTTTTCTGCCTTTGTATGGGAGCGGTTACTTCCCTTTAGGTGTGTCTTTCCGCCATCTCGTGGCAGTGGTCCAAGTGGTTTTCGTATGCTTCCTTTTTCGGATTTTGCATTGCAAAACGCACTCTGTGACTGACTCACGAGACAAAAGTATGCAATTTCCTTGACACCTCCAAATGTTTTTTACTTTTTTGGGAAATTTTTAATTTGAAATTGACATTTTGTAAAGTGCAGATTGCGAAAAATAGTTTTCTCCCTCAGTCATTGTTTACATAATGTCATGCTTGATAATGAAGAATGAAGAATCTTAAAAATGAAGAATGAAGAATGAAGAATTTGAATTACGTTCTTCGCCTTGAATCCCCTCTATCAGGAGAGACTAACTCCTATTCTTCATTCTACATTCTTCATTTAACAATCGCGCTGACGCGGTTGGGTGACCGCAAGCGGAGAAGGTATCTGGCATCCCCCTACAGGGGGAAGAGAAAGGGTCTTGATAACGTGGCGGACTCTGGGAATATCCGATGGTGATGGGATGTAGGCTGTGGCTTGTTGTGGGCTTTTATAAAATACCAATAGATGCTGGCAAAAAAATATCTATAAATAAAAACAGAGAAAAATATCTTTCTGTATTTTTATTTATTGATATTCTATTCCGTCATTGTCCCAATATGTATTCCTTTATTGTTTCAACTGCATGACACGTTCAAGTACCTTTTCTAATTGTCCTGCATAATAGAATGGTAAACTACATAGAGTATAGTCTTTACTCTTTATTATATTGCCAGCCTTGTCTTTCCTCTCTATATGTATAGAGTCGGTGCGTTCTGGATTGTTCCAAAAACGAAAGGCATACTTGCAATCAGAATTAAGCATAAACTCCTGAAGGGATTTCAGATGGGCATTGTCTCCAGACTTTACCTCTATCGGAATAAGTCCATATTTGCGACTGAGATATAGATAATCAAGCTCCGCCTGTGAGTTTCGGCTTGCACGAACCCAGAATGTTCTTTTGTCAAGATATCTACCACTTTGCCCTATCAACTCTTGCCCAACAATATGCTCAGCCACTTTTCCTCTCCAAGCATCGTTAAGACTATCTATGCCATACAGTTCTGATTGTATGCCTGCAGCGTAATTCATCAATCCCGTATCGAGCCACATAAGTCGTGGACGCTTTTTCATGTCAGGCACGATAGGCACGTTTGTTTCTACTGAAGGATATACAAGTTCTAATAGCATAGTCTTTTGCAAAGTTCGCATTGCTTCGCCCACTTCACGACTTTTATAATTGGAGGATGCAAAATGATCGAAAGTAATCTGCTCGTCCGCATAAGCCCATCCATTCATAATGATGTGACGAATGACATTACGGCTCATATCTGTCGTGGTGTATTTCTCTACATCGTCCATATATCCTGCTATGAGAGACTGATATATATCGTCAAGGGCAATGATGTCTGATGTTCTTGCATATTCGGCAACAGCTTGTGGCATTCCTCCCACAAGGGCATACTTATTAAATAATGTCATGACATGACTATGCAATGCCTCTGGTACTGTAGCCGAACAGATCATATCATGAAGTCCTTTTTCGTCAACGGCACCTAAAAATTCATCAAAAGTGCAAGGGCGGAGCACCATATACTCTACCCTACCGACAGGAAAACTGATGTGCTTATTTCGGTCGAGCATAGTTTCAAGTAGGGATCCTGCGGCTATCACATACACCTCAGGGTATTCCTCATAGAAATATCTGAGCATCTTTATGGCGATAGGGGAATTCTGTATTTCGTCAATGAATATCAATGTGCTACCTTCATCCTTCTTTTTACCACGAATGGCAAGCAGAATGGAATAAAGCTCCTTTATAGGCATTTCCTTTTCAAAGATACTTCTGTCGCTTATGTCATCCAAATTGAATTTCAAATAGACATCAAAATCCTTACCAAAGGCATCCACCAGTGATGTCTTGCCTACCTGTCTTGCACCTCGAATTACCAATGGTTTATGGCTTTCCTTATTCTTCCAGGAACGCAACCATGCCAAAGCTTTTCTCTCAAACATATCACTCCTTATTTTATATAAATAATTCTATTCTCTTATTTAGTTATCACTTTACGGTGCAAAGATAAATAAAAAATACCAGATAATCAAATGATTATACATTTATTTGTAACAAATCCAAACATAAAATGATTATCTTTTGTAACAAATCCAAAGATAAAACGATTGTTATTTGTAACAAATCCAAAGATAAAACCTCGGATATTTGTAACATATCCAAATATTAAACAATAAATATCAATAGAAAAAAATGGTATCAATAGATGCCGGCGCAAAAAAATATCAATAAATAAAAACAGAGAAAAATATCTTTCTGTATTTTTATTTATTGATATTCTATTTTTTTCTACCTTTACCAAATAATTCGGAATGAGAACCTATGCGGACGAGTTCGATAATATTGTTCTCTTTATCATACCATATCAGAAGAGTGTCATTCTCTATATGGCATTCCATATAGTCATCCCAGTTGCCTTTCAAGGAATGAGGATAATACTCTTCAGGTATTTGTTTGTCTTCTGCTAATAATCCAACAAGTTGAAAGAGGGTCTCTATTATATTCTTATTGTTCTTGTAGCGTTTGAAATCCTTCTTAAACTGTGTCGTTTTTCTAACTTCTTTCATACCTCTTAATCTTCCATAGAAGCAATAAAACTTTCTATGTTGTCCATGTGAACAACTCCCGCATCATGTCCGCTTTTAGCTTCATTCATTGCTGATAAAGTGGTGTCGTTTGGAGTATTATCCAAATCTATGCTTGTGTCTGCATTATTGACAGCAACAATGCGGACTCCTTTCATAAGTGAGAGGACTTTCTTTAAGTTCTCTAATAATGTAGGACTATCTATCTGTAATGTTAACTGTGCCATATTTTGTTGTTTTGTTGTTTTGTTGTTTTGTTGTTTTGTGATTTTGTTAATAGTAAATTACAAACAACTAAACAACAAAACAACAAAACAACAAAACTATTTATTGATATTTTACGACCTACTGCGGAGAGTCGGCAAGCGATATCTACTTGGTAAGGGCGAGACGGAGACCTATGTCGGCATTGTTGAAGTCGCCTGAGACGCCTTTGCGGGCGGTATAGCGGCAATCACTGCGGCCGGAGTTCCATCCACCACCGCGGATGACGAAGGTGTTGGTACTGTCTGGCGCTACGCAAGGGTCGGTCTGTGCCTCTGCAGGATATGTGGCATGGGCATCCTGACACCATTCCCACACGTTTCCGCTGAAGTCATGGAAACCAAGTTCGTTCTTGTCCATTGACCCAACTGGATGCAAGGTGAGGACGGAATTGCTCTTATACCATGCTATACGCTCCACGTAGATGGAACCACTATACTGCAAGGTGTGAGACTTTGCACCGCCACGAGCGGCATATTCCCACTCTGCCTCGGTAGGAAGACGGAACTGCTTGCCAGTGAGCTCGCAGAGCTTCTTGACAAACTTCTGGCAATCCTCCCAACTGACATTGACCACTGGCAGATTTTTTCCCTCCTTGATGGAAGAAGGATTACTGCCCATGACAGCTTCCCAAAGTTCCTGTGTCACCTCGGTCTTGCCGATATAGTAGTCCTTTGTGATGGTCACTTGGTGCATAGGTTGCTCCTCATTAGGCGTGATGTCCTTCATCTCGCTTGTTGCGCCGATATTGAATTTACCGGCATTGACGAGAATAAGGTCGTAATCCACGCCCTTTGACGTCAGAGTCACTACGCCATTCTTGTCATCACTCACTTCTGTCTTGTCGGAATTGCAGGCTGTCATCATCATGGATGCCACGGCTGCGAGTAGGAATAATTTCTTCATATATTATTTTTTAGTTGCTTTTACGAGGTAAACGATGATGAGAATATACATTCCCAGAGACACTACCTGAGCCCAATCGCTGCCTGTCCAAGCCTCATTTACAGGGTTATAGCCTGCGAAACGCAATACAGCAGATACCACTCCCATCAATGCGCCGCCGGCAATGAAGCCAGAAGCCAGGAGAGTACCCTTCTCACCACGTGCTGCATTGACTGCGCTGTCCTTGCTGCGAGTGGTCACATACCAGTTGACTGCACCACCTACGATAAGAGGGAGGTTCAACTGCAATGGGATAAACATACCCAAAGCGAAGGCAAGGGCAGAGATACCGCAAGCATTCATCACGAGGGCGATGACGGCTCCGATGCCATAAAGAAGCCAAGGAGCGCCCTGACCCATCATCAATGGCTCGATAACGGCAGCCATAGCGCGTGCCTGTGGTGCTGCCATCACGTCAGAGTTGTCTGGAGTAAAGCCGTAGGTCTTATTGAGAATCATGATCACACCAGCCGCTGTTGCCGCGCTGACGAGTATTCCGAGGAACTTGAATGTCTGCTGCTTGGCAGGAGTACTACCGAGCCAGTAGCCTATCTTGAGGTCGGTAACGAAGCTACCAGCACTTGAAAGGGCTGTACAAACGACGCCACCCATCACCAATGCTGCCACCATTCCGGAGGTGCCCTTCAGTCCAACTGTTGCCATGATGAGGGAAGCGAGGATAAGAGTCATCAGAGTCATACCGGAAACAGGGTTTGAGCCCACGATAGCAATGGCGTTAGCAGCCACTGTGGTGAAGAGGAATGCAATGACAAAGACGATAAGGAGTGCCACGATGGTGAAGAGGAGAGAGCCGTGCATCACGTCGAGATAGAAGAAGAGAGTGGTCACGAGGAAAGCGATGAGCAGTCCGAGACCTACAGTCTTCATAGAGATATCGCGCTGAGTGCGCTCTTCCTGTGTCATGTCAGCGCCGCCTTCCTGTGCATTCTTGGCAGGAGCCACCTTAGAGATAAGGCTGAAACTGCTCATGATGACAGAGCGGGAGTTCCATACGCCGATGATACCAGCCATAGCGATGCCACCGATACCGATGCTCTTAGCATACTGGAAGAGCTCCTGAGGGCTGGCATTGGCTGCCAATGTGCTGCCGGAAATCTGGAGATCAGGCCATATCAAGGCGATGGCAGGCACCACAATCCACCATATCAGCACTGAGCCGGCACACATGATAGCGGCATATTTCAGTCCGACGATGTAGCCCATACCGAGCAGAGCGGCAGAGGTATTGATGCTGAAGAAGAGTTTTGCCTTTTCTGCCACGGTGACACCGAGCGAACAGAAGGTAGAGGTGAAGTTCTCTGCCCATGCTCCGAAGGTAGCCACGAGGAAGTCGAAGATACCACCGATGATACTTGCAATGACGAGAGGCTTGGCAGAACCGCTGCCGCCCTCACCGCTCATGAGCACCTGTGTGGATGCAGTAGCCTCAGGGAAAGGATATTTTCCGTGCATATCCTTTACGAAATACTTACGGAATGGGATGAGGAAAAGGATACCTATGACACCTCCGAGCAATGAAGAGAGGAACACTTCGAGGAATGTAACGGAGATGTCAGCGTCAGGAAACTTATTCTGAAGGATATAGAGAGCAGGGAGAGTGAAGATAGCTCCTGCCACTATCATGCCGGAACAGGCACCAATAGACTGAATGATGACATTCTCACCGAGAGGATCTTTACGCTTAGTAGCACCGGCAAGACCTACTGCGATGATGGTGATAGGGATGGCTGCCTCGAATACCTGACCTACTTTGAGACCGAGATACGCTGTTGCAGCGCTGAAGATGACAGCCATGAGAAGTCCGAGGCACAGTGACCATGCCGTCACTTCGCGTGGATTAGCCTTGGATGGCATTACTGGTTCGTAGGTTTCTCCTGGTTTTAGTTCGCGGAATGCGTTTTCAGGAAGTTCTTGTTTTGTCTTTTCCATTTTATTAAAATGATGATTAAGTCTTTTAATTCATAATTCATAATGCATAATTCATTTTCCCTATTGATATTTCCTTTTGCCTCAGGACATCAGATGTAGCCTTCCAGTCCGTCCTCATTCTCTATGCGGGAGAGGAGCTTTCTGACGCAGGCAGACGAGTCTTCCTTCTTGCAGACGAGGAGGACATCATCTTTTTCTGCTACGATATATCCGTTGAGACCGGAGAGAACGGCGAATTTACCGTCAGGAAGAGCCACGACATTGTGCATGGAATCGTCAGCCAGAATGCGTGAACGGGTGTTGACCACCACGTTGTCAGTCTCATCTGTCGATAAGGCTTCGTAGATGCCATGCCATGTACCGATGTCAGCCCATCCGAAATCACACTGCATCACCGCCTTGTGCTCCATCTTTTCCAGTATCGCCATGTCGAGCGAGAGATTGAGAAGGCTGGAGAAATCATGATTGCCCTCGGCATTGAGGATGCGCTCCAGATGGTCTTTCAGTTTGTGGAAGCAAGCCATATAGATGCTGGTGTTCCACAGCCATTCTCCACTATCGATAAACATACGGGCAAACTCACGGTCGGGTTTCTCCGTAAATGACTTCACATGATAAAAATCATTCTCGCCATCACCTTTCTGTATGTATCCGTAGCCTGGCTCTGGACGCGATGGCGTGACGCCGATGGTCAGCACACAGTTGTGCTCTCTGACGTAAGAAGCACCTCGCTGCACCGCACACTTGAAGTTGTCTTCACGCAGTATGACCTGATCTGCCGGTATGATAATCACGCTCGTGCGCTCATTGTCTGCGCATCCAGGGGCTGATGTCTGCGCATTCATGCCCTCATTGCCTTGCGTTTCCTTGGCATAGATGCTTCGCAGAGCGAGCAGAGTGGCAGGAGCAGTGTTGCGGTTGATGGTTTCAAGGATGAGGTTAGATGGCGGAAGGTCAGGCAGTTGCTGTCTTGCAATGTCCTGAAAATCCTCCCTTGTGACGACAAAGATATTGTCTTCCGGCACTATTTTCGCCATCCTGTCGAAAGTCTGCTGGAGTAAGGTGCGACCTAAGCCGAAGAAGTCGATAAACTGTTTAGGCATATTCTGCCTGCTGACGGGCCACAGCCTTCTACCCTTTCCTCCTGCTAATATTATTGCGTATGTCATTATTGCTGTTTTTATTAGTAGATATGAATGATGTCATTGTATCATCCTTGGATTTGGTCTATCCGTTGCAAAGATACAAAAAAAGAGGGAAGTATGGACAAAAGAAATGAAAAAGTTTGTTATTTTACTATTTTCTTCTACCTTTGCATAGTAAAATGGCGGTTTGGCAATACAGCCGGACTTTTGGAAAAGAAAAAAAAATGGCAAAAAAAGAGAAATATTACGTAGTGTGGGACGGGGCTTCCTGTGGTGTCTTTTCTTCTTGGGAAGCGTGTCAGGAGGCTGTGGAAGGCTATTCCAATGCCCGATATAAGTCATTCAAATCCATGGAGGAAGCGGAGGATGCCTATGAGATGGGCGCGGATGCTTATTACGAAATGGAGAAGGAACGGGCTACATCGGATGCTGATAAGGTTGCCTCTGACGCTGGGCAGGCTTCTTCTGGCGCTGGACAGACTACTAAGAAGGCCACCTCCGCGCCTACTTCTGCGCCTTGTGAGGAGGCAAAAGCGCCGCAGTCGCTGCGCTGGGCTCGCTGTAAAGGGGTGATAATGGACAGTATTGCCGTGGATGCTGCTTGCTCGGGAAACCCTGGCATGATGGAGTACAGGGGTGTATATCTTGGTAATGGCAGGGAGATATTCCATTTCGGTCCGATGTATGGCACTAACAATATTGGTGAGTTTCTTGCTTTGGTGCATGGTCTTGCGCTCCTGAAGCAGAAAGGACTCTCCCAGATGCCTATCTATAGCGACTCCGTGAATGCTCAGTTGTGGGTGAGACAGCGCCATTGCAAGACGACATTGGTGCGCAATGAGAAGACTGCCGAGCTCTACCGGCTGATAGAGCGTGCCGAGAAATGGCTGCGAGAGAACAGCTATTGCAATCCTGTCATCAAATGGCCTACCGAGTCTTGGGGGGAGATACCTGCTGACTTTGGGAGGAAGTGACTTTTTTTAAATGAAGAATGTTCTAAATGAAGAATGTTCTAAATGAAGAATGTTCTAAATGAAGAATGTAGAATGAAGAATGAAGAATAGGAGTTACCTTTTCTTCTTTTAGTGAAAAGTGAAGAGTGAAGAGTGAAAAATCGCGCTGACGCGGTTGCGGTAACTAACTAAAG
>OLFV01003246.1_pt1 | contig 10435 bp, 9 predicted proteins | sample 1605551 | NCBI WGS metagenome assembly OLFV01 (sample SAMEA3888922, study PRJEB22519) | human gut metagenome | biome: human gut; feature: human-associated habitat; material: faeces | place: Denmark | collected 2011
CTTTTGGAGCAATGTTTCTATGGCGGTCACTCTGTCATTGAGTCGTTCCATAAATATTGTTCGATTGTTCAACATCGTTGTGCTCTTATTTTGATTGACAATAGTATTTTTAATGAACTCCTTGATCTTACAAATACTAAATATGAAATAGCTATGAATTAATGAAGCGGAACACAGCCTAATCACTCTTTCCTATACGCCTTTGTCTTGCGCCCAACGCAGGATGAAGGCTTTTCTTTTTTAAGCGATATGCTCTGCCTTCAGCACCTCCTTCACTGCGCTCTTCGCACCTTTGGCTTTTGCAATCTCTCAGGCCTGAGAGTCTATCACATAAGGTAGCTTGCTCTATCGTCCCATTCAATGTCTGTGGACGAATCGGCTTTTATTGGAGTCTTTTCAATACGGCCTGCATGGGATGCTTACGAATAATTTGCTACTCTATTACAAAATCTTTTTAGAAAGTTGGAAGTCAATAAACGCTTGCTGTCCTTTACAGTAATTGATAAGTTGATTGAACGTATAGTCGTGTGATAGCAGAGGAGCGTTGCCAATGAGTACGAGGTGCTTGCGCGCACGCGTCATGGCCACGTTGAGCTTGCGGTCAATCACTTGGTGAGTACGTTCGTCAACGTATTCGTTGTTGGTAAGGAAGAGCAACTGATATTTATGCTTGGCCGTGAAACTATAGATGATATAGTCGCGCTGGCTACCTTGGTAACGTTCAACGGTGTCGATCGTGATGTCGTGCAGTTGCGGAATGCCCAGGCGGTCGATAGCAGCACGCACGGTAGCAATTTGATTGCGGTAAGGCACAATGATACCCAACGTTTTCAGTACATCAAAATCGTTGCATTTTTGGTAGATGTGTTGTGCCAATTGAGCAGCAATATTGGCCTCGATAACGTTCACTTTAGGAGGTTCCATCTCATTTAGGTCATCACTAAGAGGATAGGAGATGAAGGCTACGCGATTGTGGTGTAAGGCCATGTCTTTCCAATCTACGTGAGGACTGTTGGCTCGTGGTGTAGCTTCTGTTTGATGAGGAAGTGGCACTTCGCACAAGGCATCATTGTAAAAGTTGAGGCTGGGGAAGTAGGCAATGTCGTGGTGCATACGCCCTTGGTGGGTGAGCATGTGACAGACTTGCTCGTTGCGCGAGCCGTCTTCGTTAAATCCGTAAAGGTCGAGCAGACGCTCAAATAGAGAGAGTCGGCAATTATGAAGACTGATAGCATTCAGTTGCGGGTCTTTTACGTCAGACTCTTCTGCGCTTTGTTGTACAACGGCGGGTAACTGCTTCTCATCGCCAATGAGTACAAAGCGCTTGATAGCACATTCATCGTTGTGTGTGGCACAGAGCAAAGGGAGCAAGTGTGGCTCAAGAATTTGTGAAGCTTCATCGATAATGGCAAGACTAAATTGCTTGAGTTCAAAAAGAGGTAAAGCAGCACTTAATGCAGTGGTCGTGCCACAAAATACGCGCGTTTGCTTTATCAGATTGATAACCAATTGCTTGTTGGGGTGCTCCATCTGATTAATGCGCTCGCTCAGTAGGTACGGGCGATAAGCTTTCTCACAACTATAATCACTCCCCAAGCGTATAAAGTCGATGCCTTCTTCCACTAACTTGCTACAGATCTCGTCCACAGCGCGATTGGTGTAGGAAAGTAGGAGCACGTTGGTGTTGGCGTGAAGCAACTCTTCGGTGAGAATGTTTTTCATGCCGTAGGAAGTCTTACCAGTGCCTGGAGGGCCAATGACGATGTAAATGTCTTCAGCCTGTAACGCATTTTCAACCAATTGGTTGAATTCAGCGTTGCCATAGTCTCCTTGGCGAGCCTTGAGCGGTTCGATAGAGGGTTGGCGTTGGCCTAACAAAAGGTCGCGACGCGATTGGGGAGCAGACAGAAAGGCGTGCAGACCACGATACTGTGCATTGTATGAAGACTCCATAAAGTCGTGTTCAATGGCCCACACTTTGGTGTGGTAATGGTCGAACACGTTGCGGGAAGTCTGTGCGTTGCGCAAGCGGACGGTCACCTTGTCAGTATGAATGTCGGTGAGCGTACCACGGAACACCAGCGTAGCGGTAGCATCAGGCTGCTCGTAAGCAGTGTAAGGATAGAAAAGTACGATGTCGCCCTCGCGGAAGTTGGAGAGGTCGGCATCAATAGTAGTACTTTTGGTTGTGTCGAATGTAAAATGAACGTCTTCAATCTTTCCCTCATCGTTGACGATGGGGTGAATGCTTAATTGTTCATATATGTTGCCAGCTTCGCGTTTGTCCTCGATGGTAGTGTTCCACGTAGCTGCAAAGCCTGAGTTCTCTTTCGTGCGATTGCCAATGCGTGAGAGAGCGTGTTCGTTGGCAACAAACTGCATGAAACGGAAGTAATAACTGCGCTCTAATGAAGAAGCACGATGTATGGGGGCAAGTAGTTCCTCCAATTGTGGCCGTTTGTAGCGTTGCCATAGCGTACCGTTGGCATACGGATATATCTGTTCGGGCGTAAGCGTCTCAAGACGGCGTAGTCCACCGCGCGTAAACCAGTCCTCACTATAAGCCAAAATGTTGCGCAACTTAAAAGCCTCGAAAAGGAGTTTGGGAGCGGAAGTGGCAAGGTCAAGTCCGTCACGGTAGCGCGAGTAGAGTAAGAAGGCTTGCATTTCGTCAGCACGAAGTTGCTTGTAGTCGTAATGGAGCAACGCACGATAGAGCAACATCTGTATGTAATGTGGCTCTTGCTTGCCTGCGTATTCCTCTTTTCCCTTGCCCGGTAGCCATTTACACTTGCCCGACTTCTGTTCAATGATAGTGCGGTAGTTGAGGTTAAGAAAGTCCATACGTCCTTGCAGACCGAGCGTGTCAGAGAAGAAAGTCGGTTCGAGTATTACTTCTTCGGATTGAAAAGACTGGTCAGTTTGTTGTTCAAAATCATTCGCCATAATATGACGAATATTCTCTTTCTGTTGTTGCGCCATTTGGTGAAATTCATTGCCCATTTCGTTGCACGTAGCAATGGCGAGTGCATTTTGCTTAAAGAAAGAGCGTATGCTATCAGCGTATGAAATGTCCTTCTTATAGGCCACCTCGTCTAATAATTGTCCAGCAAAGTTACCTAATAAGATGGGTTGCGTAGCCGTATAAGGACTGATGCGGCGTAGTAATTCCGTCCACGGAGAGCGTCCTACGGCATCGAAACAACCTGCAACGGACGTAACGTTAACAAGGTAGTCGGGGGCATAGATGATGAGTTCGGGGAGCAGTGTGCCATCGTGGTCGGTACGTGGACGGATTAGATTGATGTGTTCGCCCTCTACCATAATACGACGTAAGTAGCTGCGGTCGCCAGGTAGGTAAGGACTACTTTTGATATAGTTGATGCACACTTCGGTGGCATCGTCCTCACGCGTAGCATAAATGTAAGTATCGTCCCAACGAAGGATAGTGCATTTAATGTAGCTTAACTCCTTGCCGATACTATCCTTAATCCTTCGGGGTAAAATACGCTCATAGGTTAGAGAAAAAAAGCCTTGAAGTTGTGCAGGGATGGGAGCATCGTATATGAGAGAGATGAATTGGGCTATGGCTTTAAGGTCTTGCGACCATGCTTTTTGTAATTCTTCGTCAGTAGTGGCGGTAAGGTCACTCAGTCGTACGCGGGCATCGTTTATGGCAAATGAAAGACTGCGGTCGTTTTGACTGATCTGGTGCTTTTTAATGAGATAGTCAATTTTAGCATATAGTCCACTTAGCTTAATCGTTACATCAGTTAATTGCTGTTCAACCGCTATATTGAGTATGCTTCGCAAGATGTCATAGCGCTTGCGTACTTCAAGTTGTGGATTGATATGTGTCAGTGTAGCGAAGAGTTCTTGTGCTGTTTCGAGTAATGGGGCTTTAAGGTTCATGTGGAAAATATGCTAATGTGTATTAATGTGCTAATGGTTAGTTACACATTCTTTCAAGTTCTTCAACGGCTTGAATGAGTTCTTGGTGAAAGGTGGCGTGGTTGCGTAAGAAGTGGGTGTTGCCGTGTGAGAGGAGTTGATAAAGTTCAGCGTTCATCTCGTCAACGTAGGAGGCTATGGCATATTCAATATCGTCTTTTTGCCAGTCCATGGTGGAGTGGGCAAAGACGCGTTCTTTCTGGTGAAAGAAGCAATAGGCCGTTTCGATGCTGTCGCGTGTAATCATTCGTTGTATCCTTTGGGGCGCATTTGCTTTTGCTCAAGACTGTAGACGTAGCCGTGTTGCGCCAGATAAGCAATAATATCTTGTGGCTCGCGATTGAAGGCATAGCAAAGTGACTCAAGAGAGTCGAATTCTTCATCGCGTAGTAACATATTAATGGTCGACACTAATATGGCAGGGTCGGAAGGTAGAAAGTCCATGTTCTTTTGAGGGATTAGTTGGTGTGCCACATTTGCCATGCAGCATCGGCTTGCAGGTGTAGCATCTCAAGTCCGTTCTTAACGACGGCTCCTTGTGCTGCTCCGCGCTTCATAAAAAGCGTTTCGAGAGGGTTGTATACTAAATCGTATAATAAGTGGTCGGGGGTGAGTAACTCGTATGGGATAGCGGGGCAAGCGTCTACTTTAGGATACATGCCTACGGGCGAACAATTGACAATGACTTTATAATCGCTCATCACTTCGGGAGTGAGCTGTTCGTAAGTCAAGCGACCCAGTGTAGCAGTGCGACTAACGTAGGTAGGTTCTATACCCATTTGTTTAAGACCGTGCATAACAGCCTTTGAAGCACCACCTGTACCTAATACTAAAGCACGCTTGTGTACCTCAAGGCGTAGCAAGGGACGGATAGAGTCGCTAAACCCTATGACATCGGAGTTACAACCATGTAACACGAGTTTCCCATGATCCGTATGTTGTGCGCAAACTACGTTGACTGCCCCTATGGCTTCAGCCTCAGGTGAAAGGCTCGTTAGATAGGGCATAACGGCTTGTTTGTAGGGTATGGTAACGTTAAATCCTATTAAGTTGGGTTGTGCCATGAGCTGTTGCATGGCTTCTTCTATGTTGTCGAATTCAAAGTTACGATATTCGGCATCAATGTGTTCACGCTCAAATTTATCAGCGAAGTAACGTGCAGAAAAGCTGTGGCCGAGCGGATAGCCTAAAAGTCCGTATAGTTGCATGAGGTGGAAAATGTGCGAATGCTTGGGAAATGTGCAAATGCTTGGGGAATGTGCAAATGTGAGAATGTGCAAATGTGCAAATGCTTGGGAAATATGCGGATGTTTGGGAAATGTGTGGATGCTTGGGAAATGTGCGAATGTGTAAATGTGCAAATGTGCAAATGCTTGGGAAATGTGCAAATGCTTGGGAAATGTGCGGATGTTTGGGAAATGTGCAAATGTTTGGGAAATGTGTGGATGTTTGGGAAATGTGTGGATGTGTTGATGCGCTTACGCTGAACAATTAAAACATTATTCAATCATTTGCACATTTGCACATTCTCACATTTGCACATTCCCCAATCATTTGCACATTCCCCATGGGGCTATTCTTCCGAAAAGTCCTTCATAATCTGTCGATACGAAGCGTAGAGTCGGGTGCGTGAAACAAAGCCAACAAAGGTGTTGTCAGACTTTACAACGGGCAAGGTGCCCGCATCGCAACGAGCAAACTTATCCATGACGGTTTGCATATTGTCGTCAGTGTAAAGAATAACTTCAGGTTGCTGCATGAGTTGTTTGGCTTTGTACATACGATACAACTCGCTTCGGAATATAATCTTTCTAATTTTATTGACGTTGATAACGCCTAACATGCCTCCCTTGATGTCGACTACGGCAAAGTGGAGCGACTTGCTCGTTGACACGGCTTGTACGATTTGACCTAAAAACATGTCGGGGTGGAGTTGGGGACGCTCTTTGTCGATAATGGCATCAAGCGACATAAGGGTGAGGATAGATTGGTCTTTGTGGTGAGTGAGCAATTCTCCCTTACGTGCCAAACGCATGGCATAAATGCTATGCTTTTCGAAGGCATGAATGGTAAGATAAGAGGCTACAGACACAATCATTAGGGGTATGAATAGTTGGTAGCCACCCGTGAGTTCAGCAATGAGAAATACACCTGTCAGAGGGGCATGGAATACACCGCTCATAACGCCCGCCATGCCTAAAAGGGCATAGTTCGTTTCGGGTACACTAATGTCCCAAAGGCCGTAGACGTTCCAAAGGCGCGAAAAGACGAAGCCGCCAATACAGCCTAAGAATAGGCTGGGTGCAAACGTACCACCACAACCACCACCGCCATTGGTAGCCGTCGTAGCAAAGACTTTAAACACAATGATAAGGCCTAAGTAAACTAACAACAATTCGGGGTGACCATAGAAGAGTGAATTGTTGAGTACGTTGTTTGCTTCAGCCTCTGTTTGACTATTTAATAGGATAGAAATAGTACTGTAGCCTTCGCCATAGAGTGGGGGAAAGAAGTAAATGAGCAAGGCCAAGACTAATCCACCCAAGGCTAACTTCTTATACATATTGTTGAGTCGTCCGAACACTTGTTCAAACCAGTTCATAACACGTGTGAAGTAAAGCGAGATGAAACCGCAACAGATGCCTAACAGAACGGCTGTCGGAACTCGGTTGACTTCAAAGGGACTGTTTAGCGTGAAATCAAACATAGGACTCATTCCTGTCCAAGCATAGGTGATGCAAGTGGCCGTAAGGCAGCTAACGAGCAGTGGAAGTAGTGAGGCCATGGTGAGGTCGACCATGAGCACTTCAAGCGTAAACATAAGGCCAGCAATGGGAGCCTTGAAAATGCCTGCGACTGCTCCAGAAGCGCCACACCCAATGAGCAACATCATAGTCTTGTGGTCGAGTTGGAATATTTGTCCCAATCGGCTACCAATGGCAGAACCTGTAAGAACAATAGGCGACTCTGCACCCACGGAACCACCAAAACCAATGGTAAGGGCTGAGGCGACTACGCTCGACCAACAGTTGTGCTTGCGAATGTTGCCCTGTCGGCGTGATAGGGCGTAAAGTATCTTTGTTACACCATGACCTATGTCGTCGCGTACGATGTATTTGATGAATAGAGCAGTAAGGTAGATGCCGACTACAGGGTAGATAAGGAATAACCAGTTGGCGTGGGTTACGTCAAATTGTGAGGTGAGCATAAACTCTATCTCATGAATGAACAATTTCAGTAACTGAGCAGCAATGGCTGAACCCAGTCCTACGAGTAAGGCCAAGATCAGGGTGAATTGCTTTTTGCTCAAGTGCTTTGAAATCCAAATGCCAAGCTTGCGCTTCCACTTATTATTGCTCTTAATAGTGGCATAGGCGCGTCCGTTATTTGAGGGAGTCTCGTCCTCTTCTTGATAGCCAAATGTAGTGCTTATGGCTTGCGCCTGCATATAGTTGTCTTCAGACATACAGATGTTAAGTTGTGGTTTATTGTGTTATTTTGAATTGTGCAAATAGCAATTCAAAACTTTTTCTAAATAATTGTTGCTAATTTCGTAAAAAAAAAGGAAATAGCAAAGTGTTTTCGAAGACATTATCTTAAGATAACAAAATAAGGGTTCTGTAAAGTATCATGTGGGTAAAGTTGTTCTTGCATACATATATGTATAAATTGCAGTTTATCTGCCTAATTGGGGGGCGGGTTTTCAACCCGCGGCAGCAGATCAGTTCGCCTAACTGAAAGTAGAAGTATTATAAAAAAGAGTAAACTTTCAAATGAAAGTTTACTCTTTAAATGAGGTACCCAGCAGATTCGAACTGCTGTACACGGTTTTGCAGACCGCTACCTAGCCACTCGGTCAGGGTACCAAAATGTATTGAATGTGCGGTGTGTACGGGACTCGAACCCGTGACCCCATGCGTGACAGGCATGTATTCTAACCAGCTGAACTAACACACCATTCAACTTCTTTTATGTATTTGCTCTCGTTGTGTATCGTTGTTTCCCGATTGCGAGTGCAAAGGTACGACTTTTTTGTGAAGTACCAAATGTTTTACTACTTTTTTTTAAAAAATCTTCAAGAGAAGTGCAATTTCTTCGTATTTACCCTTATTGTAATGCCAATCGGGCAGTTTCGCAATCATTTTATAGTTGGCCTTTTCGAAGAGTTGCATAGATGGTGTGTTGTGTGGCGAAACGTAGGCATGTAGTGAATGGATGCGTAGCCTTTCGACTGCAAATTTTTCGATTAGTTGAAGCGCTTTTGTACCATATCCTTTCCCTCTATGTTCTTTAAGTAGCGTGATTCCCACTTCTGCTCTTGCGGCCAAAGCATTGTAGTTGGTTAAGTCGATAAGGCCTATGGGGCGTGATGGACTGTTCGTTTTGTCGAGTGCAATGTCAATGGCTAAGCGCAATTGTCCACATTCATGAATGGTGGCTGCTTCGGCTATGTACTTCTTCAATACGTAGTGCGAGAAGGGGCCGTCAGCGTTAGAACAGTTCCAAAGGTCTTCATTGTTTTCGATAGAGTAGAGTAGTTCCAAATCTTCAGGCTCAAGGGGACGTAGTAGCATAATGAATCGTCGTATTAATTAAGTAGTTGTCCAAAATATTTTTTAACACCTACTTATTCATAATGTTTTGGCCAGCAAAAGACGAATCCTGCGAGCGTAATCAATAAGCAGAACAAGGCACTTGTGCTATTGGCTAATCCGTAGTAAGTAATAAGGTTGACGATGATGCTGAAAGCCAGAATAGAGGTACGCAGCAAGTTCCAGTTGCGCAGTCCGTTCGTTTTGTTTGAAATGCTGTTGCGTACTTTCTTTGTAGCAAAAAGTCGTAGACTGCCCCAAGTGCATGTGAGTGTTAGTACGATGCAAAGTAGGTTGAGCATATATTCCGTCTGTGCGTTGGCCGTTACGTATCCGATAGGCAGTAGGTCGTTTTCGCATAAAAGGGCAAAGATAGTCACTGCAGCCCATACACTTATATATAAGGTACGTGCAAGTATTAAGTCTTTGCTTGAAGTAGTATGGTTGGTCATGTCTGTTGTTATTTTTCTTTATTTTAAAGGAGTACGTCCAAGAATGGAGCGTCCAAGGGTTACTTCGTCCGTATATTCAAGGTCATCGCCTACGCTAACCCCTCTGGCCAGTACTGATAGCTTGACTTTCGTGTCGGCTAAACGTCTTGAAATGTAGAAGTTTGTCGTATCGCCCTCCATGGTAGGGTTAAGTGCTAAAATAATCTCATTGATAGAGCCTTCTTCCACTCGTTTAAAGAGAGAATCCAATTCGAGATTAGAAGGGCCGATGCCGTCCATTGGCGAGATAACACCTCCAAGCACGTGATAAAGTCCGTGATATTGCCCCGTGTTCTCTATCGACATTACGCTATGAATGTTTTCAACCACACAGATTGTTGTTCGGTCACGTTGCGTATTGCTACAGATGTCACACACTTCTGTGTCGGAGATGTTGTGGCAAACTTTGCAGTGTTTTACATCATCGCATAAGTGTGTTAGGCTATTGCTAAAATTATGAACGGTATCTTTATTTTGTGCTAGTAAGTAGAGTGCGTAGCGCAAAGCTGTTTTACGTCCCACTCCGGGCAGTCGTGTCAATTCTTGCACGGCATGTTCTAAGAGTTTAGACGGATATTGTTCATTTATCATTGTGTGTGCAAAGATAGTGCAAGGCGAGCGCAATGAAAAGAAAAAACGTGTTTTTTATTTTCATTGCCGAGCCGCCGCCTATCTTATGTAAAGATAGTGCAAGGTGAGCGCAATGAAAAGAAAAAATGCGTTTTTTATTTTCATTGCCGAGCCGCCGCCTATCTTATGTAAAGATAGTGCAAGGCGAGCGCAATGAAAAGAAAAAAGGCTCTATAACGAATCGTATGGGTAATATTGCGTTTAATGATATGTATAAACTGCAATTTATCTGCCTAATTGGGGGGGCGGGTTACAAACCCGCCCCCCAATTAGGTAGATTCAAATACAGCTTTGGTTCAGGAATGCACACATTTCCTTACATATATTTTACCTTTCCCATTTTTATATTTCATGTTTCATTTTTGCTTTATAACTCATTGATTATCATTCTTTTCTGTGGGTGAAACATAAGCCCCTAACGTTTCACTTTATATTTCAACCTTTCAGTCGTATCTCTTGCACCAAGGTTTGAAATCTCTTGCACCAAGGTTTGTTCTCTCTTGCACTATGTTTTGATTTTTCTCCCACAGTGTTTTAGATTTTTCTTTGATGTAAGTTTTTTAAGCAAGATGAAACATAAAAATGAAACATTGAAACATAAAATGAAACATAGAGTTTCAATGTTTCATCTTTTATTACTATTGATAATCAATGTATTATAAACAAAAACTGAAACATGAAACATGTAATAAGGTCTCTCTAATGTTTATTATTCCAGTAAGCGTATCCGCGATGCTGCCTTGTCCACTTTTATTCATCATTATACCTTTG
>OLFV01003248.1_pt1 | contig 10433 bp, 6 predicted proteins | sample 1605551 | NCBI WGS metagenome assembly OLFV01 (sample SAMEA3888922, study PRJEB22519) | human gut metagenome | biome: human gut; feature: human-associated habitat; material: faeces | place: Denmark | collected 2011
CAAAGGGGGTATTCTCTTTGGAAAGAGAATACCCCCTTTGTCTCGCGCCCCCCTGCGAATAGGGGGACAAAAAGCATCAGCGCTTTCACGCTGCAAAAAACCACCGCGCAGCGCGCGGACAATAAGGAGTTATTATGTTAAAAAACGTCAAATGCGCCCGCTGCGTCAAGTGCGGGAAAGAATACGAGGCCACGGCGAACCTCACGAACTGCTCGTGCGGCGGCATTCTCGACATCATCTATGACTACGACTACATCAAAAAGAACCTGACGAAGGAAACGCTCAAGTCCCGCCCGAACACAATGTGGCGCTACCGCGAGCTGCTGCCGGTGGAGGAAACAACGCCCGACACGCCGCTGCGCGTGGGCTGGAGCCCGCTCTACGAAGAGCCTCGCCTTGCAAAGCAGCTCGGCCTCAAAAAGCTCTGGGTCAAGGACGACGGACAGAACCCGACGGCGTCGCTCAAGGACCGCGCGTCCGCCATGGCGGTCGCCAAGGCGGGGGAGGCGGGCGCGAAGATCATCGCCTGCTCGTCAACGGGCAACGCGGCGTCCTCCCTTGCGGGCAACGCCGCGGCCGCGGGCCTCAAGACCTTCATCTTCGTTCCCGAGCGCGCGCCCAAGGGTAAGGTCGCGCAGCTGATGACCTTCGGCGCAAACGTGATCTCCGTCAAAGGCAACTATGAAGAGACGTTCGAGCTGTCGAAAAAGGCCATCGACAAGTGGGGCTGGTACAACCGCAACGCGGCCATCAACCCGTACCTCTCCGAGGGCAAGAAGACCGTTTCGATTGAGATCGCCGAGCAGCTCGACTGGAAGATGCCGGATTATCTTGCCATCTCCGTCGGCGACGGCTGCACCATCGCAGGCGTGTGGAAGGGCCTCAAGGACCTGTACGCCATCGGCTTTATCGACAAGCTCCCGCGCCTCATTTCCGCGCAGGCCGAGGGCTGCCACCCCATCAACCGCGCCATCGCGGAGAACAAGCCCTGGGAGCCGATGGAGGAGAACACGCTGGCCGACTCCATCGCCGTCGGCGTGCCGCGCAACGCGGACAAGGCGCTCATGGCGATCCGCGAGTCGAACGGCATCGTCGTGAACGTGACGGACGAGGAGATCATGGCGGCGCAAAAGCTGCTCGGCACGACCTGCGGCGTCTTCGGCGAGCCCGCGGGCGTCACCGGCACGGCGGCAGTCAAGAAGCTCTGCGAGCAGGGCGTGCTCGGTGAGAACGACACGGTCGTCTCCGTCGTGACGGGCAATGGCCTCAAGGACGTGGCCAACGCCATCAAGTTCTGCGGCGAGCCGATGAGCCTGCCGAACGACCTTGACCTGCTGGTCGAGGAATTCGACAAGCGCGGTATCAGGACCGAAGCGTAACAGAAAAAGAAGAGCCCCGTGAATCGCATGATCCGCGGGGCTCTTTTCATACAAAATACTTTTTGACAAATGGGATCTGGTGAAGCAGCGCTGAGACGAGGAACGACAGCGCGCCGATGATCAATGTCAGCAGGGGAACGGAGAAAAACACGTTGAGTGACAGCGTGTTGAAGTGCAGAAAAATGTCGAACGATTCGATGAACAGCGGGTGTACGAGGTACGCGCCGAAGCTCCAGCGCGACAGCGCGCGAATGCACCTGTGACACTTTTCGCTTAAGTTCGGGAAATTCAGATGCTCTTTGGCAAAGACGAACAGCCCCACGCAGACAAACAGTACATTGAGCGAATCGTAGCCGTAGAACAGCTCTGTTGCCGCGCCCTGCAAACGCGAGGCGAACGACGTCAGCACGACCGTGAGGACGAAGCCGAGCACACCGAGCGCGTAAAGCACACGCTTTGCGGTCAAGGAAAACTCCTTGCGGACCAAATAGTAACCGAGCACAAAGTAGGGGACGAAGCCGAGCGTGAAATGATAATAGAATTTGCCCGTGAGCGCCTTGAATTCAGCGCAGTACTGCCACGAGAGAAGCGACACGGCCGACGCGATCTGCGGCAGCAGGAACGTAAAGATGAGCGTGAGCAGTAGAAAATAGCGCAGGAGCTTTTCATCCCGCACGATGGGGCGCAGAAACGGTACGATCAGATACAGTCCCACGATCATAAAGAGGAACCACATGTGATAGTGACCGTTGAGAAACTGTTGCAAAATAAGGTTCGTCGGGCATCCCTCGAAGTTCACCATGAAGACGGCGTAGAGCGCCGACCAGAAGATGAACGCTGTGACAAGGCGCGACACGTTCTTTTTCAGAATGTGCCCGATGCTCTGCGAGCCGGAGAGAAACAGCGCGCCGCTGATCATCACAAAAACCGGAACAGCCCAGCGGACGGCACTGTCGTAAAGGTTGAAGGCTTGCCAGGCTCTTGAATAGACATCCGTGTCGGCCCAGTGCTGCGCGGACAGATGCAGCACGATGACGGCGAAAGTCGCCAGAATGCGCAGTACGTCGAAATACGCGATGCGCTGCGGTTGTGTCTGTTCCATACTTAACGTTCGACCGCCTTTTCAGGATCTTCGTTCTCTGCTGGTGCGGTCTCCTCGGCAGCGGGGGAGGCAGACTCATCCGCTGCGGGCTCTGCCGCGACAGCTTCGGCCTCCTGCGCCTGCTGGGCGGCCATGGCCTCGGCGCGGCCTTCTTCGCGCGCCAGCTTTACGGCCTCCTCGCGGGTCTTTTCCGCCTTGGCGCGCTCCTTTTCGACCATGTGCTGAGTGTGCTTATTTTGCAGCTTGAACACCAGCCGCAGCACGAACACGAACACCACGATCGCAAGGCCGAGCCAGCTCCAGAACTTGAGCTCGAAGAGCGTCTTGACCGTCCAATATTTTGCCTGCATGCCGAGGAAGCAGAACAGGATCGACACGGCCAGCGCCGCGCCGAACAGCAGCACCCACAGCACCGACTTGACGGCGCTGTGCTTGCGCACGCGCAGGTGCGCGATCAAAAACAGCAGACTCAGCAGAAAAAACGCAGGGAACTGCGCAAATAAAATTTCCCTCAGATCCATATCTTACCTCACAGTGCGCATTTGCCGCGCTTCAAGTATTCGCCCATCTTGCCGCCGACGACCTTGCCGCCGTCCACCTGCAGCTGACCGCGCAGGTAGACCTTCGACACGCCGCCATTCGTGCGGAAGCCCTCGAACGGCGTGTAGCCCGCCTTGGAGAGCATGTCCGCGCCGTGGAGCACGTGGCTCGCGCCGGGATCGTAGACGACGATGTCGGCGTCGCTGCCCGCAGCGATGACGCCCTTGCGGGGGTAGAGACCGTAGAGCTTGGCGGGATTTTCGCTCAGCGCGCGGCAGACGCCGCCGAGCGAGAGCTTGTTTTCATTGATGGCCACAGTGTAGACGACTTCGCCACGCGTTTCGACGCCGGGAAGACCGCCGGGGATCTTCGTAAAGTCGTCGCGGCCCATGTCCTTCTGCTCGAGCGTGAACGAGCAGTGGTCGGTCGAGATGGTCTGCACCTCGCCGCGGCGCAGCGCCTTCCAGAGCGCTTCACTGTCCTCCTGCGAGCGGATGGGCGGCGCGCAGACGTAGCGCGCGGCGGAGGAAAAGTCGGGATCGTAGTAAACGCCGTCGTCGAGCGCCAAATACTGCGGGCAGGTCTCGACATACACGGTCTGTCCGCGGCGGCGCGCCGCGGCGATCTCGTCAAGAGAAGCACGGTTCGTCGTGTGGACGATGATGACGGGCGCGTCGGCCGCCTGCGCGATGCGCAGCAGACGCGAAACAGCCTCGGCCTCTAAATAGTCGGGGCGGGAGATCGGGTGCGATACGACGTCCGCGCCCAAACCGCTCGCCTTGAGTTCGGCGATGCGCGCGTCGATGACGCCCGCGTTCTCACAGTGGACGCCCGCGATGCCGCCGCGAACCTTGAGCGCTTTCAGCGCGCGGTAGACCGCGCCGTCGCCGATCATCATGGCGGGGTAGGTGAGGTACATCTTGAAAGACGTGATACCGGCGTCGAACATCGCGTCGAGCTCAGACTCGATGCTCTCGTTCCAGTCGTCGATGGTCATATGGAAGCCGTAGTCGCAGTAGCACTTGCCGTCGGCCTTTTTATGCCAGAGATCAAGCCCATAGGCAAGGGATTCCCCTTTATTGGGGCAGGCAAAGTCGATGACCGTCGTCGTGCCGCCGCGGATGGCGCTTTTGCTGCCGCTTTCAAAGTCGTCGGCCGTCGTGGTGTTGCACACGTCGAGATCGAAGTGCGTGTGCGCGTCGATAAAGCCGGGGAAGAGCATGCAGCCCGTCACGTCGACGACCTCGCTCTGCGCGGCGAGCTCGGGCGGAATGTGGCCAAGCATTTCGACCTTTTCCCCGTCGATGAGCACGTCGGCGCGGCGGCAGCCGCGGCCGCTGACGACATAGCCGCCTCGAAGCAGTGTTTTCATGGAAGAACCCTCCTTTGAAAAAATACCGTTCCAAATTAGCAAAAGCATAGCATACTTTTTGCCTGATTTCCATAGAGTTTGGAAAAAATGTGAGATGCACCAAGAATTTTGCCGGAAATTCGGAACAATGCCGTATTGAGAAAGTAGCAGACATACGATACAATAAAATCATACCACATTCCGCTTTTATTTGTACAAAAAGCGAACTTTTGGCGCGCAGACCAACTGAGAGATGTGAAAAGAAGCTGCGTGTCACGAAGAGCGGACAGAGAAAAAGCGGAGTGAAAAAATTGAGGAGGAAAACACTATGCGCAAGTTCCTATCCGTCCTGCTCGCAATGGCGATGGTTCTCAGCCTGACTGTGACCAGCTTTGCGGCGGACACCGCCGCTGATGCGAAAGCCGAGATGGCGGGCAAGACTGTCATTCTGCATACGAATGACGTGCACGGTGCGGTCGAGGGCTATGCCTACATCGCACAGCTCAAGGCCGACTATGAGGCCAAGGGCGCCGAGGTCATCCTCGTCGACGCCGGCGACTTCAGCCAGGGCACGACCTATGTCAGTTCCACCAAGGGCGCTGATGCGGTCACGATGATGAATGCCGCGGGCTACGACGTCGTCACCCTCGGCAACCACGAGTTCGACTACGGCTATGCCCAGCTCAAGGAAAACATGAGCAAGGCCAAGTTCAAGGTCGTCTGCGCGGACGTCTTCAATGAGGACGGCACCCCCATCTTCGATGCGAACTACACCTACACCACCAAGTCCGGTGTGAAGGTCGGCTTCTTCGGCATGGAGACCCCCGAGACCCAGACCAAGGCCAACCCCGCGCTCATCAAGGGCCTGACCTTTGCGACCGGTGACGCCTTCACCAAGGCGGCCGCCGATCAGGTCGCGGCGCTCAAGGATGCGGATGTCGTCATCTGCCTTGCGCATCTGGGCGTGGACGCTGAGTCCGCTCCTTACCGCTCCACCGATCTTTACGCCGCAGTCAAGGGCATCGACTTCGTCGTCGACGGTCACTCCCACACCGTGATGACCAAGGGCGAGAAGGGCGAGCCCATCCAGTCCACCGGTACCGCATTTGCCAACATCGGCGTGATCGTCATCGATGACGCCAGCAAGAAGATCGAGAGCAACTCCCTTTACGAGATCAAGGAAGACACCGCCAAGGACGCGACCGTTGCCGCGGCGGCAAAGGTCATTGTTGACCGCGTCAACAATGAATACGGCACCAAGTTCGCCACCAGCAAGGTCGAACTCAACGGCGCGAAGGCCCCCAACGGCAACCGCGACGTGGAGACCAACAACGGCGATCTCATCACCGATGCAATGCTCTGGAAGGTCATGCAGAACAAGGAAGGCCTGACCGTCGATGCTGACCATGTGGTCGCCATCACCAACGGCGGCGGCATCCGCGCTGCCATCAAGCCGGGTGATGTCACCAAGAAGGACATCAACACCGTTCTGCCGTTTGGCAACACGGTCGCGGTCATCTATGTCACCGGCGCAGAGCTTCTTGAAGCGCTCGAGGCTTCCACCTACAGCCTGCCCGTCGGCGGCTTCCCGCAGGTTGCCGGCATCAACTTCACCCTCTCCACGGCTGTCGCTTATGATGCCAATGCTGAGACCTATCCTGCTTCCACCTACTATGGTCCCAAGAGCATCAACCGCGTGGTCATCAACAGCATCAACGGCAAGGAGTTCAAGGCGGACGATACCTATGCGGTCGTTACCAATAACTTTGTTGCCGGCGGCGGCGACACCTACTATGCCTTCGCTGCTGCTTCCGCACAGTTCGATACCGGTATCCCTCTGGACGAGGCTGTGATGGAGTACGTCACCACCGAGCTCAAGGGCGTGATCGGTGCGCAGTATGCCGCGCCTCAGGGCCGCATCCTGATGAACCCGTTCAAGGACGTCAAGACTTCCGCCTGGTATGGCTCCTATGTCATTGACCTTTATAACGACGGCATCATCAACGGCACCTCCGCCACCACCTATGCGCCCAACGACACCCTGACCTGGGCTGCCGCGCTCAAGCTCCTGCTTGTCAGCCACGGCGATCTCAAGGCTGCGGACGCCACCGGCGCCGACTGGAGCAAGAACACCATCGCCAAGGCTGCGGAGCTGGGTCTTGTTGCCGCCGATCTTGACGGTGCGAAGGCCATCTCCCGTCTCGAGTTCTGCCAGGTCGCTGCCAAGCTCAACAAGCTTGCCGAGTCCAAGACCGAGAGCAAGTTCACTGACTGCACCGACGGTTACGTGATGGCGCTCGTCGACGCGAAGGTCATCAGCGGTATGACCGAGACCACCTTCGAGCCTGCCGCGTCCCTGACCCGCGCGCAGATCGCCAAGATCCTCTATCAGCTCACCCTGATCGAGAAGTAAGGCAAAATATAAACGCAAAAAGAGCGCTGCTTAGGCAGCGCTCTTTTTTTGCTTACAATAAGGAAGAGGGAGCCGGTGCATCGCACCGGCTCCCTCATTTTTCGTTTTGCTTACAGGTAGAGATAGCTGTACTTATCGCGCACAGTGAGGATCAACGCCTCAAGCTCGACGGGAAGATCGTTGTCGCAGGAGGCCAAGTCGTATTCCTTCACGCCGTCCTCGTAGCGCAGGCGGACCATATCGTCGTCCTCGAAGAGCACGCCGTAGTTTTCGCTTTCGTCCATGTCCTCGCGCGTATCAAAGAGGGTGAACTTGTCGTGGCAGGGTTCGCTTGCGTAGGGGCAGAACTGCGTGCAGTTGCCGCATTCGTTGCACATCTTGTCGACATGGACGATCTCGTGCGAGCCGTCGGCCATCTTGATGACCACGTTCGCGCGGTTCGGGCAGGAATCGACGCAGTTTTCACACACGGTGGAGCACTGTAAGCAGCGCTCGCCATCGCAGACACACTTACTGGCCATCGAGAGGATACCCTTCTTGGCCTGCGCGTCGAACTCGGTCACATCGGCCTCGGCAGGGATGTCGTAGATGTGCGGGTGACCGACGACGATCTCGGCAAAGCGCGCGGCGTCGGCAATGCCCTCGACCACGGTGGCAGGGCCGCGGTGCGCGTCGCCCGCGCAGTACACGCCGGGGACGTTCGTCTCGAACGCGGGACCCTTGCGCTCCATCTCGATGCCGTTCGCGGCCATGAGATCGGCGTCGACCTGCTCGCCGACGGCGGAGATGACCATGTCGCAGGGGATGGTGAACTGCTCGCCGGATTTGACGGGGCTGCGGCGGCCGCTCTCGTCCGGCTCACCGAGGATCATCTTATCGCACAGGAGTTTGCCACGGCTCTGCTTGACGGGCGCGGCCAGCTCGACAAACTCCACGCCGTCCGCGATGGCGAGCTGTAACTCATGCTCGTCGGCGGGCATGAACTTCTTCGTGCGGCGGTAGAGGATGGTCGCATGCGCACCCATGCGCTTTGCAACGCGCGCGGCGTCCATGGCGGTGTTACCCGCGCCGACAACGACGATGTTGCCGCTCAGGCAGGGCTTGACCTGCTTTTTCATGCGCTTCATCCACTCGATGACGCCCTGCACGTTGCCTTCAATGTCGAGCTTGCCGGGCTTCCACGCGCCGGTGGCCATCAGGATGTGCGTGTAGCCCATCTTCTTGAGCTGTTCGACGGACGGAGCAGGCTTGCCGAGCTTGACCTCGACGCCGTAGCGCTCCATGAGCGCGACGTCCTTGTCGATGGCCTCGTCGCTGATGCGGAAGGCGGGGATGACATAGCGCGGCACGCCGCCGAGCTTGCGCTCGCGCTCAAAGATCGTGGTAGGAACACCCTCGCGGCCGAGGAAGTACGCCGCGGCGATACCGGTCGGGCCGCCGCCGACGATGGCAACCTTTTTATCTTCGACCGGCTCAGGCATACGGAGGGAGGCCATCAAGGTGTTGTAGCCCTTTTCCGCGGCAAGAAGCTTCGTCTCGCGGATGTGGACGGATTCCTCATAGAAGTTGCGCGAGCACTTGCCCTGGCAGCGGTGCGCGCAGATGGTGCCGGTGATAAACGGCAGGGCGTTCTTCTCGGTGATGAGGCGGAGCGCTGGGCCGTAGAGCCCCTTGCGGCAGAGCTCAAGGTATTCGGGAATGTCCTGCTCGATGGGGCAGCCGCCCTTGCAGGGCGCGGTAAAGCAGTCGAGCAGCGGCACCTGGTCATCTTTTTTGCGCGAGGGGAGCGGCTTGATTGCCTTGAGGTGGTGGAAGTCGTGCAGCGCGGAGGCGGCAAGGTCGGAGATCGCGGCGGGGTCGTTGCCGGAAAATGCGCGGTAGGGCATATCCTCGACCTTTTCGACCATCTGGTGCAGGCGGTTGTAGCCGCCGGGCTTCAAGATGGTGGTGGCGACGGTGATGGGCCAGATGCCGGCGGCAAAGAGCTTGTCACAGTTGAAGTAGTCCGCGCCGCCTGCGAACGAAATGCGCATCTTGCCGCCAAACTGGCGGGAGATGCGATTGCACATCTCAATCGTCAGTGGGAAGAGGCTGCGGCCGGACATGTACATTTCCTCGTTGGGAAGCTCGCCGCGCGTCGTGTCGACGGGGAAGGTGTTGGAGAGCTTGAGGCCGAATTCGAGGTCCTGCTTGTCCGCAAGCTTTTGCAGCCGCTCGAACATCGGCACGGCGTCCTCCCACTGGAGGTCCTCGTTGAAGTGGTGCTCATCGAAGACAATGTAGTCATAGCCCATGGAATCGAGGATGCTGCGCGCGGTCTTGTAGCCGAGAATGGTCGGGTTGCACTTGACGAAGGTGTGCAGATGCTTTTCCTTGAGAAGATAGCTTGCGATGCGCTCGATCTCCTGCGGCGGGCAGCCGTGGAGCGTGGAGAGCGTAACGGAGCGGGAAACATTGGGGGAGATCGAGGCGATGAAGTCCTTTTCCTCGGGGAAGAGCTCGGTCAGGACTTTTTTACATTCCTTGAACTGCGCGGTCTTGCCCGCGTCCATTATGTTGTTGATATAGGTGTTGACCTTGCGGCCCTTGATGCCGTCCAGGTCGTAGCCGACGGACATATTGAACACGAACCCGTCGGGATCGCCGAAGCCGTAGACCTTGCTCATGATCTTGAGCGCGCACCAGGCCTTGATGTACTCGTCCTGCGCCTGCTGCACGGTCAGCTCGGTCGACCACTCCTGGTTGTAGCCCTCGTCAGCGGCGAGGATACAGGGGCGGGGAACACAGGCGGCAAGCTCCGCGCCGTCCATTTTCTGCACGGTCTTGACCTCGAAAAAGCGCGCGCCGGCGGCATAGGCCGCGATGATATTCTGCGCAAGCTGGCTGTTGGGGCCGGCGGCGGGGCCAAACGGTGTTTCGATGCGCTCGCCGAAGATCGGCAGGCTCTTGCCGCTTGCGTGATAGTGCTTATGAACGCCGAACACATCGCCGCACTGCGCGTATTCGCTCGTCACCCAGTTCATCAGAGAGTCGAACGGAATGGGATACATTTTTTCAGACATTGTTTTTTCCTCCCGCTTGCTTAATAGGTTCTGTGATTCAGCTCGCCCCAGAGTTTCTTGGCGGCTTCAAGAATGTGCGCATTTTCGGCTTCTTCGTCGATGCCGACGAGCTCGCGGTCGAGCATGAGGGTCTTGCCGGCGGCGATGGTGGTTTGGCACTGGCGGCCCGTCATGCCGAAGATCATGTGGCCGTCGATATTCTCGTCGGAGAACGGGGTGAACGGCTTATAGTCCATGACGATGATGTCCGCTGCCGCGCCGGGCTTCAGCACGCCGAGCGTGTCGGGGAAGTATTTTTCACCGATCTTCGCGTTATTCTTGAAGAGCATGTCCGTGACCTCGCACCAGCCGACGTTCGGCAGGCAGTTCTGGCTGCGCTGGGAGCAGAGGGCGACCTTGAGGGACTCGAGCATATCGTTCGTGTAGGCGTCTGTGCCCATGCCGAGAAGAATGCCGCGCTTGTGGAGTTGGAGGACGGGGCAGATGCCGATGGCGTTGCCCATGTTGGATTCCGGATTGTTCACGACCATCGTGCCGGTCTCCTTGATGATCTCCATTTCGGCGGTGTTCACGTGGATGCAGTGGC
>OLFV01003253.1_pt1 | contig 10408 bp, 10 predicted proteins | sample 1605551 | NCBI WGS metagenome assembly OLFV01 (sample SAMEA3888922, study PRJEB22519) | human gut metagenome | biome: human gut; feature: human-associated habitat; material: faeces | place: Denmark | collected 2011
GAATAAAGCAAATCCTGTTAACTATTCAACACAGGGTTTTACTGGTGACCCGAAATTTTGTCAGAAAAAACGGGTATAATGAAGGTTATTCCTCTTCCAAAGAACATGGGACATGCCATTGCTCGTCAAACAGGACTTGAAGCCGCAAGGAATGAACTTTGTGCAGTGATGGATGCAGATGACCTATCTGTGCCTAATCGTTTTGAGAAACAGTTGAAGGCTTTTGAGAAGCATCCAGAAGTTAGCGTGGTGGGTGGATTGATAAATGAGTTTATTCATACCACTGATAATGTTGTAGGAACACGAATTGTTCCAGAGAAGGATTCTGACATTAAGGAATATTTGAAGTCGCGCTGTCCTATGAATCTTGTTACCGTAATGCTTAAGAAAAGTGATGTTTTGAAAGTTGGCGGGTTTCAGGATTGGTATTGTGAAGAAGACTATTATTTGTGGATTCGCTTGGCTTTGGGGGGCTACAAGTTCTATAACATTCAGGAGAATTTAGTGAATGTGCGTGTAGGTGAAGAGATGTATCAGCGCAGAGGTGGAAAGAAGTATTTCGACAGCGAAGCTCGTTTGCAGAAGTATATGCTTGACCATAAGTTGATTTCATGGCCTAAGTATGCCTATAATGTAACTATACGTTGGGCAGTACAGGTGGCAATGCCTAATTGGTTAAGAGGTTGGGTGTTCAGAACATTCGCAAGAAATTAAATGCATTATTATTATGAATAAGAAATATAAAATAGGTTATACAACAGGTGTGTATGATATGTTCCATATTGGACATCTGAATATTATCCGTCGTGCCAAAGAACAGTGTGAATATCTTATTGTAGGAGTGAGTACAGACGAGTGTGTGCAATCATATAAGAATAAAACCCCAATTATTCCTTATGAGGAACGCGCTGCTATTGTACAGGCTATAAGGTATGTGGATGAGGTTGTGCCACAGACTTCAATGGACAAATTAGAATTCTTAAAAAAACGTCATTTTGATGTGATGTTTCATGGTGATGAATGGAAAGGTACAGAACTCTATAATAAATACGAGGAGGAATTTGCGAAATATGGAGCTAAAATAGAATATTTGACACATACAGACGGCATAAGTTCTACAATACTTAGAGAAAAACTCCATGGTAAAAAGTAAAAGCATAACATTATTATCAAAGTCCTCTTGTACAGGATGTAAAATGTGTGGAGACGTGTGTCCTAAACATTGTATATCTTTTAAAGAGGATATTGAAGGCTTTTTCTATCCCACAGTTGATGAAAGCAGATGTGTGGATTGTGGTTTATGTGCTAAAAAATGTCCTGCTCTTAACGTTTGTGTTAATGAAAAGCCAGATTATGCATACTCGGCATTTGCTTCGGATAAATGCAAAAAGGATACAGGGTCATCAGGAGGAGTATTTTCGCTACTTGCTTCTTGTGTTATCAATGATGGAGGTGTAGTGTATGGTGCTGCTTTTAATGATAGATTGAAACTTGAGCATAGAAGGATTGTCGAAATTGAAGACTTGCGTCCTTTGTGCAAATCAAAATATCTTCAAAGTGATTGCTCTGGAATCTATTGCAATGTGAAGAAGGATTTGCAGGATGGTTCTTTAGTGTTGTTTGTTGGAACACCATGCCAGTGTCAAGCATTGCAAAATTATGTTGGAGACAATCTTAGGGAAAAACTACTCATAGTGGATTTTGTATGTCATGGTGTTCCCAACCAAAGATTGTTTGACGAAAATATAAAATGGAATAACAGAATATTTGGTAATGTGCGAAGTGTTGAATTTCGTTATAAAGGTAGCAAAGTTCAACATCCGCAAACTCTGAAGTTAGAGTATGAAAAAAATGGTAAAGAGAAAACTATTTTAAGAATGCATTATCAAGATCCTTATTATTTCGGATTTCAAAAACATATAACCTTGCGACCTTCGTGTTACCAATGCCAATGGGCAAAACCTGATAGATGTTCGGACATTACGTTGGCTGACTTCTGGGGTATAGAGAAGGCAAATGTTGGATTGGATAGTAAAAGAGGAGTATCTTGTCTGCTTTTGAACACTACTAAAGGTAAGGGATATTTTGAAATAATAAAACATAAGCTGGATGGTGTAAACGCTCTGCCAATAGATTTTGCAGTCAATAATAATGGTTGTTTGGAAAGTGCCACCTTAAAGCCTAAAAATAGAGATGCATTTTTTGCTGATTGGAGAAATGAAGGCTATGATGCGGTGGTTGCTAAGTACTTGACTTCAAAACGTAAATGGATTTTTGATATATATTATAATATACCAACACCTATTCGTAAGATTATAAGAAAACTAATGGAAAATAGAATGAAATATGAATAATTTGATGCGTAAAGAAACTCCTGATGAATGGGGGTTAAAAGAATTGCAAAGTGTTATTCTTAACATTGCATATGATTTAGATAAGTTTTGTCAGAAACATAATATAACTTATCGCCTTATGGGGGGATCTGCTCTTGGCGCTAAGCGTCATGGTGGTTTTATCCCATGGGATGATGATCTTGATGTGTTTATGACTCCTGATGAATATGAACAATTTCGTGATGCCTTTAATAAGGACGGTGATAAAGAAAAATACTATCTTCAAGAGTTGGGCGCGTCAGAAGGCAAGGTTATTACGGCTAAAGTACGTTTGAACAATTCCTATTTTGAAGAGGATATAATAAAAGATTGGCACGTGCATCAAGGTGTATATGTGGATATTTTTATCTTGCATACATGTCCTAACAATAAGATTCTGCGCTACTGGCAGTACATTTGGGCAAAATATGTAATTGTAAAGGGTCTTGCAAATAAGGAGTATAAACGTAGAGGTGGTGTAGTATATTATATGCTGAAGTGTATGAAACTGTTGCCTAAGCGATTTCTTTTGAATTTCGCTCTTAATCAAGTATATGCTTTCCGTAACAAGAAAACAGATTACTATTGTAACTATCTCGGTAAAGCTTTATTGAAGAATGGGACCTATAAACATGAATATTTTGCAACAGTGAAGCGTGTTCCGTTTGAAACTATTGAACTAAATGTGGCAGGTGGGTTGGAAGATTTCCTTACAGACCGATTTGGAGATTATATGAAAGCTCCTTCCCCAGAGCGTATTCGTTATGAGCAACATGCCAGCAAGTGGGCTCTTGGAGATTATAAGTATGATGATTTGTCAGATGAGAAATACTTTTTTTAGTTGCGATAATATACATACGACTCATTATATAATTGACTTGTAGAATATTGGAAATATTATATGGATTGTAATGTTCTTACTGTATTTGTAATTAGCACAACTATTGTAGATAATGGTAAATACTGAAACTATCCTTTTTAAGCTTATCTCTTTAGGATTAGAAGAAAAAGAATACCGCAATATTCCTTTGTTTGTAAATTGGGAATGTATTTGGAAAAAAGCAAGTGAACAAGGTGTGTCAGCATTTTGTTTAGATGGACTACAACTACTTGATATGAATAATAGTAGTTTGGCAACAATCCATAGGCAATTGAAAATGCAATGGATAGCTTCAGTTGTTCTTCAAGAACAAGTGTATCATACACAAAGGAATGCAGCAAAAGCTTTAGGGGAGTTGTATGACCGGCATAAGATAAATACGTATGTGTTGAAAGGCTTTTCGTTGAGTAGGTTGTATCCAAGACCTGAGCATAGACCTTGTGCGGATATGGATTGCTATTTGAGAGATAAGTATGAAGATGGTAATAAGATTGCAAAGGAGAATGGACTAACCGTAGATAGCAGCTATTATAAACATTCAAAGATTTTACTTGAGGGATTAACTGTTGAAAATCATCAGTATTTGTTGCCTGTAAAAGGTAGTAGTAAGGCTAAGAGGTTTGAACATGAATTGCGCTCTTGGATTGAGGATGGTAATAATGAGTACATTGGTGATTCTCGACTGAAAGCAACTTCCCCTTTTTTTGATGCTGTTTATGTTTTGGCTCATGCCCAAGAACACTTCTTGAATGAAGGAATTATACTGCGACATATTTGTGATTGGGCAATGGTGCTGAAAGCTCATGCAGACACGGTGGATTGGGATGAGTGGAAGCGTGTGTGCAAGGAATATGGTATGCTGTCGTTTGGATATACTATGAGTAGATTGGCTAATAAGGTATGTTGGGTGACGGTTCCTTTTGACTGTCCTAAGGATGATGAGGCTGACAGACGTTTATTAGATGATACACTTTATAGAAAGGTTTGTAATAATGGCAAACGTTCAAAAATACAAGTGAGGATAAACTTGGTGATGAATATGTTCCGTAATAGTTGGAAATACCGAATGTTTGCTGATACTAACTTTTTGATGTTTTGTGGAAGACGGGTGTGGGGATATTTGTTTGATAAGGATTTAGATTAATTGATTATGATATTCAAAAGACTATTTGATATTGTTGCATCCCTGTGTGGGTTGCTGTTAATTTGGTGGATATTCCCTATAGTAGCGTTTTTAATCCATAAGAAGATGCCGGGTGGTCCGGCTTTCTTTTGTCAGAAGCGTGTTGGCAAGGATGGCAAGTTGTTTACCTGTCATAAGTTCCGCTCGATGACGGTGAAGCATAGTGGCTCGTCAGTTTCAGTAGCTGGCGATAGCAGAATTACTCCGTTTGGGGCTAAACTGCGTCATTATAAGATTGATGAGTTGCCGGAGCTGTGGGATGTGCTTATAGGTAACATGAGTTTTGTGGGTCCGCGTCCTGATGTGCCTGGATATGCAGACAAATTGCAAGGTGACGACCGAGATGTGTTGAAGTTGCGTCCAGGCATTACAGGACCAGCTACTCTGAAGTATCGACTGGAGGATGAGATGATTTCGGAATACGTGGCGAAGTGTCAGGCAGAAGGTGACAAACGCCCGATGCAGGAGATTGCTACGGAATATAACGATACGGTTATTTACCCCGATAAAGTTCGCCTGAATTGTTACTATTATCGTCACTACTCGTTCTGGAAGGATATAGAAATGATATTTGCCACTGTGCTCGGGTTTAAGGTAAAGTTTGCTGGGGAGGAAGTATGAATGCTTTTTTACCATAATCCTTTTGCCGCATAACTGCAACGCCGCTGGCGTCTAAGAAGAATAGCCTGGCATAGCCAAAATGTCTGCCCATTACTATTATTTGGGTTCACAAAAAGAAATGTGGATGATTGCTTTGTGGATAGTTGAAATAATCGTAAATTTGTTGGGAATTTGCTCCTCTTGGTTTTACGGTAATACGACGGCGGCAAGAGTTATTACATATTAATCTCATAAATCTATGCGCACAAATAGCTTTGACTTTGAAATAGCTCTGAAGAAGATGGAGAGGTTGCGAAAGAACAATCGTTCGCAAGAGGAAATTATTGATGACCTGAAGAGTGAATTGGCCACAATAAATGAGCTCTCTCTGCTTACGCATGCGATGAGATTGATTGTGGAACTTGATTGCCGAAAGTCTTCCGAACTATATATAAATGTGGAGTCGCCCATGAAACAGGCGCTCTATCTGATAGATGTCTATTATTCTATTGCGGACAGAGATGGGATAGAGGATATAACCGAAGCCAAATGGGATGTAATCTCGCAGTTGCTGGATGAGATGGAAATGGCTTATTTCAAGGCAGTGGGGTTCCCGAATGACGGAGACGTATTTCATGATGAGCGAGACGAGAAACTCGAAGTCCAACTGTCTTCGTTCCTTTTCTATTTCAGCAATGGCAAGTTGTGCTATGAGGAACAGACGCTTGATAGGTTGATGCGTAGCTGCAAACCTTATGACGATGTGATACAAAATCAATTTGGATTTGGTGTTGATGATGCCGTAAAGTTTGTGTTGCATGTTCGTGACCTGAACAACAGGAAATATACCGAGACGATATATAAAGGCAGTAAGTATCACTATTACAGTCAGTATCCTGAAGAATGGACTAAACTTGCATCTGGATATATTGATAAAGGAATCGATCCAAGTGATTGGGCAAATCAGCCTGAATTGAAAGGCGCGTTTGATTTCCTTTTGATTAATCCGGGAGAGATATGTATCCACGGCCAGGATGAAGTGGAGAATGTAGACATTGACCGAGGCAGTCTGCTAAATATAATCAATTTTCTTCTTTATGACCCACAGCGTGCGATAGATGCAGGGACGGTATATTATGCAGACAAGCGTCTCTCGGAAGAAATGCCGCTGTTCAAGGTGGGTGATAGATATATTTGCCCCATCACTAAATTTCTGATAGAAGCATTGTATTATCGGCTATCGGCAGAACTGCAAAGGATTGTCACCAAATATAATGAAAGGAAAGGCGAGGTATTTGAGACCAAAGTGTTGGACGTCTTCCAGCGATTCTTTCCGAGCAAAACGCGTTTTTATTCGAGTTATACGATAGATAGAGTATGCGAGAATGATTTGTTGATCAAGTTTGGCACCACCTGGATTGTTGTGGAATGCAAAAATTGTGGTTTCCGTGCCCCCTTCAGGGATGCAGAGCGGGGCTATGATCGTATAAAAACAGATTTTGCTAAGGCTGTCCAATACGGCTATGACCAATGTAAACGTATAGAAGATGCTCTCTGTAGTGGCAATGCTGTTGATCTATATGATGCAAAGCACATTGGCAAATTGTTGTATCATGTCGCACCCCATGAGATAGGTGATGTGTGGTCTGTGGTAGTGACAGATTACAACTATGGGCCTATTCAAACGGATTTGTCAAAGTTGCTCAACAAGGAACCTGATGACCTTTACCCATTGTCAATAGGTATCGATGATTTGGAAACATTCTTAATTCTGATGAAACGGTTGTGGAAAGGAGTTGCTCCATATCGTTTTGTCGAATATCTTGATTATAGAGAGCGTTATCAGGAACATGTAAAATGTTTTGATGAATTGGAACTTGCTGGCTTTTATCTTTGTGATAGAGACCAGTTCAAGAGGTATGCTGATGTAGACTCTAACGTTATTACTACTCCCGAAATGGGTGAGATTTTTGATGCTTACTATCGTGTAGGTTTCGGTTTTCCTAATGAACTAAATTACGAGGACAAGCGTCATCGGCGACTACCGGAGTATTCTAAAACGTTTGTGATGGATGATCTTGCCGAACTGAGTCAGGAGTATGGCGTCAATGCCAAGGATAATCATTAGCGTGTTTATCATATCCATCTGTCACCTTGTCTTGTTAGTGATATATAAGTGGTATTTTTCATGTAGAGTTTCATAGACAGACGTTTTACTAATAGGTTATTTGCTCTATAAGCTCTTACAAATGTCAGTCTTTTACTATTTTTTTCTTGCTTTCTGATGCGTCAGCATTGCATCCTGGTAGTGTTTGTCTACAGTTATAATCTTCTTGCAGAATAGTCCTCTTTGGTATTCTTCCGTAGATTCTTATCTATATCATCGTAATGCTTTGTACTCATAGTAATATCTCTCCATTAACAGTTTTGGAGGGAATTATTGCATATGCATGAAATAGCGCAATACGCAAAGCGCAAGGACTCTTTAACAGTGTGATAATCTTTTGTTTGAAACGTTCAACAATATAATAATCAGTAGAAAAACTTTAATTAATTTCTATTATGGAAAGGAAAACTATTTACTTGTGCCTTGCCCACATGAGTGAGGCTGGTTTGGAACAGAAATATGTGAAGGAGGCTTTCGACACCAACTGGGTGGTGCCGATGGGGCCTAATGTGAATGCGTTTGAGAAAGATTTGGAGGCTTTTGCCAATAGCAAAAGCGATGGCTCTGAGGCTCTTGACCGCAAGGTAGTGTGCCTTTCGGCTGGTACGGCAGCGGTACACCTGGCGCTGATAGGCTGTGGGGTAAAGGCCGGCGATGAGGTCCTTGTGCAGAGCTTCACCTTCTGTGCTTCTTCGCATCCGATTACCTATTTGGGAGCCAAACCCGTGTTTGTGGGTTCTGAGGGTGAGACATGGAATATGGATCCTGCGTTGCTCGAGAAGGCCATTCTGGACCGCAAGGCGAAGACGGGCAAGTTGCCGAAGGCTATTGTGCCCGTGGCTCTCTATGGTATGCCTTACCGTATTGACGAGATTATGGCTATTGCCAACAAGTATGGAATCCCCGTGGTAGAGGATGCCGCCGAGGGTATGGGCTCTCGTTTCAATGGTCAGGTGCTCGGTACGTTTGGCAAGTATGGTGTCCTGTCATTCAATGGTAACAAGATGATAACTACCTCTGGTGGTGGCGCGCTTATCTGCCGTAACGCAGAGGATGCCAACGAGGTGATGTGGTATGCAACTCAAGCCCGTGACGCTTACCCCTATTATCAGCACACCGCCATCGGTTACAACTATCGTATGTCTAACGTGTGTGCCGGTATCGGTCGTGGGCAGATGACTGTGGTCAATGACCATATTGCCCATCATAAACATGTGCAATCACTCTATGAGGAACTTCTAAAGGACATACCAGGTGTACATATCCACAAGCAGCCTGCCGACAAACGCTATGATGCCAATTTCTGGCTCTGCGCTGCAACTTTGGATGCAGATGTGAAGATTCAAGGACAGGAGAATGCCTACAAAGAGGTCATCAAGACTGCCGTGGGTGGTGCAGCAGGTGTAATCCATGCTGTCGATTCGGCTGTGACCGACTGCCAACCCAATGAGAATGTAGAAGCGCTGCGTGTATTTATGCTCGCCAAGAAGGTGGAGTGTCGTCCTGTATGGAAGCCTATGCACAAGCAGCCTGTCTATGCCGATGCGCCTGTATATACAAATGGTGTGGAGGAGGAACTCTTCAAGGTGGGATTCTGCTTGCCCGCTGGCCCTTATGTCACTGACGATGATGTGCGTTACATCGTGGAGTGTATCAAGGAGGCCATCGTTGGCTAAGGCGTGTATTATAATAAGGTGGGCGGCGATGCTTTCGTCGCCCTTTTGAAGAATAATGAAAAAGTTGGTTTGGGCCATCTTCGCTTTCTGCAGGTTTCTTCTGATTCCGCGGCGAGCGAACAGATTGCCCAACGATTGAAGAACATGGAGATAGACAAAGAGTTGTTGAGCCATCTCGTCGACATGGCCAAGGCCAGTCCGCGTCTGCGCCATAGCCATGACTTGCGTACCTCACAGGCTGACAATAGTCAGCGGATGCTTTGTGCCTTGCTGCCTGGTGCTGACGTACCCATCCATCGCCACCCGCAGAGTACGGAAACGGTGGTGGTGTTGAGCGGAAAGTTGGTGGAGGTCATCTATGATGATGGTGGGCGCGAGGTGGAGCGTATCAGCCTTGACCCTCAGGCCGGTAAGTATGGATGTGTGGTGCCGAAGGGCGCTTGGCATACGGTGAAGGTGCTTGAACCATCGGTCATCTTTGAAGCCAAAGACGGTGGATATGGCGTCGATGGTAGCGAGGTGTGGAGTGGGGTGAAGGTCAAAACAGATTTCTCCAACTGCCTCGGCGACCTGAAGAAGAACGTAGAATATCTCATCGGCATGGAGCGCCAGCAAGGTGCTGTGGATGTGTCACCTGAGTATATCGCCCGCGTGCTGAATGAGCCCGTAGAGGATGTCAGACGGGTGATGGAGGAGATGGCGTAGGCCGTTTCGGTTCTTTGTCTGCGGTGGAGATGCAGTTATAGCAGTCCGCATAGGGGATATGTGGCTATAGGAGAAATGCTGCAGCGATACTATGCAGAAGGCGGATGCGCAAGATGATGAGTCTTGGGCATCCGCCTTCAGCGTTTGTCAGGGAATGAGTGGGTTGATAGTGACATTATACGAATTTTATATGGGAAATACAACCTCCATTTCGGAAGATTGATGGTAACGCCTTCGGCTAATCGCAACTCCTGTAGAGTTGCTAAGAGGGTGGGGGATGATACCCAGGGTAGAGGCGCTGCGCACCTCAACCCTGGGCTGGGAAATCGCAACTCCTACAGAGTTGCCAAGGACAAACGAGCTGGGAAATCCACCGATGCCGGCACGCACTCGACGGTAACATACAGCAAATCCATCGTGGATGGCACGCCCACAACGGCAACTCTAAAAGAACATAAAACAAGCATTTTTCCGTAAAATGTGGATTAAAATTCCGTAAAATATGGATTTTAATTCCGTGGTTTGTGAATTATATGAGAGGAAACAACAAACACGGCAAGGCTGGTGTCATGAGGATAAGAACGATAATACCCCATGGCATGCCATGAGGTATTATTATAAGGTTCTCCGTATGAAGCTTTAACCCAAAGTACATCGTTGACGGTACGCACCCAATGGCAATATGTGGGAAATCCATCGTGGATGGTACACACCCAACTGCAACTCTGTAAGAGTTGCGATTCCACAGCCCAGGATTGCGGGCATGGCCCTGTATTGCCCTGAACTAAGTTGAATAAAAAAGTTCAAATAAAATGGGCAAAGAGA
>OLFV01003262.1_pt1 | contig 10373 bp, 7 predicted proteins | sample 1605551 | NCBI WGS metagenome assembly OLFV01 (sample SAMEA3888922, study PRJEB22519) | human gut metagenome | biome: human gut; feature: human-associated habitat; material: faeces | place: Denmark | collected 2011
TAGATACAGGCGATTTCCGCTTGATAGACCGCAAGGTGATGGATCAGTTCGACCGTTTTCAGGAGCGTGGAAAATATATTCGCGGACTGATCAGCTGGGTAGGCTTCAAGCAGGTTCCTTTCTATTATGAACGAGAGGCACGTATTGCCGGAGAAACGAAATACCCGTTCAGCAAAATGTGGAAGTTTGCCACCACCGCTATGCTTTATTTCTCCAAGAAACCGTTGCGCCTGGCGACAAGCTTGGGCTTTATCGCCGTATTGGTCGGCATCGTGCTGGCCGTCTGGTTTACTTTAGGCAAGATATACGGCTTCAGCAATGCTGAAACAGGTTGGACTTCCATCATGACCTCCGTTATTTTCTTTGGCGGCGTCCAATTGCTGACAGTCGGTGTGTTAGGGCAATATATCGGCATCTTGTTTGACGAGATCAAAGCACGTCCGGAATATATTATCGACGAGAAGAAGAATTTCTAATCTGAATCTGGCTATTCGTGAATAAATACCCCATCGATCCAGATCGTAGCCTTTTGTCCTTTGAATTTGAGCAGGACATAATTCGGATCAGCCGGTCCTAACGGGAAGTGTGCGATAAACCATTCCTGCCAGAGCTCCTTTTTTATTTCAGCATCGGTAATTACCTCTACCTCTCCGGTTAATGCCACGCTATTGCCATTTTCGCTATAGCATAAGCCTGCTTTGGGATTCAGACGGAAATCTTTCGTTTTCAGAGAGTCGTTGCCGGTTGCCATCCAGACCACGGAATATCCTTCCGATTTGATTTTGCTCATGGGGACAGGGCGGGGATACCCTTCTTCGTTGACGGAAGTAATAACCACAACCTCGCAACGTTGCAATAACTGTTCTGCTTTTTCTTTCATAAGTTTCATATTTCAATGTTTTATTAGTTACGTGCAAATGTAGGGGTGGAACTGCCCTGCTCTATTGTAAAAAAACGACTTTTTCATTCCAGGTAAGTCAGCAAGACATCTTCGGGGATAGGGATCGAGAGGAAAGAAGCCGGTGTATTGCCGGATAACTGCCGGATTTCCTTATTGAAGTGGGAGAGGTCGTAATAGCCCGCTTCAACGGCAATCGTAAGCAGGTTGTCCGGTATGCAATTTTTCAGCAGGTCGATGGTGTTTCTGAATTTCATGATCCGGCTGTATTCTTTTGGAGTATAGCCGGTATATGCTTTGAATTTGCGTTCGAAATGACGTTGGCAAATGCAGATTTCATCCGTCAATTGCAGGATCGGGAGACGCCCTTTCGAGCGATTAATCTGCTGCACGGCGAACGGGATCTGAGGATCAATCTCATAGTTGTCTTTCAGGCGGTGGATAAGGAACCGTTCGATCAGGCAAATCTGCTGCTGTAAAGTCTGTGCTTCACATAATGATTCGGCAAACGAGTCCGTAAAGAGAAGCGTCAAGTCGTTGCTGCTTATCCTCTGGTTCGTAAATTCAGAGAGAGGCGGTTTGCAGAAAGCGGTTAACCCGCAAGGATGGAAACGGACTCCCAGCATGTGAACGCTCGGCGTGTTCGTGACCAATTCCGAGAAAGTAGTCATCGGACCGACGAAGAAGCAACGATAGGGTTGCATGACCGGCTGGTTCGTGCCGACACATTGTGCAGTGTCTCCAATGGAAAAGATAAAGTCGCAGCAACCGTCCGGCAATATTTTGAAGTACGTGCCGAGTTCGGTTTTTCCTTTGAATACCCAATATTTATCAATGTAGGCCGACAATAGTCCGCAAGGTTGATATTCCGTGTACATATTTTTCTTGTTTTAGCGCGTGGCGAACGGGTGGATTACCGAACAAATCTGAGTCACCAGCCTGCGGATATTTTCTCTCGCAAATTCCGGTTCCATCGCTTTCTCCATTGTGACTGGACCGGGTGTGATCGAGAATATTCCCTGGAAGCCGGCCCGGTTCATTTGAGCTGCATCTTCTATGCTTCCTGCAAGTACTATGACGGGAATATTTTGTTTCCGGGCCTCTTCCAAGATACCGGAAGGCACTTTCCCCATCACTGTTTGCCGATCAGCCCGTCCTTCACCGGTAAAGATCAGGTCGGCTCCTGTTATTCTCTTACCGAAGTCCAGCACGTCGAGCATCAGGCGGATACCCGGTTTCAACTCGGCATTCAGGAACGCAAGGAAACCTCCGCCCATTCCTCCGGCTGCCCCGGCTCCGGGGATATCCGAAATGTCTTTGCCAGTAGTCGACAGGATAACCCGTGAAAGTGCCTGCATACCGGTATCCAGTTCTTTGACCATCTTGGCATCGGCTCCCTTTTGCGAAGCGAAGACGTAAGCCGCCCCGTCAGACCCGCAGAAGGGATTGCGTACATCGCAGGCAATCGTGAAGCGGGCCTCCTTTAAAGCCGGATGTACGGCAGATGTATCGATGGAGGCTACCTGCGACATGATCCTGCCTCCTGTCCCCAACAGATTTCCCCGCTTGTCCAGGAAACGAAACCCTAAGGCTTGCAGCATACCTAACCCTGCATCGTTGGTGGCACTGCCGCCTATGCCCACGATAAAATGGCGGCAACCTTGTTCGAGGGCGTCGAGAATCAGTTCTCCCGTCCCGTAAGTAGTCGTCAGCATCGGATTCCTTTTGTCTTCGGGAACCAAAGGCAAGCCGCTGACGGCTGCCATCTCGATCAGAGCTGTTTGCCCGTCGCCCGAAATACCGTACCGTCCCTGCACGAGCTCCATCAAAGGACCGTGTGCCGGCAGGGTCCGGTATTTCCCTTTTGTTGCGGAGGTGAGTATGTCTAACATTCCTTCGCCTCCGTCGGCGATCGGAAACAGCAAGGTCTCGCAATCGGGAAAGATCGTTTTGATACCTTCCATTACTGCACTTCCGGCTTCTTCCGAGGTCAGGCAGCCTTTAAAAGAGTCGATGGCTATTATTGCTTTATTCATTTTATCCGTCTTATAATGCTTCAGATGGTTTGTGAGTTCAAATGTATCTAAAGTTTATGAGAAATGACGGATTTCCAGAGAGAAAACAAAGCAATAAATAGATGCTCATTGGGAACAATTAGGTTAAAAAGAATGTTCCTTAAATAGAATTCAACATAAAAACAACTGAAATATGAAAGCAAATATAGGATTGATCGGGCTCGCCGTGATGGGCGAGAACCTGGCGCTCAACATGGAAAGCAAAGGCTTCACGGTTGCCGTATATAACCGGAGCGTACCCGGCGAAGAGGGAGTCGTAGACCGTTTTATCAATGGCCGGGGCAAAAGCAAACGTTTTATCGGAACGCATTCGATCGAACAATTGGTCGACTCGGTGAAAAGTCCTCATATCATCATGATGATGGTCAAAGCGGGGCGTCCTGTAGACGAGCTGATCTCGCAATTGCTCCCTTTCCTTTCGTCTGGCGATGTAATTATCGACGGAGGCAATTCTGACTTCCACGACACGGAACGTCGTGTGAAGGAGTTGGAAAAGAAAGGGATCTATTTCGTCGGAACCGGAATTTCGGGAGGCGAGGAAGGAGCCTTGCACGGCCCGTCTGTGATGCCCGGAGGTTCGGTGGAAGCTTGGCCGCTGGTGAAAGACATCTTGCAGGGAATTTCCGCCAAGTTGGACGATGGTTCGCCTTGCTGCGAGTGGATCGGAGCGGGGGGAGCCGGCCATTTTGTGAAGATGGTGCACAACGGCATCGAATATGGGGATATGCAGCTTATTTCCGAAGCCTATTCGCTGTTGAAAAAACGGAAAGGATTGGACAACGATGCGATGGCCGTCGTCTTTGACGAATGGAACGGAGGAGAATTGGATAGTTTCCTGATCGAGATAACCGCCAATATTCTGCGTTTTCGTGACGAAGACGGAAAACCGTTGCTCGACAAGATATTGGATGTCGCCGGACAGAAGGGAACCGGCAAATGGAGCGCGATCGCGGCGATGGACGAGAATGATCCGCTGACGTTGATCACCGAAGCGGTTTACGCCCGCTTGCTCTCGGCCTTGTATCCCGAACGAATAAAGGCGGCAAGCCTTTATAGTGGAAAGTTGAAAGTGGAAAGTGGAAAGTTATCAGACAACGCTCAACTTTCAATTGAAGACGTCCGTCAGGCACTATACGCAGCCAAGCTGATTTCCTATGCACAGGGATTCTCCTTGCTTCGCCACGCTTCCGAGCATTATGGTTGGGATTTGGATTACGGGACGATTGCCCGCATCTGGCGTAAGGGGTGTATCATCCGTTCCGTCTTCCTGCAAAAGATCACGGAGGCATACCGGAAGGACCCGGACTTGGAAAACCTGCTCTTCGATGACTTTTTCCACACTAAGATACAGGAGGCTCTTCCTGCCTGGCGCCGGGTTGTCGCCGAAGGTGCGCTGAGCGGTGTCGCCCTGCCTGCCATGAGTTCAGCTCTAAACTATTTTGATGGGTTGCGCACGCTGTATTCGGCAGCGAATATGATTCAGGCTCAACGCGACTATTTTGGAGCCCATACTTATGAACGTACCGATCGCGAACGTGGTCATTTCTTCCACACCAATTGGACTGGGGAAGGAGGCAATACGGTTTCGGGCACGTATAGCGTCTGATTCTACTGTTTTGGAACTTTCCGAAAACCTCAAAAATAGTTTTTGAAGCTTTCGTAGAGTTCTGCCACCCTCGAAAATGATTTTTGGGGCTTTCGGGAGTTCCGCTGCTTTAAAAAATGATTTTTGAGGTTTTCGGAAAGTTCTGACATCATTAAATTAAAAAAGCAAATGAAAACAGCAAGCAATCAATTATTAGTCATATTCGGAGCTTCCGGCGACCTGACGGGGCGGAAGCTCTTGCCCTCGCTCTACGAATTGCACGTTCGGGGCTTATTGCCGGAACGTTTCTGCATCTTGGGGGCGGCCCGTACGGAATATACGGATGACGAGTACCGCGCTTTCGAAAAGGTGCATATCCGGGAATCCCTGAAGAACAAGGAGGTGGACGATGTCGAACTGGACAGTTTCCTCCGCCGTGTCTTTTACCTTGCGTTCGATTCGACCAATTCCGCCGGATACCATAAACTGAAAGATCGTATCCATCAGTTACGGCAAGAGCAGCAGTTGCCGGACAAGATCATCTATTATCTTGCCACGCCGCCGGTGATGTACGAGTTGATCCCGACCTGCCTGAAAGAAAACGGGATGAATGTTGCCGGAAGCGAGGACGGTTGGCGCCGCGTGATCGTGGAGAAGCCTTTCGGAACGAGCCTCGAATCGGCCGAACGTCTGAACAAGCATCTCATCCATATCTTCGATGAGAAGGAAATTTACCGTATAGACCATTATCTGGGGAAAGAGACGGTGCAGAACATCCTGGTTCTCCGTTTCTCCAACGGCATATTCGAACCGTTGTGGAACCGTAATTACATCGACTCGATCGAGATCAGTGCCTCGGAAACACTTGGCGTGGAGAATCGCGGGAAATATTATGACGGGGCGGGAGCCTTGCGCGACATGATCCAGAACCATCTGATGCAACTGATGGCATTTACGGCGATGGAGTCGCCTTCGGTGTTTGACCCGGAGCCGATCCGTGACGAGATCGTGAAGGTGTTCCGCGCTTTGCGTCCGTATAAGACGCATGATATGGACAACCTGATTGTGCGTGGCCAGTACGACGGCTATCGGGAAGAGAAGAATGTGGCGCCTGACTCCACTACGGAGACGTACGTCGCTATGAAAATGTTTATCGATAACTGGCGCTGGAGCGATGTCCCGTTCTATATCTTTACTGGGAAGAAATTACCGGAAAAGAGTTCGGAGATCGTCGTGAACTTCAAGTCTACTCCTCACCAGCTTTTCGTCGGACAATGTTCGGGAGGTTCCTGCAACAAACTGATTATCCGTATCCAACCGGACGAGAGCATCACGCTGAAGTTCGGTCTGAAGATGCCGGGAGCCGGTTTCACGGTGAAGCAGGTGGGTATGGATTTTCGCTATGATTCGCTTTCGAAGAACTATCTGCCCGATGCCTATGAACGCCTGTTGCTCGATGCCATGTTGGGCGATTCGACTTTGTATGCCCGTAGCGACGCTTTGGAGGCAAGCTGGCGGCTGATCGACCCGATCCTTCATCATTGGAAGGAGGAGGGTGCGAAGAACCTGTTCTTCTACGCCCCCGGTGAAGACGGCCCGATCGAAAAGGCCAAGTTGGGGATGACACCGAAGGATTGCCCTTGCCAAAGTTGTCAATGATAAAAAAGGATGATTATGATCATAGAGAATTTTAAAGATGATAAAGAGGCCCTCCGGGCAATGACCGGAGAGCTTGTCCGGTATATGGACCGGAAAGATGACGGCCTGCCTTTCAACCTCGCTTTGTCGGGAGGAGGGACGGCACAGAAGATGTTCGCTCTTTGGGTGGATGAATATAAGGATAAGATCGACTGGGATGCGATCCGTTTCTTTTGGGTCGATGAACGATGTGTTCCGCCAACTGACCCGGACAGTAATTATGGACATGCAAACGAGCTTTTGTTCAAGCCGCTGCATATACCCGTCGGTCATGTGCACCGCATTCATGGAGAAGTGGAACCTGGTACGGAAGCGATGCGTTATTCGCGTGTCGTGAAAGAGTATCTGCCCCGGCACGGGCAATTGCCCTATTTTGATTGCATCATCTTGGGTATCGGAGGTGATGCGCATACTGCGTCCATTTTTCCGGATACCTTGCCGCTGTTGACGGACAGCCGTAATTACGCCGTTTCCCAACATCCCGAATCCCATCAGTTCCGTATCACGATGACCGGCCCGCTGATCCTGAACGATTCGCCGTTGCTGGTCCCGGTCTTGGGGACGGGAAAGAAAGAGATGCTCGAAGAGCTGAAAAAAGGCTATTCGGCAACCCATCCTACGCCTGCCGCCTATATCCTTACTCATGCGGTAGAGGCGTTTGTATACACGACTTTATGATAAGGTGGGGTGGAGTGAGAATAAAAAAGAGGTTCAACTGCAAAAAATGATGCTGCTGAACCTCTTTTTTTGTTGTAATTTATTATTTCGATGTTTTCATCGAGAGCTTTTCCAAGAAGTAAACGATGGCGTAGCCTAAAACCATCAGGCCGACAGCTTCCCAAACAAGTTGATTCGGCATGATGTTGGCTTCGACTAAAGGCTTTACAATGCCGTGGCTGTCCGTATAAGTCTCGATCGTTTCCTTCCAGGGCCAAACCTTGTTTAGCGAACCGAGCATAAAACCGGCCAATACGGAGATCGTAATGTCGTGGAACCGGCGGAGAGCGAACGAAAGCACACGGGAGAAACTGGTGATACCGATTGCCGCACCGCAGATAAACACTAACATTACGGGAATATTGAATGTCTTTACCGCCTCCATGATATAAAAATATTTGCCTAACAGCACTAAAATGAAACTACCCGATATACCCGGCAGGATCATGGCACAGATGGCTATCGCTCCGCAAAGGAAGATAAAGAACAGGTTGGAAGGTGTCTCGGCTGGTGTCGCAACCGTTATGTAGAATGCAATAACGATCCCGATGATATAACTCAGGATCGTTTTCCAATCCCATTTCTTGATATCTTTGGAAACGAACCAGGTGGAAGCAAGTACCAATCCGAAGAAGAAGGACCAGACCAGAATAGGGTGGTCTGTCAACAGCCAGGTAATGATTTTTGCCAATGAGAAGATACTGATCCCGATCCCTGCAATGATGGATAGCAGGAAGTTGGCATTGATTGCTTTCCAGAATGCCGCGATTTTTCCGGTAAAAAGCAGTTTGAGACTGGCTCCGTTAATGCTTTTGATCGAGTCGATCAACTCTTCATAGATTCCGACAATGAAGGCGATGGTCCCGCCTGATACGCCAGGCACGACGTCTGCCGCACCCATACCCATGCCTTTTAGAACTAAGAGGCCGTAGTCTTTTAGATTTCTTTTCATGTTTAATTATTATTATCCTTATTCTTGAGGAATTCTTTCACCAGGTCTTCCGGTGGAATATGTTTGCTGCCGATACGCTCGATTATCCCTTCATAACTGAGTCCGGCATTTTTTAGATAATCGAGCAATTCTTCGGGAGATGTCTGCCTGTAGTGCTCACCGAAATGTTTCATATCTCCTTTTGCCAGATATGCCATTGCCATATGAAGATGCATATAAGGCATTTCCGGACTGCCTTCCAACACTTTCTTATAGTATTGTAAGGCTTTGTCAATATCTCCTTTCATAAACAAATATTGGCCGGCACGGTATAAGCTCTCGAAGTCTTCTTGCTGCTTGTCTTCCACTTGGTCGAGGGCGGTGAAAAGGCGTTCAGTTGCTTCCATAGCCTTGTGTTCGTCTCCGTTTTCCAGATATGTAAGGGCCAGTAAGGAAAGGATGCGGATATTCTTCGGGAATAGCCTGGACGCTTGCATCAGGGCATCAGAGGCTTCTTTGTCACGTCCTGTTTCGACACAACATCGGATATAATTGATATAAATGCTTGAATCTTTCAGCTGACGGTTCTGTCTTAGTAGCTCTTTCAGCAAAACATAAGCCTTTTCGTAGTTCTCCAGCTTAATGTAGCATTCGGCAAGCAGGGGAGTGATGCGAATGTGGATATCGTCGGTCGTTGCAATATCATTATATACCTCGATTGCCTTCTCGTAATTTTCGTTCATGTACAGGCAATAGGCCTTCAGAATCTTCAACTCTTCGTTCGAATCGTCGCATGTGAGGGCAAAGTCGAATGCTTCGATCGCTTTCTCATAGTCTCCGCTGATGGAATAGAGGCGACCCAAAGTGAACCAGTAGTCGTTGGAGTAGGGGTTCTTGTCGATCAGTTCGTTACAGACCTCGATCGCTCTTTTTATATCGCCCTCTATTTCTAAATTATAGCAAAGCTCGTCTTTCAGGATCAGGTTGTCCGGGAAAAGCATAAGTCCGCGATTGATGAAATCGTGTGCTTCCTTAGTCATTTCCACATCCCCTAAGATTGGTGCGATATATTCGAATAGCGTTTCTAAATACTCGCATTTGTTGGCGATGAGTTTTTCTACATGTCCGATTACTTTGTCATACGAATCTTGCATGACGTAACATTCGAGACGCAGCATGTCGAGATCTTGATTGTCGGTTTCAGCTATTGATTCGATCAGAGCGAGCGCACTGTCATAGTCCTCGTTGTAGACATACGACTTGCATTGCCTGATCTGCAAATCGGGATTACCGGGATGAAGCCGTAGCCCTAGAGCCAGGACTTCATCATAGTAAGTATAATCATCAGATTCTTCAAAACTGTCCAACAGTTCATCGATTTCATCGGCATCAAAATAGGCGTCCTTACCTTCCTGGTGGCCGGTCAGATAACGTTGTAACAGGCGTGAAATATCTTTTTTCTTCATACTATATAATTGTTAATCAATGTGCCAATATGCCAATGCAATTGCATTCTTCCATTGGCACATTATCCCATTGGGATATTATTTATCTTTTACCTTGCTCCATGTATCTTTCAAGGATACTGTGCGGTTGAAGACTAATTTATCGACTGTAGAATCTTTATCTACATTGAAATAGCCGATACGCTGGAACTGTAGGTAGTCGAGCGGTTTGGAGTCTGCCAGGAACTTTTCGACATAACAATTTGTCAATACTTTCAAGGAGTCCGGGTTGATGATCTCTTTCATTGCTTCTAAAGGCGAGCAGTTTTTTGCTTCGCGGATAGCCGCCATCTCGTCGCGCGGGTTTTCCACTTTCCACAGGCGGTCGTATAGACGGACTTCTGCCGGCAGACAGTGTGCACAACTCAACCAATGGAGCGTACCTTTTACTTTCCGGTTGCTGTCCGGCATTCCGCTCTTGGTGTTCGGGTCGTATTCGCAATAGATTTCCGTAATCTCGCCGTTCTCGTCTTTCTTGCAGCCTGTACATTTTACGATATAAGCGTTTTTCAAGCGAACTTCCTGGCCGGGAGTCATACGGAAAAATTTCTTCGGAGCATCTTCCATAAAGTCTTCCCGTTCGATCCACAGCTCGCGGCTGAATTCGATCGTATGGCTACCTGCCGACAGATCTTCCGGATTGTTGATCGCCTCCATCTCTTCCACTTGCCCTTCCGGATAATTGGTGATAATGAGTTTAACCGGGTTCAACACGGCCGATACACGGGTTGCACGAGTATTGAGGTCTTCGCGGACGGCACTTTCCAGTAGCGCAAATTCATTCAGTGCATCATAAGTGGTATAGCCGATCTTGTCGATGAACTTATGAATTGCTTCCGGTGAATAACCGCGACGGCGGAAACCGCAGATTGTCGGCATACGGGGATCGTCCCAGTCGTGTACCAAGCCTTCTTTTACAAGGATCAGCAGGTTGCGTTTGCTCATCAGCGTGTAACTTAGGTTC
>OLFV01003264.1_pt1 | contig 10351 bp, 15 predicted proteins | sample 1605551 | NCBI WGS metagenome assembly OLFV01 (sample SAMEA3888922, study PRJEB22519) | human gut metagenome | biome: human gut; feature: human-associated habitat; material: faeces | place: Denmark | collected 2011
TGTCAAGGGAAAGATCGCGCCAACGCTATTTCCGACTGAGTACTTCGTCAAACAGCAGGAGGAGGACGAATGAGGCCTGAAAGAGAATACAGCCGCATGGCAATCGTCGCTTTGGACTTCATCCAAGAAAAGAAGACTGCCCGAGGCGCGGGCGGTTACGGGGCAACCGGAGCATGAAAATGAATGAAGAGGAAATTCTGCAAAACATGGATTACGTCTCCGAGCAACTGGTCGGAGCGGCAGAGGCGATCAAGGCCGACACCGATGAGCGACGTTTCGACGAGGCTTACGATCCCATGTTGCGAGACGTGATGATGATGGCGCGGGAACTACTGCACCTGCGTGACCTGCTCGACGAACTTCGAGAAGGCGAGTAACCCACAGGCCGACACCTTGACCGAGGCCGCCGCCACTTCCTGCGAGGAGAGGAGGGGACGGCGGTCTCATCACATGAAGAGGACATGATGAAAAAGTATTCCGAAAAGGGGTGGAACTGGCTAATCGACCACTACCCGCATGAACCTGGTCGCTACTGGTTCGAGGGGTTCAACCCGGTCGAAGGCTACCCCAACAAACCCGACCTGACGCGCAAGGACATACACGTCCTCGCCGATGTGGACGACATCACTCACCCGCTCGACGCGACTGCCGTGACCAACGGCGAACCTTTGTACAACCTCTTCTTCTTCGCCACCCTGCCCGGTGCTGACAACCTCGTTCGCTTCAAGCGCTTCGACGAAGAGGCCGACCTGAGGCGCGTGGGCATCAAGATGTGCGCAAAGTCGATCGACGAGTTTACGAAGGGCTTCAGGCTGTTCGCCAACGCTAGCCGCCAACAAGGGCTGTTCGATCTCGGCGTAGACCTGCTCACGAACCCAGAACTCATCAAGCGCCCCGACTTCCGCTACTCGAAGATCGCCTACGACGCGATGCGTCAGACCGACGGTAGCAGCGGGGCTTTCTGCATGGGCTACCTGACGGCCAAGCACCTGAGCGAGTCGTTCCCGCCCGCCACCATCCCGACACTCGCCGAAACTTTCGCAAAGGACATCTAATGGACAAGACCAATCCCAAACACTACCGCGACGCGGCCATCACCCTCGAACCCATCGACCTGTGCGAACTGCTCGGGTTCAACCTCGGCAACGCGGTCAAGTACATCGTCCGCGCAGGCCACAAGGACGGCGAATCCGAGGCCGACGATCTCATGAAGGCCATGTTCTACCTCGACCGCGAGATTGACCGGGTTCGCAAGGTAGAAGCCCCGGGAGGATACTCTGAGGTCGCCCTCTGGCTCGGCCAACACTTCGCCCTGAGGAACGGCTACCTCGACCTCCTCTTCCCCACGATCATCGAGCAGGAAGAGGACAAGATCAAGGGCATGATCGAATGCCGCAAGGCCGTGGCAAAACGCTACGCAGAACTGACCCGTCGATAAGGAGACATCATGCGGTCGAACTCAAGGGGCGACATCATCGCCCTGTGGATGCGCGGGTACCTCCGCGCGATCCCCACATCTAAGCTCGGGCTTCTCTGGCTCGGGCTTTTCTTTTACTCGATCGTCGTGCCGACCTCGATCGCGTGGGAGCGCGGCTTCATCATGGGCTTCAACTTCTGCTTCCTGATCGGAGCACTGGTGATCGCCACGAAGATCGCCTACGACTTCGTCCAGTGCCACCTCTGGCGCAAGGTGCTTCTGGTGTGCAGGATCGACGGCGTCGAGTGCGGTCGCTACCGCCTCGTCCTCCCGCCGGGCTTCGACACATACGAGGAAGTCCAAAAACAGCTCAAGGGGCAAATCTGAGGAGACGCCAATGCCTAAGTCAAAGAAGCCCAGAAAGAAGGGCGCGCACGGACGGGAGCAGGCCGCACGCAGTCGCCTGCTCCGCAACCAGTTCAAAGGCCCCGCCGAATGCCGCCGCCTCGTCAAGATCGTCGAGGATGCCCGAGCGGCTCGGCACAAGGGATCCGCGCAGCTCGGCTACCTGTTCGCGCTAGCCGACCAGGATTTCATGGTCGAACGCTTCATCGAGGCCTTTATGGCACTCGAGCGTTGGCAGACGACCGAGGAAATGGACGACTTCTCGCTTGTCAACTCGATGCTGATGATCGGGGCAATCGCCTTCCTCAAGGTCGGCGTGCAGGAGTCTGAGCGCCTCGATGAGATCCGCCGCGCGGCCTATGCCGCAACCCTCGCGATCGACCATCGCAACATGGGCCGCCGCATTCCTGACGAACTGATCGAGGACACCCGCGAAGGCCTCACTACGGCACAGATGATCTTCGAGGCCGCGACCGCCAACGGGATGAATCAGGAGCTGATCGAAGTGCTGAAGGAAAACGACCCCGAACACATCGCCAGTACGCCCGGACGCTTCCGCGAGCATCGCCGCCTGATCCTCGGGGACTACCTCGAAAAGGTTCAAGCACTCGAGGCCGCGCAGGCCGAACGCGTCAACCATATGAAGGTGACGGGCAAGCTCCCGCCGCCTCCTCCACTACCCGCCAACTAGGAAACCATCATGAACAGCACCGCAACGCACCACGTCGAACAACTTCTCAAGACGAACCCGCACCGTGAGTTCACGGTACCCGAAATCGCCTCACTGGCTCACCAGCCCAAGGCCCGCGTGAACGGCATCCTCGAAACTTTGGCCGGCAAAGGAACCGAGCTGCACGTCCGCACAGTCCACGGTCTGACCCTCGTTAGCTTCGGCGGGCGTCTCTCCTTCGCAGAGGAAGAACGAAACCGAAGGCTCGAGCGCGAACGCCTGAAGGCCGAAGAGGCGAAGCGAGAAGCAGAAGAGGAAAAGAGTATGCGCGTCGAGCGCATCGAAAAGAGAAGGATGCAGGCCGAAAAGATTCGCATTATGGCTGCCCCGTCCCCGAACTGGTTCGACGCAATCGTCTGCGCAGGAGACGCTCATGCTTGACGATGAACGCGAAATCATGCTGTACAAAATCGTGAGCTTCCTCCGCAGACACGCGAAGCAGGAATTTTCCGCAGCTCAAATTGCCGCGCAGGTGAACGTACACACGGGATTCATCACGAGCAACATCCGCACGCTGAAGGAACGATGCGCTCCGATCTACGTGCGGGTTTTCAACTCGATCCACTACCTGAGCATGACCGATCACAGCACCGGGCAGGCGCACCTGCACAGAGAGGTCGCACGCGAGAAGCAGGTGCGGCAAATCCTGGAAGGTGCTGCGCCAAACTGGTTCGACGCTCTGGCCACGCCCACCGCCCCGGTGCGGGATGACGGCGAGATGCAGGCGGCAGTGGCGCGGGTCAGTCAACTGGCAGAGAAGGATCTGCACGAAAAGGAAACGATGGCCGCCGTGATCGACATGATCGACCGCGAGGAATTCGACCGAGCCGAGCGTGCCCTCACGGCGTACAAGGCACAAATCATGAGCAAGGCCGAACTAATCGCGGAGGCGATCGCACAGGTGAGAATGGCAAAAGAACGGGAGGTATTTCAATGGACGGGTGGTTAAGCAAAAAAGAGGTCGGCGAGTACCTTGGCGGGAAGTCTCCGCGCACCGTAGACCGTTGGATCGCGAAGCGCATCATCCCTCAGGGCAAGCGCTTCCCCGGCGGCCTGTTTTGGCGCAAGGACATCATCGACCAATGGCTCGCCGCGGACCAGTACGCGACGAAGTGCACGAAGGCGCTCAAGCTCCGCGAGGCCACGCCATAGCGCAGACAATCGGCAACCCACAGCCCGCCACCGCACCACGGTGACGGGCTTTTTCTTTGCCCGTCAAACCTGCTCCGGGTACACGGCGTCCGCCCATTCCTGCATCAGTACCCTGCGGGCGTCAAGCAGGTCGGAGCGTTGGTACGCCTGAACGACGGCACTCCCAGTAGCGTGCATCAGGCTTTTCTCGGCCACAATAGGGTCCTTCCCGTTCTCCGCGCACCAGTCACGGAATGTCGAACGGAAGCCGTGCATCGTCCCGTGCCCGAGCTTCTTCTGGAGAACCACGCGGGGCGTCTCCTTCGAGATGCGCGAGCCGCCTTTGCCGGCGAACACATACGGGGAATCGTGCGGGAGCATCTTCAGCATGGAAACGAGCTGCCGGCACAGCGGGACGCGGTGCGGGTATTTCTTCCCGTCCTTTCGTCGCTCGGGCGGGCAGTGCCAGACCTCCCTGTGCAGGTCGATCTCCTCCCACTTCGCGGGCACGAATTCCCCGACGCGGGACGCGGTCAGCGCCCCAAACAGAATCGCGCAGGCCGTGATCGACGTGGGCGGTCGCCACTCATCGAAAAGCGCGCGAGCCTGGTCGAACGTGAGCGCCTCGTGGTGACTTTCCTTTTTCACCTTGGCAATCGGCGGCAGGAACATCTCAAGGTTCCCGCGCCACAGGGCTGGATTCCCTCCGCTTCGCTTTCCTATGACTATGGCGTAGGCGAAGACGGCCTCAAGCCTGCCGCGCAATCTGCTAGCAGTCTCCGGCTTCGTTCTCCAAATCGGCACGAGTACTTCAAGGATGTCGTCTCGGCTCACGTCCTCGACGGACAACTTCCCCAGTACAGGGAGGGCGTACTGCTCGAGGGTCGATTGCCACTGTGCAGCGTGTTTCTGATTTCGCCACGCCTTGCTCTGCACGATGACGGGCAGGGCCTCGGCAACGAGGTCGGCGAAGGTGAACGGGCGGTCAACCTCCGCGCCCGCGTTCTTCATCCTCTCCCGCCGCTCCTGCTTCGCGGCAAGCGGGTCGACCCCGTCGGCAATCATCGTGCGAAAGCGTGCGGCGGTTTCCTTTGCCTGAGCAATCGTCACGGCGTCCGCCGTCCCGATCACCACGTCCTTCTGCTTTCCCGAGACCGTGTAGCGGAAGACCCACGTCGGCGCGTGACCCTCTCGCTTTCTTAAATATAGGCAACGTTCTGCTCGGTGAGTCCCCACTGGGAGGCTCCCGATGTTTCTGGCGGTGACTTGCATGACTGGCTCCTATGTTTGCCCCAATTTTGCCCCAATTTTGTCTGTCTAGAAAATGTCTAGAAGATGTCTAACAGATGTCTAACTCTGTCCCATCATGCTAACCGAAAACGGGCGAAAACCCACGGCTCAATGGGGAAATGTCTAAGGGATGTCTAGGGGATGTCTAGGAGATGTCTAACGGGGTTCGACAGACCCCTTCTCCGCCAGTTTCTGAACAGGGCTCTGGACTAAGTTCCGAGCCCTGTTTTTTTTCATGAAAAAGATGAGAGCAAAGCACGCCCCCCTGCGGCCCGAAGTCGCATCATGAAAGATTCGCAGGAACCAAGCCCTCATCACCACACCGAGATCTGCGTCGCACCCGTATCTCTTCATGAGCTGATCTGAATGGTTGGCGATGCACCTGCTCCTTATTTTTCATCATAGATGGGTGATGAACGGTTTGTCATCATGTCCATTTTTTTGCTCAAAAGCGACAGACCGCAGGCTTTCACGGGAAAGCGCTGCGGCCTCGGAGTCCTCGAAGGACGGAAAAAAGGGCGAAAAAAAAGAGACCCAGCGAATACCGAGTCTCTTCTTCTCAAAGCTTCCGGATGAAAGCAAGACGATTCAGTGCAAACCGTCCGTCCGGACATGCTTCGAATTAGGCACCCTTGACCTGGTTGACGAGGGAGGCGAAGCCTTCCTTGTCGAAGATGGCCATGTCGGAAAGGACCTTGCGGTCGAGACCGATGCCGGCCTTCTTGAGGCCGTTCATGAACACGGAGTAGGTCATGCCGTTGGCGCGAGCGCCGGCATTGATACGGGCGATCCACAGACGGCGGAACGTACCCTTCTTGTCACGGCGGTCACGATAGGCATACTGACCGGCGCGCATGACAGCCTGCTTGGCAACACGGTAGACGTTGTTGCGGCGGAGGCTGAAGCCCTTGGAAAGGGCGAAAACTTTCTTATGACGGGCACGAGCCGTCATACCACGCTTAACTCGGGGCATCTTCTATATCTCCTTTAATTAGGCGTAAGGCAGCATGCGACGCACGGAAGCGATATCGGATTCATGGATATCGACCATGCCGCGGAGCTGGCGCTTGTTCTTCGTCGTACGCTTCGTAAGGATATGACGCTTCGTAGCGTGGGCACGCTTGATCGAGCCACTGGCGCGCGGCTTGAAACGCTTGGCGGCAGCGCGCTTAGTCTTCATCTTCGGCATTTGCCGTTTTCCTTCTGATTTGTCGGAACATCAGGCGGTCTCTCAAAGGGAAACACTTCGCTTATGCCCGCCCCGACTTTTTAAAAGCGACCGCTCGATTTAACGGCCGCTCTGAGAAAGTCCGAGGCTCACTTGTTATCCAAAAAACGGACCGACTTGCGGTCCGTTTTTTTTGGGAAAGACAGAATTCTACCTCAATTTTGAGGCAGTGTGTGAAAAAATCACTTTTTCTTTTTAGGAGCCAGCACCATGATCATCTGGCGGCCTTCGAGCTTGGGCTGATGTTCAACCTGAGCCACTTCGGCGAGCTCCGTGCGGATGCGGTCCATCAGCTCCATGCCGAACTGCTGGTGAGCCATTTCACGGCCGCGGTAGCGCAGCGTGACCTTGGCCTTGTCGCCGTCATTGAGGAATCGCACCAGGGAGCGGAGCTTCGTTTGGAAGTCGTTTTCGTCCGTCACCGGGCGGAACTTCACTTCCTTGACCTGAATCACCTTCTGCTTGGCCTTGGCTTCCTGAGCCTTCTTCTGTTCCTGATAACGGAACTTGCCGTAGTCCATCAGGCGGCAGACCGGCGGCTGGGCGTTCGGCGCGATCTCAACGAGGTCAACGTCGGCGTCCTCAGCCATGCGCAGGGCTTCCGCAGTGCGGACAATGCCGATCTGGGCGCCATCGACGCCGGTCAGTCGGACCTCAGGAACTCGGATCTCACCGTTGATCCGATGCTTGCGATCTTGTGCTATGACAATCTCCTAAATCGTTAGTTTTGCGGTTAGTGCGCAAAGGGCGAGCGGGCTTCGTCCTCCTGCTTGATCATCGCGATGAAGTCATCGAGCTTGATCGAGCCGAGGTCCTTGCCACCGCGGGCGCGAACCGCCACGCAACCGGCCTGCTTTTCCTTCTCGCCCACGACGAGAATGTACGGAATCTTCTGCAGGCTCAATTCGCGGATTTTATAGTTAATCTTTTCGCTGCGCAAATCAGACTGCACGCGGATGCGGGCAGCGTGAAGCTTGGCGGCGACTTCGTCGGCGTAGTCCTTCTGGGCGTCCGTGATGCAGGCGACCGCGCACTGGACCGGGGCGAGCCAGGTCGGGAAGGCGCCGGCGTATTCTTCGATCAGCATGCCGATCCAGCGTTCGAGAGAACCGAGGATGGCGCGGTGAAGCATGACGGGAACCTTGCGCGAGTTGTCTTCGGCGACGTACTCGGCGCCGAGGCGGCCCGGCATCTGGAAGTCCACCTGGATGGTGCCGCACTGCCAAGAGCGACCGAGGCAGTCCTTAAGATGATATTCGATCTTGGGACCGTAGAAGGCGCCTTCACCCTCAAGAACTTCATACTTGATGCCGAGAGCGTCAAGACTCTGCATCAGGGCATGCTCGGCCTTGTCCCAGACGGCGTCCTCACCGATGCGCATTTCGGGGCGCGTGGCGACCTTGTAGGCGATCTCGGTGAAGCCGAAGTCCTGGTAGACGTCCTTGACGAGCTTCGTGAAGGCTTCGCATTCGGCGAGAATCTGGTCTTCCGTGCAGAAGATGTGGCCGTCGTCCTGGGTGAAGCCGCGAACACGCATCATGCCATGGAGCGAGCCGGAGGGTTCGTTGCGGTGGCACTGGCCGAATTCGCCGAGGCGGAACGGCAGATCACGGTAGCTACGCAGCGCGCAGTTGAAGATCTGGATGTGGCCCGGGCAGTTCATCGGCTTGAGGGCGTAGTAGCGGTTCTCGGACTCGGTCGTGAACATGTTGTCACGATACTTGGCCCAGTGACCGGAACGTTCCCAGAGCGAGCGGTCGAGAAGCTGCGGAGCCTTGACTTCGCCGTAGCCGTTGTCCTGGTAGATGCGGCGCATGTACTGCTCGATCACCTGCCAGAGGGCCCATCCCTTCGGATGCCAGAAGATCATGCCCGGGGCCTCGTCCTGGAGGTGGAAGAGGTCGAGCTCGCGGCCGAGGCGACGGTGGTCGCGCTTTTCGGCTTCCTCAAGCATCGTCAGATAGGCCTTGAGGTCGTCCTTCGTGGCCCAGGCGGTGCCGTAAATGCGCTGGAGCATCTCGTTCTTGGAGTCGCCGCGCCAGTAGGCGCCGGCAACCTTCATCAGACGGTGCACCTTGAGCGCGCCCGTGGACGGCACATGGGGGCCGCGGCAGAGGTCGGTGAAGTCGCCCTGACGGTAGAGCGAGATCGTTTCACCCTGCGGGATGGCTTCAATGAGTTCGGCCTTGTACTTTTCGCCGAGATCCGTGAAGAACTTCACGGCTTCGTCGCGGGACATCTCGATGCGTTCGATCTTGATGTTGCGCTTGACGATCTCGTCCATGCGCTCCTCGATGGCCTTGAGGTCCTCGGGGGTGAACGGACGGCTGTAGGAGAAGTCGTAGTAGAAGCCGTTTTCAATGGCCGGCCCGATCGTGACCTGGGCTTCCGGGTAAAGCTCCTTCACGGCCTGCGCCATCAGATGGGCGGTCGAGTGACGGATGATTTCAACACCTTCGGCGTCGCGGCCCGTGATGATGGCGACCTGAGCGTCCTTGTCGATCACATGGGAGAGGTCGACGAGCTTGCCGTCGACGCGGCCGGCGAGAGCGGCCTTGGCCAGACCGGCACCGATGTCGGCGGCGACATCGGCAACGGTGACGGCGGCGGCGAATTCGCGCTTGGAGCCGTCCGGAAGGGTAATTGCAACCATTTTTAACCTCGTTTTCTACAGGCGAAAAAAAAGTGCGGACATGAGCCGCACTTCTTTGCCTTGGACATTTTGTTGGACAACGTTTCGCTCACGCCCTCAATTTTTTTCAATGAGAGGGTGTTGTCGTGCGAAAAGTCTGCGAAGAACACATCGTTCAACAAAATCCCAAATAAAATTCTGGTAGGCACGATTGGATTCGAACCAACGACCCCCACCATGTCAAGGTGATGCTCTAACCAACTGAGCTACGTGCCTGCCGTGTGAGAACGAAATTATGCCTGAGATTTTTGAAAAAGCAAGACCGTCGAAAAATATTTTTTCGGCACTCTGCACACAAAAACCCGCAAACCACTGTAGCACAATGAAAAAAGGCGAGAAACCGAAGTTTCTCGCCTACCGTTTTTACGGTATTTTATTTGTAACCACACCTCAAGGGGTCTGCGAAATCAGCAGCGACGGGCCGACAGGACGCCCTTGAGCTCGCGAATGGCCGTGAGTGTGGACGTCAGGCTCGAGGCCGAGGGGATCTCGACCGTGAAGCGCATGCGGACGTCGGTCTTCACCTTCTGGGAATTCATACCCACGAGGTTCTGCTTGGCCTTCATGAAGATTTCCGAGATGTCCCTGATGAGGCCGGGACGGTCGGTCGCGACGACGAAGACCTCGGCGGGGAAGACGCCGTCGCCTCCCCTGCCCCAGCTCACTTCGATGAGGCGGCCGTGGTCCTGCTCGGACATGTTGCGGATGTTCGGGCAGTCGGCGCGGTGGATCGTCACGCCGCGGCCGCGGGTGACGTAGCCGACGATCTCGTCGGGCGGCACGGGATGGCAGCAGCGGGCGAGCTGCGTGAGAAGCGAATCGACGCCCACGACGAGCACGTCGCTCTTGCCCGTGTTGCGGGACTGGCGGATGAGGACCTCGTCGGGCTCGGGCGCGACGGGCTTGGGCGGCTGCACAGCGGTGGCGAGCGCCGTCTGCGTGATCTCCTCCTTGCCGTATGCAAGGCAGAGCTCGTCGACGCCCTCATAGCCGAGGCGCTTGGCGAGATCCTCGAGCTTGACCGCAGTCTTGCCGAGGCGCGCAAGCTCCTTGTCGATCTTCTCGCGGCCCTGGGCGGTGAGCTCCGCAGTCTGCTGGGCGTTGAACCACTGGCGGACCTTGTTGCGGGGGCGCGGACTGGCCGCAAAGCCCTTCTCGGCGGAGAGCCAGTCGCGGGACGGCTGTCCCACCTTGGCGGCGATGATCTCGACGGTCTGGCCCGTCTCGAGCTTGGTGTTGAGCGGCACGAGCACGCCGTCGACCTTTGCGCCCTTGGTGCGGTGGCCGAGCTGCGTGTGCACGGCATAGGCGAAGTCGACGGGCGTGCCCCCGCGGGGCAGCTCGACCACGCGGCCCTGCGGCGTGAGCGCATAGATGTGGTCGTCGAGCACGGCCTCGCCCTCGGGCTGGCCCTGGTTCTGCATGTCGCTGCCCCAGGCGAGCAGCTGGCGAAGCCAG
>OLFV01003273.1_pt1 | contig 10329 bp, 8 predicted proteins | sample 1605551 | NCBI WGS metagenome assembly OLFV01 (sample SAMEA3888922, study PRJEB22519) | human gut metagenome | biome: human gut; feature: human-associated habitat; material: faeces | place: Denmark | collected 2011
CGAAGCCATAACAAAAACAAAAAAACAATTTTAAAATAGGAGGTTATTATGTTACCAGTTATGAATTCAAACAGTTGGTTCCCTACAATGTTCGATGACTTTTTCAACAGCGCATGGATGCCTAAGATGAAAGCAACAGCTCCAGCAGTCAACGTAAAGGAAGACGTCAAGACTTACACAATGGAAATGGCAGTACCTGGAATCAAGAAGGAGTTCTGCAGGGTATCCATCAATGCTGATGGCAATCTCGAAATAGCTATTGAGAATAAGCTTGAGCATAAGGAAGAGAGTAAAGAGGAACACAAGGAGCATTATCTCCGTCGTGAGTTCAACTACTCAAACTATCAGCAGACCTACGAACTGCCGGATGACATCATAAAGGAAGACATCACTGCCAAAGTAGAGAATGGCGTACTGACAGTCACTATGCCTAAGGTCATCAATAAGGAAGACGAGAAGAAGGTTCAGCGTCAGATTGAAGTTGGATAAACTTCTTGCAAGTAGAATGAAATAGTTAAGTTTTTTCCATAAAAGTAAAATGCGGGACAGAAGATTTATTCTCTTCTGCCCCGCATTCGTTATTCTGTTTTGATAATGTATTCCAGCCTTTAACGTCTTGCAATTCTTATCTTTATGTCACTCATCAATTTATCCCAAAATAGCAATTACAGAGAGGAACATTCATTGCCACGAAGGAATACTCTCTTTACTATTGGTGAAGTATAAGCATAAGGAATATATTCCACCGATGGTATTGGTTCAGTAATAAAGAAATTAGCCACCTTTCCCACTGCAATGCTTCCGTAATTCTCGCTTTCGCCCATAGCATAAGCAGAGTTTATCGTAGCCGCATTGAGAGCTTCTGATGGCAAAAGACGAAGCTTGATGCAAGCAAGCGAAACGATAAACTTCATATCTCCAGATGGAGTAGAACCAGGATTATAGTCACTTGCCACAGCCACTGCGAGTCCGCTGTCCACCATCTGTCTCGCCTTGCCGTAAGGAAGGTTGAGGAAGAATGATGTGCCAGGCAGGACAGTAGGCATAGTGTCGGTGCCACGAAGAATCTCTATTTCTTCCACTGTCATGCTCTCAAGGTGGTCAACCGACAGCGCACCATACCTTACGCCTATTTCCACGCCGCCGGAAGAAGCCAGTTCGTCAGCATGAATCTTTGGCTTCATGCCCCATTTGTCGGCAGCTTCGAGGATTCGTGCTGTCTCAGACGGAGTGAAGAAGCCTTCATCGCAGAATACGTCAACGAAGTCGGCGAGTTTCTCTTTTCCCACTTCTGGAATCATTTCATTGATTACAAGGTCAACGTATTCAGCCTGTGTGAACCCTCTTCCCACTGCATGCGCTCCGAGGAATGTCGATTTTATGCGCAAAGGCGTGTCTTCCTTGAGACGACGTATCACGCGAAGCATCTTCAGTTCGTCTTCGGTAGTGAGACCGTAGCCACTCTTTATCTCTACGCATCCCGTTCCCTTTAGCATTATCTCCTCGGCACGATGCTTTGCAGTACGATAGAGTTCATCCTCCGTAAGAGTATGAAGCAGGTCAGCAGAATTGAGGATTCCGCCTCCACGCTTAGCTATTTCAGCATAAGTGAGTCCGCATATTTTATCTACAAATTCAGCCTCGCGACTACCGGCAAAGACGATATGAGTATGTGGGTCGCACCATGATGGCATCACGCTTCCGCCATCTGCATCCACTGTCTCATCGGCAGGAATACCTTCGGCAGGAATATCTTCCATCTTTCCCCAGTCAGCAAACTTGCCATCCTCGATGAGAAGCCAAGCATTACGTAAGGTGTGGAATTGCGACATATCCTTGCCGGCGAGACGAAGTTTATGCTCCGTATCGAGTCCGGCAAGGATAGCGATATTTGTTATGAGTTTTCTCATTTACGTAAGAGATCAAAATTATTTTCTCAAGAATTCGATAGAGTGCTGGATGTGTGGGTACATCACCTCGTCATTGACGATGAATGGCACTACCTTACGATATTCATCAAACAGTTTCTCGATGACAGGAGAAGACTTCTGTGGACGGCGGAATTCCAGAGCCTGTGCTGCATTGAATAGCTCTATGGCAAGAACACGCTCCACATTGAGCACTATCTTGTAGAGCTTTATTGCTGCATTAGCACCCATGCTGACGTGGTCTTCCTGTCCCTGGGAAGACGGAATGCTGTCGATAGAAGACGGTGTGGCAAGGCTCTTGTTGAGGCTTACTACAGACGCAGCGGTGTATTGAGCAATCATGAAACCGCTGTTCAGACCCGGTTTAGCAACAAGGAAGCTTGGCAATCCGCGAGTGCCAGAGACGAGCTTGTAGATACGTCGCTCGGAAATGTTGGCAAGTTCGCTCAGTCCGATAGAGAGGAAGTCCATTGGCAATGCGATTGGTTCACCGTGGAAGTTGCCTGCAGAGATGATAAGATCATCATCAGGGCAGACAGTAGGATTGTCAGTGGCAGAGTTTATCTCAGTATCGATAACCGACTTTACGTAAGCGATGGTGTCCTTAGCAGCTCCATGCACCTGTGGGATGCAACGGAAAGAATAAGGGTCCTGGACATAATCCTTTGGCGTTGCTGCGATTTCACTGCCTTCGAGCAGTTCCATCATGCGTGCAGCAGTGTCGAGTTGTCCCTGATGTGGACGCACTACGTGTACAGCCTTGGTGAAAGGAGAGAGAAGTCCGTGGTAAGCATCGAGAGACATAGCAGCAATCTTGTCAGACCAGTCGCTGAGTTTCTGTGCCTGAAGCAAAGACCAAACGGCGAAAGCACTCATATTCTGTGTGCCATTGAGCAGAGCAAGACCTTCCTTTGAAACGAGATGGATAGGTTCCCAGCCGAATATCTTAAGCATCTCAGCGCCGCTGATAACCTTGCCTTGGTATTCTACTTCGCCCAGACCTACAAGAGGCAAGCTCATGTGAGCCAGCGGAACGAGGTCGCCTGATGCGCCAAGAGAGCCCTGCATATAGACTACTGGATAGATGTCATTATTGAAGAAATCCACCAGACGCTGCACAGTGTCGAGTTTACAGCCAGAGTAACCATAGCTCAGCGACTGCACTTTGAGCAACATCATCATCTTTACGATGTCGTTAGGCACACGGTCGCCTACGCCACAAGCGTGAGACATCATCAGATTTATCTGAAGCTGGGCGAGCTGGTCAGGATTTACAGAAACGTCGCAAAGCGAACCGAAACCAGTGGTAACGCCATAGACAGGACGAGTGGTCTTGGCAATCTTCTCGTCAAGGTATTCACGGCAGCGGATGATGCGATTGCGTGCATCGTCGCTAAGCTCAAGTTTGTAACCGTTATATACTACCTCACCGATACGCTCGATGGTGAGATGCTCTGCTGAAATTTTATGTATCATGGTGTGTATTTAATTATCAAGAAAGTGGGAAGCGGTTTTCTTGCCCACCTGTCAGCAGGAGGCAGGGTTGTTATGGTGCTGCCTTCTGCCGACAAAAGGATTTAGAATTTATTGATTAACTCGTCATCTACGAGACTTGGCATAGTGACAGTGAAGCCTGGTGTGCGAAGCATTTCGCGCTCTATACTGCTCATTGAGCCATCATTGCGTGCCCAACTACGGCGTGCGATGCCATTGTTCACATCCCAGAAGAGCATTTCTGTAATATGGCGAGCTGAGTCTTCATCGCCATTGATGACCATACCGAAGCCGCCATTGATTACTTCTCCCCAGCCTACGCCGCCACCATTGTGGATGGAAACCCATGTGGCGCCACGGAAAGAGTCGCCGATGACATTCTGTACAGCCATGTCAGCGCAGAACTGTGAACCATCGTAGATGTTGCTGGTCTCACGGAAAGGAGAGTCAGTGCCAGATACGTCGTGATGGTCTCTGCCCAATACGACAGGTTTGCTTATCTCGCCACGTTTGATTGCTTCGTTGAAAGCAAGCGCAATCTTGGTTCTGCCCTCGCAGTCAGCATACAGTATGCGAGCCTGAGAGCCCACTACGAGCTGATTCTTTCCTGCCTCGCGAATCCAGTGGATGTTGTCAGCCATCTGTCCCTGTATCTCTTCAGGAGCATCAGCTTTGATTTCTTCCATCACCTCAGCAGCGATGCGGTCGGTAGTCTCAAGGTCTTTAGGGTCACCAGAAGTACAAACCCAGCGGAAAGGACCGAAACCGTAGTCGAAGAACATAGGTCCCATAATATCCTGTACATAAGAAGGATAACGGAACTTGCCATCAGGCGACACGATATCGGCGCCAGCACGCTTAGACTGCAAGAGGAAAGCATTGCCATAGTCGAAGAAATACATACCTTTCTCCGTGAGACGGTTGATTGCAGCGACCTGACGACGCAGTGATTCCTGCACGAGTTCGCGGAATTTCTCAGGTTCCTCAGCCATCAGTCGCTTAGACTCTTCGAGTGAAACGCCTACAGGATAGTAGCCACCAGCCCAAGGATTATGGAGTGAAGTCTGGTCACTGCCCAAATCTACGTGGACATTCTCATCAGCAAGACGCTCCCAGAGGTCAACCACATTGCCTACGTAAGCCATGCTCACCGTGTGCTTCTCAGCCACAGCTTTGCGGATAGCAGGAATGAGCTCGTCGAGATTATAGTGTAGTTCATCGACCCAACCCTGTTCGTAACGCTTTTCAGCAGCGAGTGGATTTATTTCAGCCACGACGCTTACCACGCCAGCGATGTTTCCAGCTTTAGGCTGAGCGCCTGACATACCTCCAAGACCAGAAGATATGAAGAGCATACCGTGGATATCATTAGGCTCGCCCTCCTTCTTCATCTGCTTACGAGCAGCATTAAGCACGGTGATAGTGGTGCCATGAACGATGCCCTGAGGACCAATATACATATAAGAGCCGGCTGTCATCTGTCCGTATTGGCTCACTCCGAGAGCATTCATGCGCTCCCAATCATCAGGCTTTGAATAGTTTGGAATAACCATACCATTGGTTACAACCACACGGGGCGCGTTCTTATGAGATGGGAACAATCCCATAGGATGACCAGAGTACATCACGAGGGTTTGTTCGTCAGTCATCTCACTCAGATATTTCATTGTGAGGCGATACTGAGCCCAGTTTTGGAAGATAGCGCCGTTTCCGCCATAGACTATCAGTTCGTGAGGATGCTGAGCCACAGCAGGGTCCAGATTATTCTGTATCATGAGCATGATAGCGGCAGCTTGCTCCGACTTGTGAGGATATTCGTTGATAGGGCGTGCATGCATCTCGTAGCGAGGGCGATAGCGATACATGTATATTCTGCCGTATTCGTGCAGTTCCTCCATAAATTCAGGAGCCAACTGTTCGTGCAGATGCTTTGGGAAATATCTCAGCGCATTGCGCAGAGCGAGTCGTTTCTCCTCAGGAGTGAGGATATCCTTGCGCTTAGGAGCATGGTTTATCTCTTTGTCATAAGGCATTGCCTCTGGCAGTGAGTCAGGGATTCCAAGTCTTATTTCCTTCTGAAATTCTTCTTGTGTCATAGATGCTATGTTGTTTAGGTGTGAAAAGACCTTTCCCTTCCGTTAGGGAAAGGTCTCAATATTAACTGATCATTTTCTCCACAGTAGCAGTAATCTCTTTCTCTTCAGCATTAGCCTTCTCAATGATGGCATTAGCCTCAGCGATAAGAGCCTCAGCCTTCTGGCGGTCTTTGAGCGAGGAAGCATTGATTTTGACGTTCATTCCTGCGCCTATTACAGCTGCACGTGCTGCCAAAGCTCCCACTCCAGCGTCAGAGACACTGTTAGGATTGCCCTCGGCAACCATCTGACGGCACAATTCAAATACCTTTACGGAAGCCTTCATAGTCTCCAACGGTACCTCTGTAGCGAATAGAGTAGCCTTCTGAATAGCTTCAGAGCGGAGTGCTTTCTCTTCGTCATTATTCTTTGGCATGCCGAATGCCTGCATGATACGATTGAATGCTTCGGTATCTTCATCTACGAGATGGAGCAGTTCTTCCTGAAGTGCCATGCCCTTTTCAGCCCATACAGCAAACTCTTCCCAACGATGATCCCAGCCTGGCTTGTGGCTTGAAAGGTTGGCTACCATAGTGCCGAGTGATGCACCAAGAGCGCCCATGTATGCAGAAACGGAACCACCACCAGGAGCAGGACTTTCGCGAGAAGTCTCTTCTGCAAAGCCTTTCACTGTGAGATCCACGAGCTTTGTCTGCTTCTTGTTTTCAGCCTCCAGGAGATATTCTATCACTTTCTCTTCTGGATTGAAAGGACGAAGGTCGTCAAGTCCCATTGACTTGATGGCAATATTCAGGATGTCCTTCTTAGGAATACCCGCAGAGCGCTGTTGCTTGGCAAGGAAATACTTACCAGCCTCAAGCAGAGTGCGCTCAGGAACGAGTCCTACGATTTCAGTTCCAGTAACACGGAGTCCACGATTTTGTGCGCAACGGCATACTTCATCGAAGGCTTTGTGGAGTGGAGTCTCATTGATATTTGTGATATTCATTGACACCTGAGCAATGCCATATTCGTCAATAAACCAGCCTATTGCCTTAGTGCCCTTCAGAGTGCCAGGACGCATAATCACGTTGCCGTTCTCATCGAGCTTCTTCTTACCAGTGATAGGATTACCCTCGCGTACAGGTCTGCCTTTCTCTCTTACGTCGAAAGCGATAGCATTGGCACGACGGGTAGAAGTGGAATTGAGGTTATAGTTTACGGCAATGAGGAAATCTCTTGCGCCCACCACTGTGCAACCAGTCTTTGCCACCTGCTCATCGTATGGTCTTGCTCCGAAGTCAGGCTTCTCATTCTCGTCCATGATGCGTTCAGCGATACCTTCATATTCGCCCTTACGTACCACAGCAAGGTTTCTTCTTTCCGGTGTGCTTGCAGCAGCCTCATAGCAATAGCAAGGAATAGCCAGTTCGGTAGCGATGCGTTCAGCGAGTTTTCTTGCTAATTCAGCACATTCCTCGATGGTAATGCCACTAACAGGTACGATAGGCAGCACGTCAGTAGCGCCGATACGTGGGTGAGCACCGTGATGCTTGCGCATATCTATGAGTTCACCAGCCTTAGCCACTGCATTGAATGCAGCCTCTACCACTGCTTCTGGTTCGCCTACGAAGGTCACCACAGTGCGGTTTGTTGCCTCTCCTGGGTCAACGTCGAGCAACTTTATTCCTTCTACAGCCTCTATAGTGTCTGTAATCTGCTTTATGACATTAAGGTTGCGTCCCTCACTGAAATTAGGCACGCATTCTACGATTTGTTTTTTCTTTGCCATGGTTTTTGTTATTTGGGGGTTTTTGGTTTTAGGCTTTTGGTATTGGGTTGTTGGTTGTCATGGTAATATAAAATGAATAAGGTGTAAGAGGTTTTAGTTTTTATTTGTTTTTATGTAGGTCTTTACCTATGTATTTTCTCTTTTCGAGATTCTTGCCAGATAGTCGTAATTCTCGCCATCGGCTATTACCTCTACGTCATATCCGTATTGGTCTGCTATCTCTGTCAGAGTGTCGGCATCGATATAGAGCCAGTCGAACGGTTCGCCAATAGTGTCCTTATACTGCATCTGGTAACTGAGTTCACCGTAATAACGGTTCGTATCAGGATATTCGATAAATCCATCCTCATCCTCAAAGACATAACTGATGTCAGAACTATCGCATAACACCTGACCACCAGGAGCGAGAATCTTGTCCAGATGCTTGAAGAGCAGAGGCATTCTATCGAGAGTTCCGGAAATGCCAGCCCCATTCATCAGCATGAGAATAGTGTCGAATTGCCCTTCGATGGTGAAGAAATCCTGCTCTATGACATTCCTTACGCCACGCTTTTTCATGGTTTCAGCGGAGAGATGTGATATTTCCACTGCGGTAACGTCGATGCCTCTTTCCTGCAGAGCGAGGGAATGACAGCCAGCCCCAGCACCTACGTCCAGAGTCTTGCCCTTTGCCATATCGATAGCTTTGCGCTCTATCATTGGCATTTCATCGTAATTGCGAAAAAGGGTAGTCACAGGAATTTCGTCCTCCTCAAACATAGGGGAGAACACGCGGAGCCTATCCGCCCTTTCACTCTCATGGTATTCGGCAATGGCTCTGCCCATAGGGTCAGTGTTGGTATTTATTCTTACTGTCTTATCGCTGTATCTACAGTCTTGACGGCAGTCGGATCTTGATGACTTACTCATTTTGCAAAGGTACGAATAAAAGGCAAGAATAAGCAAGAAAAATCATTAAAAACGGCTTGCATGCATCAAATTTTAGAATTTTTATGCTTATTCTTATGAAAAATGACTATATTTGCAACTTAAACGTCATTCTTTGGAGCATTTTTTCTTACTCTGAGACAGAAAACACCTGTCACAGTAATCTCCTGTCCATATATAGAATGACTTTATCGTACAATCTTAAAAATCTACAATCACTATGGTAAATTTCGATTATCAGACACCGACTCGCCTTATCTTTGGCAAAGGAGTGGTCAGTGAGAAACTTGCAGGAGTAATGAGTAAGTTTGGTAAGAACGTTCTTATAAACCCTAAAACACTTGCGCAATCCAGTCTTTTATTCGATGCCACCGAATAAAAACAGATGATTTTATTCGATGCCAGCGAACAAAAATTGCTGATTTTATTTGGCAGTACCGAATAAAATCCATATCTTTGCAAAAAACAAAGCAATATGAACAAGGAATTATTCAGAGCCATAATATCAGAGAATCAGGAGTTTATAGGAAGCATTCCATTAGTGGAACGCCCTTTGCATCTGGAAGAGTCGGGCAACTATGTATTCGTAGGAGTCAGACAAGCGGGCAAGTCATACCTGCTTTATCAGCGTGTAAAGGAACTGCTTGGTTGTGGAATCAACTTGCACGACATCGTATATGTAAACTTTGACGACGAACGTCTGCTTGGTATGACGACGGACGATTTCGACCTTATCCTACAGGCTTACTACAGTATGCACGACGGTCAACCCATATTCTTTTTCGACGAGATACAGAATGTGGATGGATGGGCAAACTTTGCACGCCGCCTTGCAAACCAGAAACACAGGGTGTATGTGACTGGCAGCAACGCTAAAATGCTCAGTCGTGATATTGAAACCGTACTTGGAGGCAGATATCTGTCAGTCTATGTGTTCACCTATTCTTTCGAAGAATATCTGAAAGCCATTGGGATTTCAGTATCCGGAGGTTCCCAATACGGAAGAAAAGCGAATGAACTGCAACGCCATTTCCGCACTTATTTCGAATGGGGAGGCTTTCCCGAGCTCGTCAACTTCAGAGAAAAGCGGGTGTGGCTCAACAGCCTTTACAACAGGATATTCTTCAATGATCTGGTAGTGCGCCACAAGGTGAAGAATGAAGACTCCCTGCGCATGTGCATTCGCCGACTGGCAGAAAGCGTGATGCAACCGTGCTCCCTTAACAGGCTGAGCAATCTTGTAAAGTCAACAGGTATGCCCTGCAGCCCTTCTACGGTGATGGAGTATGTACGTTATCTGCAGGAATCATGCTTGCTGATTTCATTGGACAACTATGCGTCAAAGTTTGTGGATAAGGAGACGGTAAAGAAACACTACTTTATCGACAACGGACTGCTGCATCTCTTCATCAACAATCCCGACACTGCATTGCTCGAAAACCTCTGCGCCATCAATCTATACAAGAGATACGGGAAAGGAGTGTATTATTTCAACCGTAACATAGAGGTGGATTTCTATGTGCCAGACGAGAAACTCGCCATTCAGGCAAGCTTCCGAATGAGCGAAGAAGCCACCTTGGAGCGTGAGATAAAGGCGCTTGTAGCCCTTCATGGTTTGTATGAGACCCAGAGAAACCTGATTATCACATACGAAGATGAAGGGATAATGGAGCGTGACGGAATAAAGATTGAAATCATCCCTGTATGGAAATGGCTGCTCGACATGTAATCACGACACACCTCCAGTAATCCCATCGGATAAAATGCCGAACCATAGCGATTTCCGAAAAAACAAACAAATGAACATGATTTCGCAAAATCAAAGTAAATTCTTTGCTTTTTCAAAAGAAAAACGCTATATTTGCATTCGCATTTATGTATGCAAGCAGGTAGATGGGAATATAAGTAGGTGTTCATAATTATTTTCTCAACTAACGCAAGCAATAAATAGCCCCTCAGTCCACACTGCCGTGGGGAAGTATAAAATATCAATGTTTTATATTGTGGTTTTGTTGTTTAGTTGTTTAGTTGTTTTGTTGAATGTATAAGCAATGCAAACAATCAAATAACAAGACTACCAAACAACCAAACAACAAGACAACCAAACAACCAG
>OLFV01003279.1_pt1 | contig 10308 bp, 5 predicted proteins | sample 1605551 | NCBI WGS metagenome assembly OLFV01 (sample SAMEA3888922, study PRJEB22519) | human gut metagenome | biome: human gut; feature: human-associated habitat; material: faeces | place: Denmark | collected 2011
ATCCGGCCTGATCCCTGTCTCATATCCCTGGCCCGCTGTTTCTTCTCCCGCTTCATGAATCAGGAAACCGTAGGGCGTATCTTCCTGGCCCGGATTCAGCGACAGCATCCGGCTCTCGCCTGTAAGCTCATTCAGAGTCACCCTTACCTGTCCGCCCTCCAAAACTGTCTGAAGCTGCTCCCTTGTAATGGAGGCAGGAACCGATATCTCTCCCGGCACAGCATAGTATGCCCCCATATCCTTTGCCTGAGTCAGGTCACCGCTCAGTCCGGTTTCATCATACCTGCCCAGATATTGCAGATAGGGCGCGGGAGGAAGGTCCTCCAGTCCACACTGGTTCCGCCCGTCCAGCTTGTCCCTGTCCGTATCATTTTCCATTTTCTGTATCAGGGAGATATTTCCAGATTCTACATCCGACAGAATGGAATCTGAAAAGGAATCCGGTTCAATGATTCCCCTGTACCACCTTTTTTCTGAAAAATACCGGCTCAGCACATCGGATTTAAACTGCCTTCCGTTGGCTGCATAAATTTCATTCCGAAGAAACCACAGGTCCTCTGTAGGCCACAGGCAGAGATCGGCCCTGGACAGATAGCGCGAAAACACATCAGGAAAGGTCAGGCTGTCCTCAAACAGATAATAGTCTCCGGCCAGTCCTCCCTCCCCCTTCACTGAAATATGAGGGTCAGATTCATCATCCATGGCAAATTTAATGGTATATGTAAGCGCCGGGACCCTGGGAACCTCTTCCATTGTCTCCGGTGTTATCTTATATGCCTTTTTGCCCTTCTCAGTCAGTATCTCAGCGGTTCTCATGCTGTCATAATAGCTGGTATGCATCTCTTCCGGAAGGGTAAAGACACATTTCAGCCGGTCTGATTCCCAGCCTTCCCCGGAGAGTTCAAAGGACAGACCGCACCGTATGTCCCCCGCCTTAAAGAACCTGCCTGATATAAGCTGATTACAGGCTCCCAGGTTTTGTACTGCCCTGACAGCAGTTCCCGGCCCTTCCGGTCTCGCGCCTCCGGCTGGTGCGGCATTTCCGGCAGCCCCGGTACCCCCGGCCGTTCCTGCATTCCCGGCAGCGCTGGCATTTCCGGCGCCCCCGGCCTTCCCTGCACCCGCGGCATTTCCCCCGCCCCCCTCTGCCGGTTTCCGGGACAGCCCCGGTTCTGTTCCCGGGGCCTCATGTTTTTCAGACTGGCCGCCCGCCTGTTCCTGCTGTTGTGTGACGCCTTCATCCCGGGGATATGTCTGCTTTCTATCCTTCATCCCGCAGGAAGTCAAAACCAGCAGAACCATGGCGGCCCATCCAGCCCTTACAATCTGTCTCCTAATCACTGTAACCCATCCCTTCCATTAATTCGGACCGGATATTTCCATCATTTCGTCCCACCTGTTCATCCTCTTACAATCCAGGCAGCCAGACAGGGCACCCCGAAGCAATTCAATGGAAACCGGCTTTGCCAGATGTCCGTTCATGCCGGACATGCTGGCCTTCTTTACATCCTCCGCAAAGGCATCGGCTGTCATGGCTATAATAGGAAGTTCCCATATCCGCTCCATGCCTGAACCGCGAATCTCCCTGGTAGCCTCATACCCATTCATCACAGGCATCTGCACATCCATGAATACCGCGTCATAATAAAGGGCGGGGTGGGAGCACACTGCCTCCACTGCCTCGCGGCCGTTTTCAGCCATCTCCACACTGACTCCCAGAAGTTCCAGCATCTCCGACGCAATCTGCCGGTTGAGCTCATTATCTTCCACCAGCAGGACTCTTAAGCCCCGGTAGGCTGCCTCCGGTCCTGAAACAGAAGGCTGGATGGTTTCTCCTGTATCCCCGCACTTATCCAGGCACAGGGTGACCGTAAACCTGGACCCCTTTCCCCATTCACTCTCCACCTGGATATCCCCGTCCATCATGGAAATCAGATTTTTTACAATGGTCATTCCCAGTCCTGTGCCCGGCACCTTGCTGATTCTGCTGTCGTCGGCCCTGCTGAAGGGTTCAAATATATGCTTTATATATTCGGGTTTCATGCCAATCCCCGTATCCTCGATGATAAAACGGTAGGTTCCTGCCCTCTGTTCTTCCCTCTTAAGCTCACATACACAGAAGGTGATTCTTCCCCCCTGCGGGGTGTACTTGGCGGCATTTTCAAGGATGTTCACCAGCACCTGCCTGATGCGCCTGGCGTCCCCCATGACCCAGGGATTAAAGCTCTCATCTATTTCAACCCTGAACTCCTGCTGTCTGCTTTCCATGGAAATCCGCACCATCTCCGCTGCTTCCCTGGCTAAAGCCCGCAGATCCAGGGAATTCTCAGACAGCTCCATGACACCGCTTTCAATCTTGCTCACATCCAGGATTTCGTTAATCAACCCCAGCAGATGGGCGCCGGAGGATGCGATTTTGTTCAGGTAATCCCTCTGCTTTTCCTCATCCCCTATATGCAGCTGCGCCAGCTCGGTCATCCCTATGATGGCATTCATGGGCGTACGGATATCATGGCTCATGCGGGAAAGGAAGTCGCTCTTTGCCTTATTTGCCTTCTCCGCCTTCTTAAGGGCGTCCTCCAGCAGAAGCTTTGCCTGCCGTTCCTTTTCCAGGGTTTCCTGCTGTATCCTGCGCTCCTCATCAATGTTCCTGGACAGGGTAATCTCAATCAGATCATGGGTATAGGGGCTCTCCACCTTCACCACCTGAGTGAAATTCCAGTGATAGCTCCCATCCCCGCCTATGTGGGGAACATCCATGGACAGGATGCGCTCTCCCCTCTGAAAAGCCTCTGTCAGAGCCTTTCTGGTAAACTTGCGGCCAAACTCCTCCCTGTAGTCCGGATGGACCCCTTCCATCTCAAACTCAATCAGATCGTCAAAGCAGCCCTCCGGATTTGGTGCTTTCACCGGAAACCGCTGGTATTCCACCATGTGATAAGTATTCTGTGTCAGGTTCACCGCTATCAGCATCTGGTATGCAGCCTTGGCTGCCGTGGCCAGCTGGCTGATCTCCACATTCCGTTCCTGCTCCAGTAAAAGTTCATCCTGGACATCCCGAAATACCAGGACACACCAGCACTCATCCTCCTGGTTTCCTATCCTGGCAGCCGTAAACTCCACCATGCGGTAGGTACCGTTGTCTGCCCTGCGGCGCAGCCTCCTGGTGATTTGCTTTTTTCCCTCTGTAAACATGCGGAGCATGGACTCCCTGGAAAAGTTGTCATTAAAACATTCCAGATCGTCCGGGTGCAGCGCCTTTTGGGCATATTTGCGGTTCTCTGAACCGAAATTCCCCTGTTCCGGTATGTCGTCCCACACCACATCCTTCTGGCAGCTCACATAATAATCCCTTGTCAGGTTGGCAATGATGCATTCGTCAAACACAGTCACCAGGCTGCTGGCGTACATCTGGCGGATTTTCTGAAACCCCTGCTCCTCCTCAAAGTTCAGGCGGTGGGGCGCTGCGGTAATCACTACAGCAGGCACCCTGCCCTCCCAGTTGATCCGGTTGGCAGTGACATCCACTGTTAATTTAAGGAGCGGGTCATAACAGACCATATGGTTCGACACTCTGTCCCCCAGCATCTTAAGGGGACAGTTGGCGCACAGTTCCGGCCATACTTCATCACACCGGATTCCCAGAGCCGCCCTGCCGCGTCCCGTATTCCGGCACCGCTCATTAAAATATAACAGCCGGCGGGATTCCTCCTCAATGACATATACGCTGGTTTCTGTCAGTGAATCCAGCAGATTCATCAGGTTTTCAGCTGTCATGACGCCCTCCCCATCTTCCTCTATTCGCTTATCTCAGCCAAATCCGCCCGAAGCTTTTCAGCCCTCTTAAACTGCCTGCAGACATCCTCATACATCTTTGTGTAGTCCTCCCTGTCCTCCCCCGTCCTCAGAGGTTCCACAATTGTGCACACAGCATCGTACAGAGGCGTCAGCCCCATGTTGCCCGTTACACCCTTCAGGGTATGGGCGGCCTCGAAGGCAGACGTCATATCCCCCTGTTCCAGGGCATTTCCAAGTTTACTCAGGTTTTCATCCTGAAACAGCATTCCCAGGAACTTCATATACATTTTCCTGTTTCCCATAAACCGTCCCAGGGTAACCTGGTAATCCGCCCCATAGGCTTCAAATATCCTTTCAAAATCGTCCATCTTCTTATGCTTCCTTTCCATATATGAAATCGTACAGAGTCTGGTACATCCGTTCCGGCTCTATGGGCTTGGCAAGGTGGGCATTCATCCCTGCCGCCTTGCTCTTTTCTATATCATCATCAAATGCATTGGCTGTCATGGCAATAATGGGTATGGTTCCTGAGTCAGCATTGCTCAGATGGCGGATGTTGGTGGCAGCTGTCAGTCCGTCCATCAGAGGCATCCGTATATCCATCAGAATCGCGTCATAATACCCCTTGTCTGATTTGCTGAAAAGCTCCAGGGCACGCAGCCCGTTCTCAGCCGTATCCACCTTGAATCCCTTGCTCTCCAAAAGCATCATGGCCACCTCGGTGTTAATCTGGTTGTCCTCCACCAGCAGCACATGTTTTCCGGTAAAATCATAATCATTTTCCTCAGGCTGCTGTGCCTGCTGCTCCTTCTCGCCCAGGGCTCTTGAAAAGGCCGAAACAAGGGAGGACTTGAACATGGGCTTGCTCATCAGGAGGTTGACCCCGGCCAGCTTCGCCTCATGCTCAATGGAAATCCAGTCATAGGCAGTCATGATAATGATGGTCACCTCTGCTCCCACGATGCCGCGGATTCGTCTGGCTGTCTCAATTCCATCCATTCCCGGCATCTTCCAGTCAATCAGAATCATGTCAAAATACCGGCCTTCATCCCAGAGCTTCTTTACCCGGTCAACCGCCTTCCGGCCGCTGTCCACCCACTCTGCCTTGATTCCCATTTCGCGAAGGGTCACAACCGCGCTCTCGCACACAGCCACATCATCATCCACCACCAGTGTCTTCAGGTGGGAGAAATTGTAATCCTGTTTTTTCTGATTATGCCTGAGCTTCTCTTCCTCGGTGATTCCCAGCTTGACATCCACTGTAAATTCCGTGCCGATTCCCTTAATGGAGCGGACCGTAATTTTACCGTCCATCATATCCACAATATTCTTGGATATGGCCAGACCCAGTCCGGTCCCGCCATACAGGGAGGTGGTCCCTGTGGATTCCTGTGAAAAGGGTTCAAACAGATGCGGCAGGAACTCCTCGTTCATCCCCACTCCCGTATCATTTACAATGAAACGAAGTGAGGCATCATTCTTGGTCTTTCTGCGCTGGGAGGCTGAAAAGGTGACCTTGCCCCCCTCCTGGGTAAACTTAATGGCATTGCTCAGGATATTGATGAGCACTTGCTGGAGCTTCATGGCGTCACCTATATAGTAATCATCCAGAACCGGGTCCACAATGCACTCATATTCCACCCCCTTGACATCTGCCTGGGAGTAACAGATGGAATTAATGCCGTTGATGAACTCCTCCGTTGGAATCTTCTCGCTTTTGAGCAGCATTTTGCCGCTCTCAATCCGGCTCATATCCAGGATATCATTAATCAGGGACAGCAGGAAATTAACGACAATAGGAACCGGGAGGAAATGCCAATCTTGGAAATACAATCCTCCACCTGCTCGTCATCCCCTATGGACTGGGCCGCTATGGTACTCATGCCGATGATGGCGTTCATGGGAGTCCTTATCTCATGGCTCATCCGTGAGAGGAAATCGCTCTTGGCAGCATTGGCCTGCTCTGCCGCCACCAGGGCAGCAGCCAGCTCCTCCTTTAAAACCACATCCGTCACATCGGTGCGGGCCACACATACCCGCTCCAGCTCCCTGCTGATATAGAAAACGCGGAACCGCTTAACCCGTGTCGCTCCGGTTATATCCCGCATCTCCACAATAAACGTATAGGCATCATTCCTGGCCAGCTGTGATTTCATATAATCGTAATCCAGCTTTTGGAGATACTCCTCCCCGGCCGTCCCGTCCATATAGCGGCCGGAGATGGCGCGTATCTCCGCCTGGAACCGGCTGCGGTCCGGCAGCATGGTATCCATACCGGACTCATCCACCAATATGGTACGGTACGCCGTATCCCGCAGAATGTCCACCTCTGTTATGCTCTCATAATCCAGCTCCGCGATTCTCTTTAGAAGCTGCTCCTGCATCTTTTTCTCCGTTACGTCCTGGGTATAGAAAAAAAGGATGATGTGACCATTCTCAGGGTTCTGGCAGGAATGCATGATGGTGCTTTCCCAGAATATTATGCCGCTGTTGTTTCTGCGAAGGAACTCAAAGCGGTAATCCACCTTGCCCACCGCGTAATCAGACAGCACCCGCTCCCGGTTAAGGCAGTGGCGGATTCCATCCCCATAAACCGGGTCCACGGCAGAGGCCGCCAGGTTTTCAATGGTATCCTCGTAGGTATCTCCCACCTTTGCAATGGATGTATCTGCGGTTGACAGGTAGGATTCCAGCCGGCCTGTGGTGATATTGAGGCTTCCCTGTATGCTCCCGTCCGCTGAGGACAGTTCCGCAAAATAGGAAAGCTCTTCCTCATACATTTCCTTAATCCGGTCACGCATCTGCTTTTCTTCGGTGATGTCCATGCATACCGACATGATGGCAGGCCGGTTATCCTCAGACATCACCTTCCTGCCCAGGTCATGGACCCAGATATAGGAACCGTCCTTTTTCCTCATCCGGTATTCCACCACATACTCCTCTGACCGTTCCAGCTGGCAGGCCACCAGCTGGTCCACCCTGTTCCTGTCATCCGGATGCATGCAGTTTGTGATCATTCCTCCAATGTCAGATACAAACTCCGTCTCGTTTTCATATCCCAGATATTCCAGCATCCTGCGGTTGATAAAATAAAAAGGAAAACCATCCTCTATGTACCCGCCCATCATGCCGCCCGGCAGAGAATCATTTAACAGCTCCTGGCGCAGTCTGCTGGTATGTTCCATGACCAGCGTTCCCGGATAATGCTCCGCGTCCTTCTGGCTGCTGGCAGGCTCTGCCACATGAAAACTCTTGACCAGCCATTCTCCCCCGGACAGGACCAGGGTAAAGAAGGCCCTCAGATACCAGGTGTACTTGGAGTTCTTAAGGGTCAAATCCGCCGACATATTATATATTCCGTCTGACACAGGCTGTTCATAGATGGGAGACAGATCACATTCAAAGGGTTCCGGTATCTCCCGGATATCCTGCGCAAGATATCCGGCCATCTGCTGCCTTCCGCTGGCCATCTCATCGGCTCCTGTGCCCACAAAACCCACATCCTCTGTCAGGAATGCAAGGGTTCCCTCTGCGTCACGCTTTACAAACCATGTGCGGCAGAACTCCCGTAATGTTTCACCGGGCGTCATCTGTCTCTTCATATATTTTATCCTCCCCCAAAGTAAGTATCTGTCCTGGCCGGAATGCCCGTTCCCGAGGCGCCTTCCCATGGATGGCCCGCAGTACGCGCCGCCTCAGGCTCCTCTGGGAATGGGGCCTTCCCGCAAAATCATCCGCCCCCAGCTCCATCGCCCGGTCCTCCATTGCCTCGTCCTGGGGACCAGTGGCTATAACCGCTATATCCGGGACCATTTTTTCCCTCTTAAGTACCTCCAGCACGGAAAAACCGTCTGTCCCTGAAAGGGTCAGGCTGAGAATCACAGCGGCAATCCTGCTTTTGCTGTCAGCCATACATCTCAGGGCCGCCTTGCCGTCCGATGCCTCCATCACCTGGAAGCTTCCCTCAAAGGTCTCCCTTACGTCCCCGCGGTAAGAGGCGTCCTCGTCCGCGACCAGAAGAACAGGAAGCGGCTGAGGTTCCCGGGCGTCTTCATCGCCCATTCCCTCCTGCTCCATGGCTGTTTGCCCGTTTCTGAGCAGTTCCTCGAATTCGTTTATGGGCATTGGTCGGGCAAAATAATACCCCTGCACATAGTCGCAGTCCGCCTTCTTAAGGCGCTCCAGCTGCTGCCTGGTCTCCACGCCTTCCGCCACTACACCCAGGTCCATCCACCGGGCCAGCTCCATGATAAAATGGAGGATTCCGCCGTCATCCGTCCCTGCGGACTCATCCTGGATAAACTTCATATCCAGCTTAAGAATATCCACAGGCATCTTGCCCAGCATATTAAGGGAGGAATACCCGCTTCCGAAATCATCCATCTCAATGACAAAGCCCAGTTCCCGCAGATAACCCACTGTCTCGATTACCTGCTCCGGGTTCTCCGTGTACGCGCTTTCCGTTATCTCCAGGTGAAGCCTTGAGGGCTGCAGTCTGTATCTGCGCACAATTCCCAGCAGCATGTCTGCCAGGTCCTTATGGTAGATATCCGCCCTGGATACATTGACGGACACAGGGATGGGAGGATATCCCCTGTTGTCCCACTCCCTGAGGACGGATGCAGCCCGTTCCCACACATACTGGTCCAGCTTTGTGATAAAGCCGTTTTGCTCGAACAGCGGAATAAACTCTCCGGGAGACTGAAAGCCCCACACAGGATGCTTCCACCGGACAAGGGCCTCTGCCCCAGAAAGCCTGTGGTCCCTGATCCTGTACTTGGGCTGCAGATAGACCTCAAACTCCTTCTTGGCAAGGGCCGGCTCCATGCTGTCCGTTATGGCCTGTTCCCTCAAAAGACGGTTGCGAAGCTCATCGTCATAGGCCGCGAAATACGTTCCATACCGTCCCTTAATGCTGCGGGCAGCCAAAAGGGCCCGGTCGCACATCTGCTCCACAGACACATTCCTGTCAGCCACCTGGTAAATCCCCCACTTCATCACCACATTCCTGGCATTGGGAAGGGTATTTATCCGGGCATTACACCGGATAAACAGCTCATCTGTGTAATTCCACCGCCGTTCCAGAAGGCACGCAAACTGGTCCGCGTGGAAATGGCCGCAGATTCCATTCTTCCCGGCCACCTTTTTATAAAGCCTGCCGATCTCATTTAACAGGTGGTCCCCGGCAGGAATGCCGAATATATCATTAATCAGCTTGAAATTCACGATATCGGAGCAGATAATATCATACTCCCTGTCAGGATGCTGCATCAGGATTTCCCTTACCCGCTGGTAAAAAAACTCCTTGCTGTAGAGCCCTGTAAGCCGGTCATACTGCACCAGATTAATCATGGCAGCTGTTTCCCTCAGGTGGATGATGCTGGCCACCCTGTGCAGAATCACCTGGGCCCTGTAGGGCTTGGCAACAAAATCAGCCGCGCCGTGTGACAGCGCCGCAACCTCATCAGATTCGCTGTCGCTCTGGGTCGTTACGATTACCGGAATGGATGAAAAAGAAGAATCCGCTTTGATATGAGAAAGAAATGTATACCCGTCCATAACAGGCATGACAATGTCCAGTAAAATAAGAGAAACCATCTCTCCATATTCCCTCAGGACAGACAGTGCTTCCACTCCATTTCCGGCTTCCAGCACCTTATATCTGGATGACAGGATTTCCCTTAATATCATTCGGTTTATTTCATTGTCTTCCACGACCAAAATTTTCTTCTGTGAAATCATCGTTTCATACCCTTGCCCGGCCTTTACCTGCCGATGATACTGCTTATCCGGCGGCAAAACCAGGCTTCCTCTTCGTTTCCTTCTATATATATCGTGGTTTCACCAAAATAGACGTTCTTTTGACAAATTTCCAATGGTTTAAATATAACAAAAACAGGTGGAAAATGCAATAGGACGCCACAGAAACCAGATCATATGAGCATGCATCTTTTTCATTAGTACGGCCTTTTTTTGTGTATATTGCACAATAATGGCTCTGCAATTTTCTCAATTATTGCCATAGACTAAAACTTTTTTAGGTACTATAATTCTTTTTAAGATAACAATTTAACATTTCTTTTGCCAATATGTATATCCTGGGGATTGGCCCAGAGTCTCTACCAACTACCGCAAAGAGTTGGCTACATATCTTAATGTAGCCAGCTCTTTTTTTCTGTTTGTGTAAAGATTCGCACCAAAATTGGCAGGAAAAGTAAGGAGGAAATCAAAAAATGAATATTGTAGGGCAGCAAGTAAAACGTGTTGATGCTTACGGGAAGGTGACCGGGGAGGCCAAGTACACCGCGGATCTGGAACCGAGAGACATCCTGCACGGTAAGGTCGTGCACTCTACCATTGCCAACGGCCTGGTCAAAAGCTTTGACTTGACAGAGGCCTATCAGGTGCCTGGTGTGGTGAAGATTGTCACATGCTTCGATGTTCCCGACTGCCAGTTTCCCACGGCAGGCCATCCGTGGAGCGTGGAAAAGAAGCATCAGGATATCTGTG
>OLFV01003282.1_pt1 | contig 10292 bp, 11 predicted proteins | sample 1605551 | NCBI WGS metagenome assembly OLFV01 (sample SAMEA3888922, study PRJEB22519) | human gut metagenome | biome: human gut; feature: human-associated habitat; material: faeces | place: Denmark | collected 2011
TCTTCGTTCTTCACTCTTCACTCTTCACTCTTCACTCTTCACTCTTCACTCTTCACTTAAATAATCTCCTCCATCCTCACATCATGGTCTTCGGCAGGTATCGTTTCGCGTTTTTGAAAATCGAAGCACACACCTATCTTATATATATTAGGGTGTTGTGAGAGAAAACGGTCATAATAGCCCTTGCCACGTCCAAGACGGTGACCTTGGCGGTCGAAGGCCATGCCAGGGATGACCGCCGCATCGATGGCGTCGTATAGCGTGAAGAGCTTGCCTCTTGGCTCGCCTATGTTGAAAGCTCCTATGGCAATGTCGTCCTTACCGTTATACTCGCGTAGCTCCATAGTCGTGTCGCCCGTAACCACGGGCAGCACCACCTTGACACCGCGCTCAAGCAGCACATCTACCACATCGTGGGTATACACCTCGTCGGGCAACGAATAATACATCATCACCGTCTTGGCATTCTTTATCCTGTCATGACAAAGGAGGCGCTCCATAACACGAAGCGACATTTCTGTCAGCTCCTCGCTGGAGAAATGTCGCTTCTGCTGTCTTATCTCTTTTCTAAGATCGTTCTTGTCCATTACGTTGTTTCCGTCATTTTCTTACTCTTCCCTTCACTTTCTTTGCCGATGCAGCCTGATGTGTGGCACCAGGCTTCTTGGGAAACGCAGCGTTGTTGCGGAACACCTTGAGAGCTGCTTCAATGGTGGGGTCGCCAAGGTTGATATACTCGTTCCATGCACTTTCGTCAAGCATGTTGTAGATGATGCGGCTGTTGATGTAACGCTCCAACAATTTGTGCGACTTCTTGATCATGAGGTTGCGACGCTTCAGTCCGTGCTTGTCGGCGTATGTAGCAAACTTGTCGACGAGGTTCTGTTTAGCCAGATAGCTTGCCATCTCCATCATCTCCTTGTAAGTGTTGAGCTTCGGACGGTTGTCGTCGGTGTAGGTGAAGGCATATTGCAGGATGAGACCGCTCATGCTTGCCTCCTTATAATAAGAGGTCATGCCCAACGTGTCTTCTGCCACGAAGATGTCGGGGGTGATGCCGCCACCGCCATAAACCACTCGTCCTATGCCTGTGTGATATGCCGGTCCGTGGTGCTTGATGCTGTCTTGTGAGAAGAACTCACCATGCTGGTAACGTGTTATGAGGTCCTGCTCGTAGTTCTTGTCGTCGCCGGTAGAGTAGGGCTTCTGTATGCATCGGCCGGAGGGGGTATAGTAGCGTGCGATGGTGAGACGTATAATGCTGCCGTCGGGGAACCCTATCTGCTGCTGCACCAGACCCTTGCCGAAAGAGCGACGTCCAATGATGGTCGCACGGTCATTGTCCTGCATGGCTCCTGCGAAGATCTCTGATGCCGATGCCGACACCTCGTTGATGAGCACCACGAGCGGAAGCTTCTGGTATGAGCCGTGACCGTCGGAGGCAAACTCCTGTTTCGGCGACTTGCGTCCTTCGGTGTAGACAATGAGCTTGTTCTTGGGCAGGAACTCATTGGCTATCTGTATGGCCGATGTGAGCAGTCCGCCAGTGTTGTCGCGTAGGTCGATGACGAGGTTTGAGAATCCCTGCTGCGACAGCTGCTCCAAGGCAATGAGCAGTTCGGGATATGTTGTCTCGCCAAAGTTCTTTATGCGTATGTAGCCCGTCTTGTCATCAAGCATATAGGTTGCGGCGATGCTCTTCTGCGGAATCTCGCCTCGTGTGATGGTGATATATTTGGGCTTCTTGCTGCCATAGCGCAACACGCCAATCTTTACTTTCGTGTCCTTTGGACCCTTCAAGCGGTGCATGGCCTCCTCGTTGGTCACGATCTTGCCGACGAACGGCTTGCCGTCAACACTTATGATCTTGTCACCAGCGAGCACACCGGCACGTTCGGCCGGACCGTTGCTTATGACGTTCTGCACATGTATGGTGTCTTGACGTATGGTGAACTCAACGCCTATGCCTGTGAATGAGCCTTTGAGATCGTCGTTGGCTGCCTGCGCATCCTTGGCGCTGATGTAGACAGAGTGTGGGTCGAGCTCGGCAAGGATAAGCGGTATTGCGTTGTTCACGAGCGAGTCGATGTTCACCTTGTCCACATACTGGTCGTCGATGATGTGGAGGAGGTTGCTCAAGCGGTTGCTACCCGAGTTGATGATGTTCAGTCGGTTGCCTGAGAAATGGTTGGCGTAGAAATTGCCTATCAGTATGCCCACCACCACGCACAGGGCCATGAGCAGCGGCATGTATCGGTTTGTCTTTTTCATATCGTTATTCATCCGGGTTTAGATGTATCACTTCAATGTGGGCTCTTTCCAACAGGTCTATGCCTTCGGTGAGGCGGTATTTGTTGGCATAAACCACGCGCTTGATGCCAGCCTGAATGATGAGCTTGGCACATTCTATGCATGGCGAGTCGGTGATGTAGAGCGTGGAGCCATCGCTGTTGTTGCTGCTTCGGGCCAACTTGGTTATGGCGTTGGCTTCGGCGTGAAGGACATACGACTTTGTGACGTTGTCCTCGTCTTCACACACGTTCTCAAAGCCGCTCGGCGTGCCGTTGTAGCCATCGCTGATGATCATCTTGTCCTTGACCACCAGTGCGCCCACCTGACGGCGTTTGCAGTAGCTGTTCTCTGCCCATATACGGGCCATACGCAGGTAGCGTTGGTCGAGGAGTTTCTGCTTCTCCGGGCTGTTGCTCTTGGGTGCGGTTGTCTCCATATCGTTGTTTGTCTGTTGTTGTTATGACGTTATTTCTTATGTGCGGTCTTTATGCCGTTTCGCTCAAGCAGAGCATCGATGGTGGGCTCCTGGCCACGGAAGCGCTTGTAGAGCGTCATAGGATGCTCGGTGCCACCCTTCGACAAGACGTTGTCTCTGAAACTCTGGGCTGTCGTCTGGTCGAAGATGCCGTTTCGCTTGAACAGACTGAAGGCATCGGCATCAAGCACCTCTGCCCACTTGTAGCTGTAATAGCCTGCGGCGTAGCCTCCTGCCATGATGTGGCTAAACTGCACCGTCATGCAGGTGTTCTTGAGCTGTGGCATGACCATGGCCTTCTCCCACGCTTGCTTCTCAAACGTTATGATGTCGTCGGTGAACGGCTCCTGCTTGGTGTAGTAGGCCATGTCGAGCAGTCCGAAGCTCACCTGTCGCAGACAGCCGTAGGCAGCCATGAAGTTGCGGCTCTTCACGATGCGGTCTATCAGCTCGTCGGGAAGGGGCTCGCCTGTCTTGTAGTGGAAGGCGAAGGTGCGAAGAAACTGTTTCTCCACAGCGTAGTTTTCCATAAACTGTGAGGGCAGCTCCACAAAGTCCCACCACACGTTGGTGCCGCTAAGGCTCTCGAAGCGTGTGTTGGCGAACATGCCGTGGAGAGAGTGGCCAAACTCGTGGAGGAAGGTCTCGACCTCGCCGAGCGTGAGCAGGGCGGGTTTCTCTGCTGTGGGCTTGGTGAAATTCATCACCACGCTGGCATGTGGACGCACATTGTTGCCCTTGCGGTCTATCCACTGTCCCTGAAACTCTGTCATCCAGGCTCCACCTTGCTTGCCCTTGCGCGGGTAGAAGTCGGCATAGAGCACAGCGAGATAGCTGCCGTCTTTGTCGAACACCTCGTAGGCTTTAACGTCGGGATGGTAGACGGGTATGTCTTTGTTCTCCTTGAAGGTTATGCCGTAGAGGGTGGTGGCAAGCCCAAACACGCCTTTTATCACGTTCTTTAGCTCAAAGTAGGGGCGCAACATCTCGGCATCGAGGTTGTAACGCTCCATCTGCAACTTGTGCGAATAGAAACTGAAATCCCAAGGCTTCAGTTCAAAACCTTCGCCTTCCTGCTTCTTTGCCAGTTCCTCAATCTCCTTCACCTCGTTCATGGCTGTAGGCTTGTAAGCGTCAATGAGGTCGTTGAGCAGCTTATACACGTTTGCGGTGTTGCTTGCCATGCGGTGCTTGAGCACATAGTCGGCATAGGTGTTAAAGCCGAGCAGCTGTGCTATCTCGCGGCGCAGATTCACGATGCGCTTGCAGATCTCGAGGTTGTTCTCGGGATTGTCGTGAGTACACTCGGTGTTCTTTGCCATATACAACTGCTGGCGGAGGTCACGCTGTGTGGAGTAGGTCATGAACGGCGAGTAGCTGGGGTAGTCGAGGGTGAAGACCCAGCCTTCCATGTCTTCTTCTTTCGCGTTCTGTGCTGCTGCCTCCACGGCGGTGTCGGGCAGCCCGTCGAGCTGTGCCTTGTCGGTGATGTGTAGCTTGAACGCCTTGTTCTCCTTCAGCAGGTTCTGTGAAAACTGTAATGACAGCATGCTTGCCTCTTCTGTCAGGGTGCGCAGCTTCTCCTTGTCGGCATCGCTGAGGAGGGCACCGCTACGCACAAATCCGTCATAGCAGTTGTCAAGAAGCATCTGCTCCTCGGGGGTGAGCTCACGATGGTGCTCATAGACATGCTTGATGCGCTCGAAGAGCTTTTTGTTCAGTCGTACATCGTTTGAGTGTTTGGTCAGAATGGGACTCATCTTCTGCGCCAGCTCGTCGAGCGCATCGTTGGTTTCGGCGCTGAGCATGCATGAGAACACGTTGGACACTCGGTCGAGGAGGTCATAATAATGTTCTCCGTTCTCGTTATCCACACGGATGATGGTGTTTTCAAATGTGGGCTCCTCTGGGTCGTTGATGATCTTCTCTATCTCTTCGTCGTCACGGCGTATGCCTTCCATAAATGCTTCTTCATAGTGCTCCAGCTTTATGCGGTCAAAGGGCACGGTGTCGTGCGGCGTTTTATATGCTTCAAAAAATGGGTTCGTTTTCTTCAAGTTCTCTTTGTTATCTTTGCACATACTTGTAAAATTCCTAATGCTATAATTATACTGCAAATTTAGCAATTTTCTTAGAGATTTACAGCGTTGAGAGAGCTTAATGTTCAAGATTTTAACTAAAATTGTATTTGTCTTGTCTTTGTGTTGCCTTTACGTCGTTTTTGTGCCTTTTTTGTGCCCATTTTGTGTCGTTTTATTGCAAGTTAGGCGCGTTGGCTGAAAGACAATTTTTCCAATGCTTCCACCTCTATCGTCTCCCGTTTCAACATGATCTGTCCGTCGGCTTCCATCTGTCGTAGCTCAGCGGCAACGGCACGCGGACTGTCGTTGAGCATGTGTGCCAAGCGCGACTTCATGATTTTCACCGTCTTGTTGCCTGTGGGTAGCAGGCAGCGGCTGGAAATGAAATGAATTATGCGTGCCCGCCTGCTGTCGTTGACATGTCGCCACGGTATGCGTGCCAGACGTTGGGCTTGGGTGGAAAACAGGTTGAGGAGGTTTATGCGGAAGATGTCGTATGTGGCGGAGAGCTTCACCACATCGTTCTTGGCAATGCACATGACGGCACATTGTCCGGCTGTGGTGAAGGTGCGGGTGTAACGGGGGGGAGATGCCGAACAGACGCTCGGGCTGTACCACGTTAGGGGCTTCAAACAGCTCCTCTATGGTGTAGCCATGGTCATCGGCGGTGGTGCTGACGCGCATCTTGCCTCTTACAAGGAAGATCAGCGAGTTGCACGCCGTGTCGGCCTGCGCCACCACCTTGCCGTCGCCATAAACATGATAGGCTATGGGGAAGGTGGTGAGCAGGTTGCTGATGTCGTTGCTGCTCATGCCGAGGAAGAGAGGCAACGACATCATCTGCTGACATATAAGGTCTATGCGGTCTTTCAAAGCTGTTTATTGCTGTTCTTCAACAATCTTGCCTTTCATCGAAGGCGAGTACCACACAGCATAGTTGCCTTTGTGGTCGGCGTAAATGAAGTAGGCCATGAGCTTGGGGTTGCGCTCCAGCACCTTCTTTGCCTTCTCCATGCCCATAACCATGAATGAGGTGGCATAGGCGTCGGCGGTGGCGCAGCGGTCGGCGATGACCGTGGCAGAGAGCAGGCTGTGCTGTACGGGCTGTCCTGTTTTCGGATCTATGGTGTGGGCATATTTCTTGCCGCCCTTGAAATAGAAATTGCGGTAGTTGCCACTGGTGGCCATGGCGCGGTCTGTGATGTTGAGCACGGTCTGTAGCTCCTGGTTCGTGTTTGTGGGATCGTCAGACGGCTTGGTAACGCCAATCTTCCAGGGCACACGCTTCTCGCTGATGCCGCAGGTCACCACCTCTCCGCCAATCTCTACCATGAAGTTGTCAATGCCCTTGCGACGCAGAAAGTCGGCAACAACGTCGCTGCCGTAACCTTTGGCAATGGCACCACAGTCGAGCATGGTGCGTGGATCGGCCTTCTTTATGCGGCCGTCTTTCATGCTCACCTTGTCAAAGCCTACAAACGTGCGTAAGCTGTCGATGGTGTGCTTGGTGGGCATCGATCCGTTCTTGAAGCCGAAGCCCCAGGCGTTGACGAGCGGCGCCACCGTTATGTCGAAGGCACCATTGGTGTCTTCTGACACCATTCCGGCGAGGGTGAACACTTCCTTGAACATGCGTCCCACGACGATGTCTTGGTTGTTGTTGACCTTTGTTATCTCCGACTGCTTGTTGAACATCGACAAGGCGTCGTCAACCTTCTGTAGCTCTGCCAGAATGTCTTTGTTGAGGTCTTCGCCATACTGGTAGGTTATGTGGTAGACGGTGCCGAAAATCATTCCCTCATTATGCTGGTAGGGCGTGTTGTGCTGCGAACAGGCAATCTTTATTGTTGCTCCTATGAGCAGCAACAGGAAGATGACGCGAAAAATATTTTTTTTGCTTTTCATTCTGTTATTTTTATATCTCTATCGTCACGTTAAATGTGCCACCAAGGCGTGTGCCTCCCTGCTTGCCGTAGCCAGGTACATACCAACAGTTGCCGGCTTCGCCGTCGCTGTAAAACAGGCGCTTACGGTAACGGACGCTCCAACCTAAACGTAACGGACCCCATATCTTGGCGTCAACGCTTACGACGCCTTCAAGCCAGTGGTAGTTGCATTTCTCTCCCTCTATCCTGTAGTCGGCATCGTCGCCCCACAGGGGGTCTTTCAGGCCGGTGGTGAACGCGTCATACTTGAAATAGGTGAGGGCGTAACGAGCACCCACAAACACGCGATAGTCGTCGTGCTTGTTCTTCATGAGGTTGAAGTCGACACCTGCGCGCAGGTATGGCGCGCTGGTCTTATAGGTCATCTTCGTAGTTATGTTTTCTGAGTTGGCCTTGCCCAATCCCACCTCCACGATTGGGAAGTATTTGTCGCGTAGGTTCACTCTTGCGGCTGCCTCATACTGTCCGTAATCGCTGAAGGCCAACTGTGCTATGCCCACAAGGTCGGCAGACACAGACACACCGCGAAACAAGCTCACGGTGTCTTTCTCTTGCACGATGTTTTTCGTGCCGTTGCCTTGCTGGGCCATGGCGCTGACGGTCATGAGCATCAGCAACAGGGCGAGGCCAAGTGGGCGCAGGAGCAGGGTGGGGGAGTCTGCTTGTTGCCTATTGGGCTGTCTTAAGACTGATGATGAGGTGTGCTCTCTGTGTGTCGTATGTAACATAACTGTTGTTTATCTTTACCGATTCTACCTTGTGTGACGTGTGCTTGACGTCGGTAATCTCGTGAAAAACCATCGGACTGCAGTCGACCGACTCAAAATGGGGTTGGTTGGTCTTGTTTACCGTTATGGTGTCGTAGACGTGCTTCTTCGTGTCTTTGTCAATGAAGTCGAAGTAGAGCACGTCGCTGTCGTGGTTATAACTCATGGGTATGGCCAAACTGTCGGCATCATACAGACGGTTCATGAGCACCGAGTCGTTGCCGTCAGACCTCTTCACCGAAACGGTGAGGGTGTCGTTGAAGACCTGGTCAAACTTGCAGGTGGTCATGACCCTACTGTTCAACGGACAGTCTATCGACGAACAGGCACCGAGCATTGCTGCAAAGGCGCTGGCCGCCATGACGCATGTTATTGTTTTACGCATTTCAGTGTCTTTTCTATTTGGTAGTCGTTGCGGTTCTGTGATGAACGGCTCACAAGGTCGCCAATGAAGCCCGCAAGGAACAGTTGTGTGCCTATCATCATCATCGTGAGGGCGATAAAGAAATAGGGCGAGTCGGTGACGAGACGCTGAGGTATGCCCTGTGACAGGCACCACAGCTTGTCGGCACCAATAATGAAGGCTGATATAAAGCCGATAATGAACATCATGGTGCCCATGAAGCCAAACACATGCATCGGCTTCTTGCCAAAGTTGCTGAGGAACCACAGCGTTATGAGGTCGAGGTAACCGTTGAAGAAGCGGTTGAGACCAAACTTCGACTTGCCATACTTGCGTGCCTGATGGTGTACGACCTTCTCGCCAATCTTGTCGAAGCCGGCATTCTTGGCGAGGTACGGGATGTAACGGTGCATCTCGCCATAGACCTCAATGTTCTTGATCACATCGCGACGGTAGGCCTTGAGGCCACAGTTGAAGTCGTGGAGATTGTGAATGCCGCTGATCTTACGGGCTGTAGCGTTGAACAGCTTTGTGGGTAAAGTCTTCGACAGCGGGTCATAACGTTTCTGCTTGTAGCCAGACACGAGGTCGTAGCCATCCTCGGTGATCATCTTGTAAAGGCAGGGAATCTCATCGGGAGAGTCTTGAAGGTCGGCATCCATGGTTATAACCACATCTCCCTGTGCTTCTTTGAAGCCACAGTAGAGGGCGGGACTCTTGCCGTAGTTGCGGCGGAACTTTATGCCTTTAACGTTTTCCGACTGTTTGCTCAGGTCCTCAATGACCTGCCATGAGTTGTCGGTGGAACCGTCGTTTACAAATATCACCTCAAAGCTGAAGCCATTGGCTTTCATCACTTTCTCAATCCAGCGGTAGAGTTCGGGTAGCGACTCTTCCTCATTGTATAAGGGTACGACTACAGAAATATCCATATCTTTTACATGTTTTATCGTGGCTTGCATGTCATCAACATGCAGAGCGTCGGTTGTGTTTGTTGCGTTATGATGTTTTTGTTTTTATCTTTATCTTATTGTTCTTATCTTTGTCTGCGGCGTGCTTCTTTTTTTATTATTCTTACATGCCGTCGTCTTGTCTTAATGGTGCTTCCTTCTGCACACAGCAGCAATAGGCAAGCTCAGCACAAAGCCCACAAAGAAATTTTGCATCATGAAGAGAAAGGCCCAATGTATGGGCGACAGACTTTTCATCATGGCAAGGGCGGAGTCGATGTCTTGTGTCGACAGGCCCGACTGACGATACACCTCGCTCATTGTTGCTGCCGATGTGGCAAGCATGGCGTAGAACGTGCCGTGGTCAAGAAACTTAAAGTAAAGGTACTGGCCAAGGGCAAAAATCATCGACGAGTAGACAAAGGTGTAAACACAATAGCCATAGCTTCGTCGGAACGAAATGTAGCCTCCAAGGGCATAGTTGCGAAAAGCGCACAGACGCCAACCGACAAGGATGGGGGTCAGAAGGGCAAGGATGTTGCCAAGGCCGCTTTCTGGCATATACATAATTGCCAGAAAACTAACGAACCACAGAAGGCATAATATTGCCCCGTCCTGACGAGCAAACGCTTTCAGCTGGACGAGATCTTCAATTTTTATCATTAAAAATGTTGTTTTATAAAACGACTACAAAGGTAGTGTAAAAAATCGATTATGAGAAGCAATTACTTATTTTATTATGAAGTTTCCGCTTTTTTTGACAACGCTTAATGTTTCACGGCTTGTCATCATCGGCTCATATCTTCTTTTTTCTTACTCCTTCTCCATCATCTTCTCCATCATCTTCTCCATCATCTTCTCCATCATCTTCTCCTTCTCCATCTCCTTCTCCATCTCCATCACCATCTCCATCACCATCTCCTTCTCAATCTTCATCACCGTCTCCTCTTTCCTCATTTTTGCCTCTTATCTTTATCTTCTGTCTTTTACCTTTTTCTTTTCATGTTTTTTATCTTTTATCTTCCTATTTAATCATCATCTTTTTAAACTCATAGCCTTTTAATCTTATTCTTCTTTTCATCCTTGTCTTTCATGTTACAAAAAAAAGAAAAATCAATCCTTATAATAAGGTGTAATCTGTTTTTAGTTCAAAAAGACCTTATGCTTATTAATAAAATGCTTGATTTAGATTAAGAATGTGTGGAATTCTATAAAATTGTTATTGAAAGTTTTGTTGTTTCAAATAAAAGCAGTACCTTTGCATTGCAATTCAGAAATACAGCAATTGCTTAACGCTCTAATTGATGTGTTTTTGATTTGTTTTGGTTAATATCGCGGAGTGGAGCAGTTGGTAGCTCGCCAGGCTCATAACCTGGAG
>OLFV01003290.1_pt1 | contig 10262 bp, 7 predicted proteins | sample 1605551 | NCBI WGS metagenome assembly OLFV01 (sample SAMEA3888922, study PRJEB22519) | human gut metagenome | biome: human gut; feature: human-associated habitat; material: faeces | place: Denmark | collected 2011
ACGCCGCCGCCCGCCATCGAGCAGAGTTTTACACCTAATTGGGGATAAAACAGCTTATGAGTGGCGGTGGCATCATCATTGTGGCACAGACGGTAATCCCACAGCTTACCACACTGTTCTCATAATTCATGGGCGGGATCATTGATAAGATTACTGAATTCATAAAGGAACTGTTGCAGGGATGGGTGCTGACCAATTTTGAAACCATGTTTACCGATGTCAATGACAAGGTAGGCACGATTGCAGGGGAGGTCAGCAAAACTCCCAGCACTTGGAACTCCGGCATTTTTGATATGATAAAAAAACTGTCCGATAACGTGATGATTCCCATAGCGGGAATGATCATCAGTTTTGTACTCGTCTACGAGCTTATTTCCATGGTTATTGACAAGAATAATCTGCATGACTTCAATACGGCAATTTTTATCCGTTTTTTTATGAAAGCGTGTATTGCAGTCATGCTGTTAAGCAAGACTTTTGACATTGTAATGGCGGTATTTGATGTGGGAAGCCACATCGTCAATTCCGCAGCGGCAGCAATCAGCGGGGAAACCAGTATTGATGTTTCAAGTACGCTGCAGACGATGTTCAATGAGCAGTTTTCGGAGATGAGCATAGGTGAGCTGTTAGGACTTGGAATGGAGACCATGATCGTCAGTTTATGTATGAAAATCATGTCAGTCCTTATCACCGTCATTCTTTATGGGCGAATGATTGAAATATATCTTTATGTATCAGTAGCACCTGTTCCCTGTGCAACCGTAACCAACCGGGAATGGGGAACGATAGGAACTAATTATTTTAAGGGACTTTGTGCATTGGCATTTCAGGGCTTTTTTATGATGGTGTGCGTCGCAATCTATGCGGTGCTGGTGGCAGGTGTGGCAGTAGCCGACAACCTGCATACGGCACTCTGGTCGGTGGCAGCATATACTGTGATTTTATGTTTTTCCCTGTTTAAGACAGGCTCCCTGTCTAAATCTATCTGGAATGCACATTAAAGGAGGAACGAAATGGCAATATCCGTGCAGGTGCCAAAGGATTTGTCCGGTATCAAGACAAAAGTGGCACTGAATTTAACCAAGAGACAGATCATCTGTTTCAGCGGTGCGGCAGTAGCCGGGATACCCTTGTATTTTTTAACCAAGGGACTGATCGGAACATCAGCCGCATCACTTCTTATGATGGGAGCAATGCTTCCGTTCTTCTTTTTTGCGATGTATGAGAAAAACGGGTTTCCGGCGGAGAAGATTTTGTATTTTATGCTCCGGCAGAAGATACTCACACCGGGCATAAGACCATACCGGTCAGAGAACTTATACAAGCAGTTGGAAGAAAAAGAAAAATTACGAAGGGAGGTTCGTTATTTTGAAGAAAAAGCAAAAGGCAGAACCGGAAAGCCGCAGAAAAAGCAGTTATAAAGGCAATAGCAGGAACAACAGTAAAAGTGGCGGTCTTACCTTTTCAGAAAAAAAGCGTCTTATACAGTTAAAGCATATTTTATCGGGAAAGAGCATTGAGAAAGAAAAGCCGACTACCGCACAAAGGACGATCACTTTTGAAAAGATGTTCCGAGACGGTATCTGTCAGGTCAGTCACCATTATTATACAAAGATGGTGGAATTTTTTGATATAAACTATTCGCTACTGGAAGTGGACGAGCAGGCGGATATACTGGCACAGTACAGCAAGCTCATCAATTATTTTGATCCGTCTGTGAGGTTTGAACTGGTGCTTTTCAACAGGCAGGTCAACGAACAGATGCTTACAGAACAGTTTGACATTCCGTGGCAGGAGGATGATTTTAACGACATTCGTGAAGAATATACGGAGATGTTAAAGAAACAGGCGGCAAAGGGGAATAACGGCATCATCAAGTCAAAATACCTGATCTTTGGTGTGGAGAGCAATGGCTACAAGGAAGCCAAGAGCCGCCTTAACAACATTGAAAAAGATGTTATACGGAACTTAAATAACATAGGAACCCTTGCGAGGGGACTGGACGGAAAGGAAAGACTGCGCATCCTGCATGAATATTTTAACCAGGATACCATGGAGCCTTTCCGTTTTTCGTTTAAGGATCTGGCAGAATCCGGCAAGTCGGTCAAGGACTATATTGCACCGCCGGGATTTGATTTTCGCTATCCGAACCGCTTTAAGTCGGGAAATATGTATGGCTGTGTATCCTATCTGGATATTATCGCACCGAAATTTACGGACGAGCTGATCAAGCAGCTTCTTGATATTGATGCCAACCTTACTATCTCCATGCACATGCAGACGGAAGATCCTGTAAAGGCAATCAAGAAGTTAAAAGCGGTCATTTCCAATATCCAAAAAATGAAGATTGAGGAACAGAAAAAGGCAGTTCGAAGTGGCTACGATATGGATATTTTACCGACGGACATTGTGACCTATGAAAAGGACACGCTGGAATTTCTCGATGACCTGAATACGAGCAACCAGAAGATGATCAACATGACATTTCTCATTACCTGTTATGGCAGAACCAAGCGGGAACTGGAGAGCTTAATGCAGAGGGTGTCCGGTATCATTCAGCAGGCAAACTGTGATTTACGCTGTTTGCAGTATTTACAGGAGCAGGGCCTTATGGCATCTGCGCCGATTGGCTGCAATGAGACCGGAATTGAGCGTACCCTTTCCACAAAGAGTACCGCAATCTTAGTACCATTCTGCACGCAGGAGTTATTTATGCCTGCACCGGCAATCTATTACGGATTAAATGCACTTAGCAACAACATGATCATGGCAGACCGCAAAAGGCTCCGTACACCAAACGGGGTTATCCTTGGAACACCGGGAAGTGGTAAGAGCTTCAGTGCAAAGCGTGAGATTTTAAGCTGTTTCCTTATCACAAAGGACGATATTGTCATCTGCGATCCGGAGGGCGAGTATTTTGCACTGGTGGCGGCACTGCATGGACAGGTCGTAAAACTTGCCACCAATTCCAAAGATTACTTAAATCCGATGGACATCCAGTTGTCACATAAGGGCGATAAGGAAGCCTTAAAGCTGAAATCTGATTTTATCATTACGCTGTGTGACCTGATTGCAGGTGGCAAGGACGGTCTGGAGAATGATGAAAAAGGTATCATTGATGAATGTATCCGACATATTTATGATAAATATTTTGAAAATCCGGTGCCGGAAAATATGCCGATACTGGAAGATTTATATAATGCACTTTTAGAACATAAGAACCCGAAGGCGGAACGTATTGCCAACAGCCTTGTGTTGTATGTGCATGGTTCGCAGAATTATTTTAACCACCGCACCAATGTGGACAGCAGGAACCGTATCATGTGCTTTGACATCCGGGATCTGGGCAACCAGTTAAAAGAGCTTGGAATGTTGATCGTACAGGATGCGGTGTGGAACAGGGTGTCGCAGAACAGGGAGCGAAAGATTGCCACCCGTTATTACTGTGATGAGTTCCATCTTCTTCTGAAGGAAAAACAGACTGCCATTTATTCTGTGGAAATATGGAAGCGCTTTAGAAAATGGGGTGGTATTCCGACAGGTTTGACGCAGAATGTGGGCGATTTCCTTCGTTCTGAGGAGATTGAAGGCATTTTGGGTAACAGCGATTTTGTGTATCTGTTAAACCAGAATGCCAAGGATCAGGCGATACTTGCGGATAAGCTGGGACTTTCTGATAAACAGCTTTCCTATGTTACCAATTCCGAGCCGGGAAGTGGTCTGATATTGTTTGATAACGTGGTAATCCCGTTCGTGGATAAATACCCGACAGACACAAAGACATACAGAATTATGAATACCAAGCCGGAGGAATCGGTGCAGAAGGAGGACGCAGTATAAATGGCGGAAAAGAGACAGAAGAAACAGGCAGTAAAAGCATTTGAAAAAGAAACATTTTCCAAAGACAAGGAAGTGACTGGAGCAAAACATACAGAACACAGGCAGGATAACACCTTTTCTGCGGAAAATCAGTTTAGTGCCAATGAGAAGCCTGTAAGCAATCTGCCACGGGACGCGAACTATGGCAGTCATACAAGAAAAGAAGGCGATAAAAGGAAGCATTATCGTCAACAGAAGCAGGACACTTCTGGTCACAATGTCCAGAAGTCGGAAGCCGAAGCGGAAAAGGCATTCTTAAATGAAAATAGGTTCATGCAGGAGGATCAATCAGAAGAATTTGACACGGGTTCTGACAGCACGATTGAAAACAAGGTTCATGTCAGGGACACCTACCAACGGTCTGAGGAAAAAGGAAAATATCACAAAAGGCGTGTGCAGAGAGAACATGCAAACAGAGAGCGTGCGAAGTCAGAAAATACAAAGCAGTCCGATTATGGAGATTTCCAGACAAAGGATGCCACATTTTCGCAGCGGCAGGCGGAAGAATTTACCGACAAAAAAGTACAGAAAGCTTTTGATAAGTCGGAAAAGAGTCGTCAGAAGTTGCAGAAAGCAAAGGACAAGATGCCGAAAAAGCGACAGTATGAGATGAAACGTGTCTTTGATGAACAGAACGGAAAAGCAAAATATATCGTAGTTCCGGTGGATGTGGAGAAGCCATTTAAGCAGGATGGTTTGGGAAAGACTGCGGTTCATAAGCTGCAAACGGAAAATATGTATTTTGTGCATCGTAAGATTGCAGAAACAGAAAAGGACAATTCTGCGGTTGAGGGTGCACACAAGACGGAACAGCGTGCCGAGGACATTTATCACTATATGAAGTATCACCGCAAGAGCAAGGCACAGAGAAAGCGTGACCGCCTAGAGCGATTGCAGAAAAAGCAAGTCACAGCAGATATGAAGCTGGAGTATGAGAAATTCATCAGTGAAAATCCACATCTAAAGGGCAACAGTCCAAAGAAACAGTTACAAAGGCAGCTACAGAAACAGCGCATCAAGCGTGAGTATGCCAAGGCAAGGCGGGCAGGAGCAGAAGCCAAGACTGCAAAGGAAACATTTACAAAGACAGCCAATGTCGCAACCGGGATTGCAAAGAAGTTACAGGAGATTGCCACGAAAAATAAAACACTCATTATCACAGTCGGTATTTTTGCACTTCTGCTTATTATGATCATGTCGGCATTATCAAGCTGCGGTTCCATGTTTACCGGAACTGTGACAACAACGATGGCAAGCACATATCTTAGCCTTCCGGCAGAGATTGATGCAGCAGATTTATCTTTTACAGAAAAGGAAATGGAGCTGCAAAACAAGATTGACCGGATTGAAACTGATTATCCGGGATACGATGAATACGATTATAACCTTGGTGCAATCGGGCATGATCCGTACACACTGATCAGTTATCTTTCCGCAGTCCATACGGAATTTACTGCCGCAGGAATGGAGAGTGAGATTCAGGAATTATTTGATGCCATGTATTCACTCACTACCGAGGAAGTAGAGGAAACACGGACAAGGACAGTCACAAAGACCGGAACCAGAATAGTAACAAATCCGGACGGGACTACCCATACCGAGGAATATGAGTACGAGGAGGAAGAAGAATATACCGTAACAATTCTTCGTGTCACACTTACGGTCACACCGCTTGAGAGCATTGTAGCCGGACGCATGGACAGCGAACAGACGGAAATTTTTGGAGCCTATACGGAGACAAAGGGCGGCTTACAGGTCTTTGCTTCTCCGGTTGATTATTACTGGTATTACTATATCAGCAGTTATTATGGCTACCGGAAAAATCCGAACACCGGAGCAGAGGAGCTTCACAGGGGCGTGGATATTGCGGTGCCGACAGGAACAATGGTTCATGCAGCACATGACGGAACGGTTATAGAAGCGGCTTACGATTCCTATTATGGAAATTATGTGGTAATCACGGACAGTAAGGGATATACCACAAAATATGCCCACATGGACAGCTTAAATGTGTCCGCAGGGCAGAGCGTAAAAAAAGGTGACGATATAGGCAAAAGCGGAAATACGGGAAGCAGCACCGGAAGCCACCTTCATATCGAATGTCTGTATAACGGGGAGTATTATAACCCGTTATTTTATTTTGAAGCAGGCACACAGACGATTTACGGGGAGACACCGGGCGGAACCGGAGGAGGAACAGGCAATGTCATACCACCGGATTCCTATGACGATGCAACCGTACAGGCACTCATGACAGAAGCAAACAGATACCTCGGTATGCCATACACCTTTGGAGGCACACCGCCGTCAAGTTTTGACTGTTCAGCGTTCGTCTGCTGGGTATTTTCTAACAGCGGAGTGCATGACCTGCCACGAACCACGGCACAGGGAATTTATGACCAGTGTACTCCGGTGTCAGCGGCAGATGCGAAAGCAGGGGATATTATCTTTTTTACCGGGACATACAACGCAGGGCGTCCGGTTACACACGTTGGCATTTATTGTGGAAATGGTACGATGGTGCATTGTGGTGATCCAATCCAATACACATCCATCAATACATCTTACTGGCAGAGCCATTTTTACGGCTTTGGAAGATTAAATTAACGGAGGGAGGAAACACAGGTTGTCAGTAGAAAGAATCAATACACAGCTTAAAAAGGTCAGGGAACAGATCGCACAGTTGCAGGAGAAGGAAAAAGACCTTGCAGAGCAGAAACAGATGGCGGAGGATGCCGAAACCATGAAAATCATACGAAAATATAAAATCTCATCGGAGCGTTTGCAGATGTTAAACAAGCTCAGTGAGGATGAAGTCAGAAATTTATTAAAGAAACGGGAACAGGAAAAGGAGGTTTCGACCAATGAAAAACAGGAGATTATCGGCTAGGGCAGTGGTGTCCCTTATACTGTCGGCAATACTTTTTTGTATGCCGATGGGGGCATTTTTTGCCAACAGGACAAACACGATAGAAGTTCATGCGGAGGATACCGCAGAGCAGAAAACAGAGAGTGCGGCAGAGGAAAGCAGTGCAGAAAGTACAGCGTCCGGCAATGATAATAAGGACAGTTCCGGTAGTGGAGAAAATCATACAGAGCAGTCCACGGAGAATACAACAGAAAATTCCACAGAAGGCACAACCGAGGAGACACAGCCTGCCGCAAAATGCACCTGCAAGGAAAAATGCAGTCAGTATGCAGTAGATGAAGATTGTGAGGTGTGTGCAAAGGATTACAAGGAATGTGCCTATATCAATCCGAGCGTAAAAATCACAATCAACACACCTTCTGGGTGGCATAACGATACTGCAAAAGTAATAGTCAAAGTAGAAGATACCATAGTATCGGGCAACTTCACCATTCAGACAGTAAAGGCAAAAGTCGGACAGAATGGTAGCTGGACGGACATTACTGAGGATATGTATATAGAGATTTCTGAAAACAGCACCATTTATGTGCAGGTCACTGACCAGAAGGGAAAGACCTATGAGAAAAACCGTTATATCAAGTGCTTTGATTTCACGAAGCCTACCTTGAATGCGGCAGTCAGTGACGGTCTTTTGAGTATTCAGGCACATGATACGGATTCCGGCATCAAGGCAATCTATGTCAATGGTTATGAGTTTACCGACCATACGAATGGAGCCTTGAATATCCGACTGCAACAGTTCGATGCCGGGTATCAGTATTTTACAATTTCCGCTATGGACAATGCAGGAAATATATCGGAGATTTATAAAACCGCCAATCCTTATTACACCGATCCGGAGACGAAAGACGGCAATGAGAAAGATCCGGCGGAACAGCTCCCTGTGGATGCGTCTGCAACACAGCCTAGTTCCGCAACCGCACAGGTTACGGAGCATACCAAAACAGACAGCAATGGGAATACCATTTCCGAGACAGGAAACGGAACAGGAACAGGCACTTCATCCACGAAACAGTCTCCGGGTACGGGAGACACCACAGGCAGTACAGAAAAAAACAGTGAAAGCAGTACGTCGGAGCAGGGCAAGGAATTTTACACGATCCAGACTGCTTCGGAGAAGGTGTTCTATCTTGTGATCGACAGGGACGGTGACGAGGAAAAGGTATATTTCCTTACAGAAGTGAGCGAAAATGACCTGCTTAACACCACATCCGATAACAGTGAGACACTTCCGAAAAATTCTGCCGCACTGGAGTCGGCAATCCCAATCAAGGATGCAGCTCTTGACAACAACAATACCGATGCCACGGGAAATAAGAAGCAGGATGCGGAAACGGTGGAAGAAAATACCGAGGATAGTACCGAGGAAGGCAGTGAGCCGGAAACCACAGAACAGAAACAGGATGGTTCCGGCTTTTCCTATCTTATCATGGGGATTGCTGCGGCAGCCGTAATCGGCGTGGTTTATGTCATAAAGGCAAAGAAGAAAAAGGAAAACTTCATTGACGATGATGAGGATGAGCTGGAGGACGATTACGAAGAAGATTACGACGATGAGGACGGGGAAGAAGCTGATCCGGACGAAGAATTTATGAAAAACACGGATGCTGAGGAAACAGATACAGAGAATGAGGAGGAATAAAAGATGCAGTTAGTGATCGCAGAAAAGCCGAGTGTGGCACAGAGCATTGCAGGTGTGCTTGGCGCAACAGAACGTAAGGACGGATACATGGAGGGCAATGATTATATCGTGTCATGGTGTGTGGGACATCTGATTGAACTTGCACAGCCGGAAAGTTATGATGAAGCCTTACAGAAATGGACATACGAGAGCCTTCCGATCATCCCGGATACATGGAAGCATGAGGTTAAGAGCGATACAAAAGCGCAGTATAAGGTGCTGTATCAGCTCATGCACGATAACAGGGTGGACTCCGTAGTGTGTGCCACCGATGCCGGACGTGAGGGGGAACTGATTTTCCGTCTGACCTATAACATGGCAGGCTGTGACAAACCGATGCAGCGTTTATGGATTTCTTCTATGGAGGAAAGTGCCATCAAGGAGGGCTTTTCCAATCTCAGACCGGGAAGTGAATATGACCATCTGTATGAATCCGCACTGTGCAGGCAGGAAGCAGACTGGCTTGTGGGTATCAATGGGACAAGACTTTTTACGGTATTATATGGCGGTAAGGCATTGAAGGTTGGCAGAGTGCAGACACCGACACTTGCCATGCTGGTGGATCGTGAAAGTAAAATCATGAATTTCAAGAAAGAAGCCTATTATATGGCTCACATCATGGGAAATGGTCTGGATGCGGTATCAGAGCATATCAGTGATAAAACGGAAGCAGATAGAATTGCAGAAACTTGTGAAAACGGACAGGCTCTTGTCACTTCCGTGGTAAAGGAAGAAAAGTGGGTAGCACCGCCGAAGCTCTATGACCTTACAACACTCCAGAGGGATGCAAACCGTCTGTTTGGTTTTACTGCCAAGCAGACATTGGAATATACGCAGAGCCTTTATGAGAAAAAGCTGGTGACATATCCGAGAACAGACAGCCAGTATCTTTCCGATGACATGGAGGGGACAGCGAGAAATGTGATCGAAGCGATTTTTAATTCCCTGCTGTTTGAGCAGAATATCATGTTTAACCCGGATGTGAAAAAGGTGTTGAACAGCAAGAAAGTAACAGACCACCATGCCATTATCCCGACAATGGAGATTGTAAAGCAGGACTTAAAGGCGATACCGGAGAGTGAAATGAAGATACTTTCCCTTTGTGCCAACCGCCTGCTCTGTGCCACTGCCGAAAAGCATATTTACAATTCCACCAAAGCAGAACTTACCTGTAATGGCATGGTTTTCAAGGTTTCCGGGAAAGAGATATGGAAAAACGGCTGGAAAGATTTTGAGGACTTTTTCAAAAATTCCTATAAGACCACGGAAGATAAGAAAGATTCCGATGATACAAAGAAACTGCCGGAACTTGCCGAGGGCATGACAATAACGGTTGAAGATACCAGAGTATCGGAACATTTCACACAGCCACCAAAACACTTTACAGAGGACAGCCTTTTATCTGCAATGGAGCGTGCCGGAAGTGAAGATATGGACGATGATGTGGAACGTAAGGGACTGGGGACACCTGCCACAAGAGCAGACATTATTGAAAAGCTGGTAAAGGACGGTTTTGTAAAACGTGAGAAAAAACAGATGATCCCGACAGAGGATGGCATGAAGCTGATCACAGTGCTGCCGGATGTCGTGAAATCTCCGAAGCTGACAGCAGACTGGGAGAATGAGCTGACACAGGTATCCAAAGGAGAAGTGTCTGCCGGGCAGTTTATGGCGGGGATTAAGGCTATGGTAAGTGACCTTGTAAAGACTTATCACAGTTAGGTAATTGCGAAACTCGCGATGCTCGTTCGCAAACTTGAATCAAAATAGAAA
>OLFV01003292.1_pt1 | contig 10226 bp, 12 predicted proteins | sample 1605551 | NCBI WGS metagenome assembly OLFV01 (sample SAMEA3888922, study PRJEB22519) | human gut metagenome | biome: human gut; feature: human-associated habitat; material: faeces | place: Denmark | collected 2011
TATTTCTAGTGGTAAATCTAATGTAGATAGCAGCTATGATGGAATGTGGCTTGCTATAGGCATTTAGACAGTGGGGAAATAACATTACAATAACAGACAGTGGTTATGGAGTCGGCTTTGAATATCCGATTGTTTTTCCAACTAAGGTATTAGCGGTGGTCCCTTTCGACGTTAATAGCAATTGGAGCGACGTTGCAATACCATCTGTTCATGCGGCTTGGTACCCGAATGAAGGCTCAGATGGCAATGACTTACGATGGGCACGAATTGGATTTTCCGTTTCCAACAAAGACTTTGGAGAATACAGATTTGTCGCTATCGGCAAATAGCAACCGCCGAGAATCCTCCCATGCTATTTGAGTAAGTTACAAAGCGAAGCCTTGAGCCATCCGAAAATTCAGGCTTATATGTTGCTGTATATGTATCTCCTATGGATGTCCCGTTTGTTTTGCTTGTATCATAATCGGTTACAAAAACCTGAAATATACTTGTTACGCTTAACGGCAGGTCCCAATCGCAATACTTGGAGTCATCAAATCCTACATTTCCCCACTGTTTATCCCTTAAAAAACGCAATCCAGCGTATATTAACAGGATCACCATAATATCCTGGCAAGAGTTGAGCGCCAATAGTTACAGTTGTAGTATCAGCGCTTAAAGCACATATTGAATATCCGGAGGCAGTTGAAGCTGTGTTTTCAATAAACGGATAGTCGTAAGCAGCAGTTCCCTGTAAAAATTTTGTAACCGCGATTGGAAGTGAAGCCGATTTGTAATGTGGTCCTTGTTCGTTATTGGTATTAATTTTAATTATTCCCCACTGTATAATTAGACCGTTTGCCCACTTCGCGTATCCATTTGTTGCCAGATTCGCTGCCACGATTCCTCCGCAGTTCTGCGCGTTGGCTGCAATTGTTTGTCTTACCGTGGCGGCATCTGCATCGTCTAAAATAGTCCTGGCAAATGCAGACAAATCGGCCAGACTGGCCGCAGATGCGCCGGTGAAATACGGCAGTTTATCCGCTGCTGGTGTCACCCCAGCCATGGCAAGCAGGGCATTGGCCAGCGTGATAGGGATGGTGACATCTCCTGTGCCGTCAAAACTCTGTGCAATCGCGTTCAACCCTGTTCCCGATACGTTAAGGTTGCGCGCCGTCTTTAATTTAGTCGCACTGCCAGCATTGCCTTTGATGCCATTAGCGTGCGCTGCTGTATCTTTTTCGTGATTTTCTTCTTTTGCTCCAGCTGATTCGATATCATCTTTTAAGCGCTGGTCGTTCGAAAAAAGCTGTTGAGCCATGTCATTTTCGAGCTTCGCGTGTACAGGGTCATTTGTTATACGCTGTGGGAAGCCGTCGGTATTAAATTCCAGCGTATTATCTATACCTTCTGTAGGCCGATTCTGGTTGTTGATTGTTTCCGGGAAATCTGTTTTCCATTTATCCAGGTAATTCGCCATTTTATTTACCACTCCATTCCGTCATACTGGTTCCGTATGTATACGTACCATCAAAATTAATTTTTCCATTCCAGGACCATCCCAGATAGACATAGCATCCTAAATGGGCCGGCTTGTATGTCTCTATCTTCCGGCGCATTTCTTTCAATGCTTCTGCGTCTGACTCCGTGGTGAATATGATGAAGTAGTAGTCATCATTATGCTCTTCGACGTATCCAGTGCCATAAGCCTGCACAATATTCCGTACGTTTTCCAACGTCGTCGTGTTCGCTCCACGTAAGGATATCAGTATCCTGTTCCGTCGTTTCTCATTGGTGTCTGTATTGTCATGAGGCAATGCCAGGAACTGCTCCCAGTTATCCAGTCCCCACGTTGCTGTCGATACAAAGAATTGATTGAATAAGTCAAGCATCGCCTGCCGAACGTCATCATGTGCTGCTGATTCAGCTTTTAGCTTAGCCGCAAACTCTGGATCTTTAGTCAAAAACGACGGCAGATACTTGCTTAAATCTACTTCTTTATCTCTGATAAAATCATTCATCTGCTGTCACACTCAATTCTTTTAGTCGTGGCAGCTGTTCATCCGTCAGTGTGATGTTTGAACTGCTTCCTTCCAGTAACAGGTTATTGTAGTCTGAGACTGCCCCGCTATCCAGCATTGCCTTGCCGATTTTTGCCAACGATACGATGCCTTCTTCAAACGCTTCGTCCTGCATATACTTCTTGATGGCTGTCTCCAGTGCTGTCTTGTACAGATTTTCCCATCCTTTTACGACTGTCACGGTAGCTGATACGGACAGTTCTTTGATGCTTGGTGTAACTACTGTTACCGTGGCGCCAATCGGCCGTACTGTTTCAATGTAATCCGCTACGTTTTTTATCAGCGTGTCTGATGCCTGGTTATTATCACTATCGGCAATAATAACTTTCACGGTGCCATTGCCATTCCAGAGCGGGACGACTTTGGCCGTGCCAACTCCCCCAACAGATAACGCCCATTCCCGGTAATGGTTCACGTTACCGGACGTTATCGGATTCCTGACATGCAGATACAACCGCTGCAAAAGTGCCGCATCAGATTCCGCATTATAGCCGTCATGCGTGGCCTCTTTATTCGTTACTGAGGATATGCCGGCAATCGTGACAGGGATCCGGACGATGGCCCCGGCGGCTACATTACCAGATGTCCCCGCTTCTATCGCTTTGACAGTAATATCGCCGCTGGTATCAATCACCGTACTTTTTACGGCTTCAAACATAATTCCGGCTTCCGTCGCAAATAGTGCGCCGACGCTGACCGTTCCTGTGCCTGTCACGGTAACAGTGCCCTGGGCTTTTACGGCTTCTTTGCGCTCAATCCCAAACTCTGCGGCCCTCATGGTCAGATAATCGCCCCACGACGTTTCTGCAAATGCCGCCTCCATCATAAGGTTCATTTCGATGTAGGCCTTTTCGAATTCCACAGCGTTGGCGGCCAGGTTATCGCCGACGAAAGTACCTGAAACATCGGACAGCTCACCGCCATACAGGTTTTCATATGCATTCTTTAAATCCTGCAGGACCTTATCCTGCGTCTTGATTTCAAACGCCACTCATTACACCTCGATTCCTACTGTCGTTTTTCCATAAATCGTTGTAATCGTCAGATTCATGGTTATTTTCTTGTGCTCCCGCGTAATATTTGCCGCTTCTACGCGTTTGATGTACGGGTTCACAAGCAGTCCTTCTTTGATGTACTGGAACAGCAGCGATTCTGATATGCCGTCGTTCGGCGTCTTGCCGATGAATCGTTCCAATTCCATCCCATAATCATCGAAGTATGCCCGATATCTGTATCGTTCCACCATCAATGCTTTTCGGATCCATATTTTCATGGCGTCGTTCTGCGTCACGACTTTATGCGTGCCGTCCCGGTTATAGATGAACCTGTTACTGTCAAAGTCCCAGGCAAGCTCCTTAAATTCTGGCAGCGTGTCTTTATCTGTCAGTGCAGATGACGGAGAAAACGTGGAATTCAGTCCGGCCGTCATAAATGGATTTGTCGGCATATGTCATCACCTCTTTTTATTCCAGGTATCGAAGTTTCCCGAATACAATGAATTTCTGTCCGCCGCGCGGGTCCTCGCTCGAATATATCGGTATCAGTGCCACCCTATCGCCCGACTTCCATGTGTCTGTCAGCGATTCGTCGTTATCGATGGGATGATTGTGACTTTCATAGGCCGGGTCACCGGAACCGCCGCCACGATAGCTCGTTTCCCCTACCATGTGCCTGGTATGTCCTGGCACCCAGTAGTCATCAACGAGCAGGTCCTCTTTCGTAAGAATCATGCCATTGTACTGGATCTGTATATCCGGCGGCCCGCTGATAACAAGTCCTACGGCGGCACCATTCTGGATGCCGGTGCGCCTGGATATGCCTGACATCAGTGCCAGTATGCCTTTGTATGGGTCATTGGTATTTTTCATACGCTCATCCCTTCGATGTTTTCAGGATATACGCCGGGTATTCGCTCGGTCCCATCGATGTACTTCCTCTTTGATGGTCCCATTTCTGCGACGTGTAGGCATTATGCCAAACACCGCCTGTCCCGTCATAGGCACCGACGTGGGCCCAGTCGGAGTCATCAACTTCACGGTATACGATTGTATCGCCTTTTTCCAGCTGACTTTCATCATACGATATGACTTCAATGCCAGATGCCTGTGCATCTTCATACAGCGTCCCGACGCCCACCGTCCCCTTGTCATATTCGTTCTTCAGGAACGGCGACCAATAGGAGCCGGCCTGCGTCAGCCTGTACACACATCCATTGTCAATGTATTCGCCTTGTGCGTCATATACGGCATTGCATCCCGCATCAACGTTGGCACTGACACCAGACATATCAATATTGGTCCCATCATAACTTCCATACGATTTATGATTTCCGCTGGATGTAAACACCGGCGTTGCCAGATTTTCGACCTTGATTGTCGGCGTTTCCGGCTTATCTGGCATGTATTCCAGTGTCAGGCTCATAGTATGTACGTTATTCTCAAATTTATGCGTATCGGCTTTGATATAAAATTTGCCTTTCAGCTGTTGTTCCTGGACGGTCACGCAGAATCCTGTGATACACAGAATATTCCCCAGTCCCTCCAGGCTCGATTCTTCTTTGATACGCTTCAACTGTGCTTTAGCCGCTGCCACGTTGTCCGTGTTGCCGTCTTTCGGATTCTTCATCTTATAGACGGCCTGCAGTGTTCCGTAATGCGTCATGTCGTCCTCAATGCTGTACACATTGCAGATGTTTCCGACATCATCGACGGATTTCACCCTGTTTATCATGTCTTCGATGCTCTGGCTATGCTCGGTATGGTTGATCTGCACGCCATCGGATAGAATGTCATTCGTTGCCAGTGTGCCTTTCTGTACGACCGTGACTTTATCCAGTTTGCAGTAAACACAGAATTCACCACCGCCACCAGTCGTTTCCGTATTGCCGGAAGACGTCGTATCAGCATCGCCGGTATTCTGGGGAATGGTTTGGGAATTCTGACGGACCCGCTCTTTATACCATTCTGCTGATTCACCGGCGCCATTATAGGCCCGCACGCCTTCCCAAACGTCCCCGCCCTGCTCATCTATCTTCTTGCGCAGGATGTACATGCCGGCTTCGGCGTTCTGCTTATAGCTTGTCCGCCATTTCGGATACAGTGAATCAACGCCATAATAAGCGGCAGTTCTTTCTGTAATCTGCATCAATCCGCCGTTTGAATCCATGTAGATATTATTGATGTCATCGCCGCCTGTTTCCCGTGCGGCCATGCCCAGGGCAATATGCGGATCTATACCGTTTTCCCGTGCCGCATCAATGATGGACGTGCAAAACTTGTTTCCTTCATACACCCCGTGGGATCCGGTGCCGGTCGTTGTTTTCGCCGCCACCTTCTTCTTCGATTCCCCTTTAAGCATCTGGAAAACTTCTGTACAGCTTTTGCCATCCGCGATAAACGATACTTTGGCATCCATTTTCGGGATGTCGTCAGCGACGGGGATGCCAATTTCCCCGCACACCTGTTTGATGACGTCTGTAACAGTGACATCTGTAAATTTCAGGAACACCTGAGATTTAGCCAGGAAGATCATGTCATCATAAGCAACATAATCGAATGTATAGTCTCCTGTGTTCCGCTTTACGTAAAAAATACGGCCACTGAAAATCTGCTGGCCGTCATAGTAGGCATAAATGAAGCCGCCTAATTTCAATAGCACTGCCTGGAACATGGAATCATTGTCGGCTGTATTATAAGCTACTTTAAACGTCAGTTTCCGTGCCGCACTGTCCAGATCTCCGCTCCACTCTACATCTGGAATGTAATTCGTGATATCCAGCATGGAGACGGGCTCTTCTACTGCTTGCCCGTTCTTTTTTGCATCTTCATTTGCTTTCTTTTCTTCGTCCGTAAGTGGCGGATCAGAATAAAATAATTGCAGAGTCATCCAGTATCACCTACCACTTTGTCAGCCATTTGCCATTGCTGTAGCGTACTCCTTCTTTTGCCATATTCAGGACGGCGCCACCAGACAGCCCGCCGCTTTTGAGTATCGCCTTTGCCAGTTTTACGCGGCGGATACCCTGTTTTGCAATGCCGGCGGTACGACGGACTGCTTTGGCAGCCGTATCGATATTGTCCATCGTGGCAGGCGTCGCCACAATCGGTGTTCCAATGACGGGCGTACTCGATGCCCTGGACATCAATCCACTGGCTCCCGTCTTACTGCTGACTGAGCTGTAATCGCTGGTCTGGGTGCCCGTCTCGCCATTACTTGTATCTGCCTGTAACTGCGTGGCTACCGGGAATTCCCTGTATTCCCGCAGTGCCAGCGTAAAATACACATCTCCGCTGCCATCCCTTTCGCCATAGCTGAAGTTCTCGATGGAGCATTGCATGGAGACGTCCGTTCCCGATACAGATATATTGCATGGGCTCGATTCTTCCATGAATCCCTTGATAGTCCCTACATAACCATATGGGTCCTGTGACGGGTACGATACTTCCCAGCCATAAGCCTCGGCCGGGAAAAAGGAAGCAATCTCCAGTGTACGCAAGCCGGCTTTCCCGAGCATGTTCATTTCTCCCAGGGCATTGATATTCATCGTTGAGTTGAGACGCTTGTTTTTAATCTCATACTTGCTCGGATTCACAGGAAATGTGACACTGTCACCTGCGCAGGATAACGTAAACATGACATCGCCTTCACTGAATCCCCCGCCACCGAAAATGGTGGCGATACTGTCCAGGTAACTCAAGAAATCTGCCATTATACCGCCCCCACATTCTGGTTGATTGCTCTTGTTTCCAGTTCAAATAGAATTTGTTCGGCTAATTTCCGTGCTGTCAGCCGGATATCTTGGTCATTGCTCATATTGGCCGTGCCGATATTGATTGTAATCTGGTTGCCGCCGGCATTCTGTCCCATGTTATATGCAGCCTTTACGGACTGATCATGCGGCATGACGCGGGACCCCTGCGGAAGGTCCACGATTTCGCCGCCTTTTTCATTGATGACTGCGAAGCCACCCTGCCAGCTGTCTGTACCACTAGCCAGATATGGGATATTCATGCCGAAATGATTTCCACCTACGCCCGGCACCCATGACGGGATATCTACGCTGATACTGTTGATACCGCGGATAACTGCATTGATTGCAGATTTAATGCCATCAAGGATACCGCTGGCAATGCTCTGAATACTGCCGAAAATGCTGCTGAATGAAGAAACAATGCCATTCCATGCCGCATCCCATGCGCCGGCAAACGTTCCGCCGACATAATCAATGATTCCGCTCACCGTCTGGATGATACTGTCAATGATGCCGGATATGCCGGTATAAGCGCGGTTGAATGTTTCTACGACGCCCTGCCAGATACCACTTACAATCGGTCCGAACGTTTCCCAGTTGGCGATGACATACGCGGTAATGGCTCCAACAGCCGCAAACGCAATGCCTACCGGTCCCATGGCTGCCAGCGCAACACGGAATCCGTTGGCGATACCGATGATGCCAGACCGCAGAATCGGCAGGGCCTTGGCTACTCCAAGTACTGCGTACTGCAGCCCCTTATTGCGTATTGTGTGACCTGCCAGTACACGGCCTATCTGCCCGTATGTCGTAATGACTGACCCCGCCACTCCCAGTACCTTGCTCGTTGCAAAAGTCAAAGCTGTAACGGCTACGACAGCCTCGCCTATACTGATAATCATCTGTTTTGATTCTGGCGACATGCTGTTAAATGCATCGGCAATACCTTTCAGATCCGCCGCTACGGTCTGGATGGTTGGCGCCAATGCCGAACCGAAGGAAATGCCCAGTGCTTCTACTGAGCTTTGAAGTGCATCCATGGAACCTTTCAACGTGTTCTGCATCTGTACATAAGCGGCATGAGAACTTCCGGCACTGTTTGTAATGGCATCTACCATTTTCTGGTAATCTTCCGGCGATGTTTTTAATAAATCTGACAGTCCGGCAGCGGCTTCTTTCCCGGCAATCATCTGGGCAAATGCGCTTTTTTCTACAGGCGTTAGTCCTTCCATGCTTGTTCTCAGCCTGTCCACTGCTTTTTGAATGCCAATAAAGTTTCCATTTTCATCTGTAAAGTCGGCCACGGATAATCCTAAGGCTGTAAATGCATCCTGCGCTTGACCTGTTGGATTAATTAAATTCAACATGGTCGTTCTAAGCGATGTGCCTATGGTACTGGCCTCAATACCATTGTTGGCCAGTATGGCCATGGCCGAACTTACGTCTTCCAGGCTTACTCCCATAGACGCGGCCGTCCCGCCTACGTATTGCATTGCTGTGCCAAAATCCTGCATACCCAGTTTTGATGCATTATTAGCGGTCTGGATAATATCTGCTACCCGCTGCGTGCTGGTCGCAATATCTCCATTCTGCAAATTCCATGTAGCCAATGCCGACGTAACGACATCGGAAGTCGTCGCCATGTCTTCCCCTGAGGCAATAGCAGCCTCGATAATGCCCGGCATGGCACCGATTGTCTGTTCCGCATCAAAGCCGCCGGCGGCCAGTCGGTCCATCCCTTCTGCGACTTCACGGGCTGTTGTCGGGAATTTGGCGCCCATGTCTGCCGCTACATCCTTCATTTTCTGCATTTCTTCAGCCGTTGCGCCGGCCTTTACCCCTGCCCCGGTCATGACCTGGTCAAAATCCATAAAGGTTTTGACGCCTACCGCCCCGACTCCGGCAATGCCGGCGGCCAATGGCATCATCGTGCTGGCCAGATTTCCGACATTTCTGCCGGCAGTCGAGATATTGCGTCCCAACTGCATGGATGCCTTTGCGTTCTGTTCCATTTCCGTTCTCATGCGCCGCAGTCCGCTTGATACGTTATCTGTCAGCCTCATGACGACATCAATGATTTCAGCCATGTGCGCCGCCTCCTTTCAATTCTTTTTCAATCATGTTGCTGGTTTCCTGACGTTCTTTCGATTCCTGCATCATAAACGCCCGCAGGATAATCTTCTCTCCCTGGCCCATTGCATAATACTCGGATGGCTTCAGGCCATGATTTACATAGTGATAATACATGGCCTGCACATCACCATCCGTCGTGATTAGTTTTTTATTTCTGCCGCTTTCTTATCCATTCTCTTTCGGCTGAATCCGCACAAATTACTGATCTGTTCGGCGATGTCGTGGATTTCCCCGGCATTAAGCAATTTGTTAAACAGATCTCTACGCGTAGCCGCCTTGAATTTCTTCAGAACTTCCATATTGTCGAAGTCTTTATCTGCGACGCCTGCGCAAATCAGTTCCATTTCCAGTTTATAGCTATCGACGGTTGGAGTATCTCCGTTTTCGATAGTAATGGAATCCTCCTGGATTTCTTTTACCCGTTTGTTGCTAATCTGCTTTAAATGCAAGATAAAAGGCTCACCCATCAACTGAGTAAGCCTGGGTACTTCAAATTCTGCCGTTGCCGCCTGCATGATTTTCCCCGCATCAGCGGCCAGTAATGCTTCTGCAATATTCATAGTCTCTCCTCCTATTCTTCAGCCATATCCTGAATGTCGTAATCGGTAAACGTGAAGTCGTAGTCGTCTTCAGTCAGCTTCTTTGCTTCCCAGTCCATGAGCGTCAGTTTGTCGAAGGTCGCATCGCGGACAACTACACGTTCATCGCCAATGGCGTCCGGATCCGACAGCTTGCCAACAATCGTACATACTGTCTGGTGCCCTGCTTTGATGTTATCCGCCATTAACTGCATCATATACGAGGATACATGGTGCATCTTCAGATGCCCTTTTCCTTCCCATCCAGTAATCTTATACTGCTTGCCGCGTTTCTTTACCTGATTGACCTCCTCTTTATTCAGATTGACTTCAATTTTAAACGCAGACACCTGTGCCATTTTATCGCCATTAATCCAGATTTCGCCCTCAGTGCCGGACATAACCTGTTGCGCGTTCATTGATTCCATCTATTTCCACCTCCTAAATATTAATCGGAAGGTCGATATCTTCCATAGCATCCAGAATCTTGATTTTTGCTGTCAGGAATACCTTTTTCTTGGTATCCAGTTTCTTGATTTCCAGATCGCTCATATCAGCCAGTTCGTCTTTCGTATACAGCCCATGTTCGAGCTGATAGGTCTTGACGTTTTCAACACTGATATCGACCGTGGAATAATCTCTCTGTAACAGCCGGCCGTCTTCCAGCTCTTTGAAATAGCCACTGATTGCAGTGATCAAAAGCTG
>OLFV01003297.1_pt1 | contig 10215 bp, 8 predicted proteins | sample 1605551 | NCBI WGS metagenome assembly OLFV01 (sample SAMEA3888922, study PRJEB22519) | human gut metagenome | biome: human gut; feature: human-associated habitat; material: faeces | place: Denmark | collected 2011
TCCACTGTGGATTTTTTATTTTATTTTTTGTTCAAGTTGATTATACAATCTACCGGAACAAACAAACTTCACAAATTAAAGAATCGCTAGAGTTAAGTCTTTTTTAATTTTTTGCACTAAAAAACCAGTGGGAATTTACCTGACGGTAAACCTCCACTGGTTTTTCTGTTCAAGGCTGGTTTTGTCCCAGCCTCGTTTGTTATATCCTATGCAATTTTACATTTCCGAGAATTGGTCCTTGCCTACGCCGCAAAGAGGGCAAACCCACTCTTCCGGTACATCTTCCCAGGCAGTGCCTGCTGCAACGCTGTTATCAGGATCGCCAACCTCAGGATCATACACATAACCACAAACATCACATACCCATTTTGCCATTAGCTTCGTCCTCCTCTTGCCATAGCCTGCGCTTTTAAGAAAAGCTAAGCGCGAGCTACATAATAATTATTATTTTTGACCTATAATTATTATAGCATTTTTTGCGCGGATATTTTGCAAAATAGCTGTGAACCTTTTTACTGCAGCGCCTGCTGCTTTTCCGGTAAATCCAGACGGAAGAAGTCGTACAGCGTCTGCGCCGCCGCATGGTTCATGCCTTCTACCGCAGATAATTCTTCAACACTTGCTGCCCGCATAGCGTCCAGCGTTTTGAAAGCCTTCCACAGCTCCTGACGTCGCTTGGGGCCGATGCCTTCCACATGGTCGAGCACAGAAATAAGATTGCGTTTACCGCGCAGCTTGCGGTGGTAGGTAATAGCAAAGCGGTGCGCCTCGTCGCGGATGCGCTGGATGAGGTGCAACGCAGCGCCGTCACGGTCCAGCATGATGCTTTCGCTTTGGTGCGGCTTAAAGATTTCCTCCTCGCGCTTGGCCAAGCCTACAACCGGCAAATCGTCAAGGCCAAGGCCGCGGATAACCTCCAGCGCCGAGCTCAGCTGACCCTTGCCACCGTCGATAACCACTAGGCTGGGCAAGTCATCATAATCTCTGTAACGGCGGTAGACAACCTCCTGCATGGATTTAAAATCATCAGGCTTGCCTTCTGCCGAAACTATTTTATATCTGCGGTAATCCTTCTTGCTGCTGGTGCCGTTGCGGAACACAACCATGGAAGCAACCGTTTCGCTGCCCTGCGTATGGCTGATATCGAAGCAGTCCATGCGCTCCAGGGGATGCTCCAAGCCCAAGGCCTGCTGCAGCTCTTCGGCTGCCTGCAGGTCATTTTTCAGCGACAGGCTGCCCTTACGCAGGCGTTCATTCAGCAGCTTGACGGCATTTTCATTCGCCAGCTTCAGCAGGTCCTTTTTCACGCCGCGCTGCGGCAGCAGCAGCTCCACCCTTCGCTGTGCCTTGTCTGCCAGCCAGGTTTCAATAAGCTGCTTTTCATCCTCCTCCGGCAGGTAAGGCAGCACTACTTCCTTGGGAATAAAGGTTGCTTCGTTATAATATTGCTTGACGAAGGCTGTCATAACCTCCTGCGGCGTATCGCCGCCGTCGGGCATAAAGAAGTTATCTCTGCCGATGAGCTTGCCCTTGCGCACGAAGAACAACTGCACACACAAGCCCGTCATATCCTGCCCCAGGCCGAAGATATCCATATCACCGCCGTTATTGGTAACAGCCTTCTGCGCCTCGTTCAGACGTGCTACAGCCTGCAGCTGGTCGCGCAGCCGGGCAGCCTCCTCAAAGGCATAGTTATCCGCTGCCTCCTGCATCTGCTGCTTCAAATCACGCTCCAGCTCCGTGGTGCGTCCGTCCAACACCATGCAGACGGATTTAATCATCTTGTGATAATCCGCCTTGCTGATGTAACCGGCGCAGGGCGCAAGGCAGCGCTTAATGTGATAGTTAAGGCATGGTCTGTCCACGTTCATTTTGCGGCAGGTGCGCAGCGGGAACATGCTGCGCAGCAGCTTTACCGTGGCATGCATGGCACCGGCGTCAGCATACGGTCCGTAATAACGGGCGCCGTCGCGAAGCTGTCTGCGCGTCACATATAAACGCGGGAAATCCTCCTGCAACGTAACCTTAAGATAGGGATATGTTTTATCATCCTTCAGACTAATGTTGTACCGCGGGCGATATTTTTTGATTAAGTTGCACTCCAAAATCAGTGCTTCTACCTCGCTGGAGGTAACAATCGTTTCAATCTCCGCTATTTTCGCCACCATCGCCTTCACCTTCGGCGTATGGCTAGCCAGATTACGGAAGTAGCTGCGCACGCGGTTTTTCAGCACAACGGCCTTGCCGACATAGATAACCTTGCCGGAGGCATCATGCATCAGGTAAACGCCGGGCTTTTCCGGCAGCACTGCCAAGGCCTTTTTTATATTATCGCTAAAGCCTGCGGCTAATTCTGTCATACATACCACCCGTTCTTCTTCGCCTTAGCCAGCTCCTGCTTGATGTACTGTCCGGTGTAGGATTTTTTGACCTTCGCTACCTCCTCCGGCGTACCGCTGGCCACCAAAGTACCTCCCTTGTCGCCGCCCTCGGGACCGAGGTCGATAATATAATCCGCCACCTTGATAACGTCCAGATTATGCTCGATGACGATAACGCTGTCACCGCCTTCTACAAGACGCTGCAGCACATCCAGCAGCTTGTGTACGTCCGCAATATGCAGGCCTGTCGTAGGCTCGTCCAGGATATACACGGTGCGTCCCGTACTGCGGCGCGAAAGCTCCGTTGCCAGCTTTACGCGCTGTGCTTCGCCGCCGCTCAGCGTCGTCGCTGCCTGTCCCAGATGAATGTAGCCAAGGCCTACATCCTCCAGCACTGCCAGCTTGCGGTAAATGCGCGGCTGGTTCTTAAAGAACTCGCAGGCCTCGCTCACCGTCATATCCAGTACCTCAGCGATGGATTTGCCCTTGTAATGCACCTCCAGCGTATCGCGGTTATAGCGTGCACCGTGACAGACCTCGCAGGGAACGTAAACGTCCGGCAGGAAGTTCATTTCTATCTTATTCATACCATCGCCCTTGCAGGCCTCGCAGCGTCCTCCCTTCACGTTAAAGCTGAAACGACCGGCCTTATAGCCGCGCAGCTTGGCCTCGTTGGTCTGGCTGAACAGCTCGCGGATAAAATCAAAGACGCCGGTATAGGTTGCGGGATTGGAGCGCGGTGTGCGTCCGATTGGGGACTGGTCGATGTTGATGACCTTATCCGTATATTCTATGCCCTCGATGCTGTCATGCTCGGAAGCACGCAAGCGTGCACCGTTGAGCTTAGCAGCCAAGGATTTGTAGAGAATATCATTTATCAAGGTTGATTTGCCGCTGCCGCTCACTCCTGTTACTACAGTAAAGACTCCGAGCGGAATGCTGACATCAATATTTTTTAGATTGTTGGCGCGGGCACCGTGAATCGTCAGCATTCTGCCATCGCACTCGCGGCGATGCTTTGGAACCGGGATGAATTTGCGGCCACTAAGATAGGTACCGGTAACGGATGCAGGCACCTGCTTAATTTCTTCCACCGTACCCTGTGCCACCACTTCACCGCCATGCTCGCCTGCTCCCGGACCGATGTCGATAATCTGGTCGGCAGCATACATCGTTTCCTCGTCATGCTCAACGACAATCAGTGTATTGCCCAAATCACGCAAATGCTTAAGCGTTTCCAGCAGCTTGCCGTTATCGCGCTGGTGCAGACCGATGCTAGGTTCGTCCAGAATATACAGTACGCCTGTCAGACCGCTGCCTATCTGCGTTGCCAGACGGATGCGCTGCGCTTCGCCGCCGCTGAGCGTACCGGCGCTTCTGTCGAGCGTCAGGTAATCAAGGCCTACGTCATTGAGGAACTGCAGACGCGCCATAATCTCCTTCAAAACCTGATGCGCAATTATTTGCTGCTTCGGCGTCAGCACAAGCTTTTTAAAGAACTGCAGGCAGTCGCGCACCGTCAGCGCCGTAACCTCGCAGATATTTTTACCGCCGATAAGAATCGACAGAGCCTCTGGCTTCAAACGGCTGCCATGGCAGGCCGCACAGGGAGTGCTCGTCATAAACTCCTCCAAATCCTGACGCATAGCATCGCTGAAGGCTTCACGGTAACGACGGCGCAGCACGTTCAAAATGCCGTCAAAGGTTGTGTTATGCTCCTTAACCTCGCCCTGCAGATTTTCGTACAGGAACTTAAACTTGCTCTCGCCGGCACCGTCCCACAAAAGCTGCTGCATCTCGGGCGTCAGCTCATTCCATTTGGTGTCGTAGCTATAGCCATAGGCAGCAAGAACTGCGCCCAGTTGCTTCATAAAATAGGAATTCAGATTGTTGCTGAAGCAGGCAATGCACCTGTCAGCAAAGCTTTTGTCAGCGTCAGGAACTATCAAAGCCTTGTCAAACTCCATATGCATGCCAAGGCCGGTGCAGTCCGGGCAGGCACCGAAGGGATTGTTAAAGGAAAACAGGCGCGGTTCAATCGCCGGCAGGCTGATGCCGCAGTCATTGCAGGCAAAATGCTCGCTGAAAAGCTGCGTTTCCGTTGTTTCACCCAGCGTTGCCACCTCCGCAAAGCCGTCTGCCAGCTTCAGCGCCGTTTCCACGGAGTCCGTCAAACGCTGCCTGATACCTTCACGCACTGCCAAGCGGTCGATAACTACAGAAAGGCTGTGCTTTTTGTTTTTCTCCAGGCGGATATCCTCGTCCAGTGTGCGCACCTCGCCGTCGATAAACATACGCACATAGCCTGCACGCCGCATATCGTCGAGCACACGCATATGCTCGCCCTTGCGCCCCCGCACCAGCGGTGCCATCACCATAAAGCGGCTTCCCTGCGGCAGCTCCAGCACCTTGTCGACAATCTGCTGCACGCTCTGCTGCTCGATGAGCTTGCCGCATTTAGGGCAGTGCGGTTCACCTGCGCGTGCGAACAAAAGACGCAGGTAATCGTATATTTCCGTGACCGTGCCTACGGTAGAACGCGGATTACGGCTTGTTGTCTTCTGGTCGATGGAAATTGCCGGGCTCAGGCCTTCGATGTAGTCCACATCCGGCTTGTCCATCTGTCCCAAGAACTGGCGGGCGTAGGCCGAAAGTGATTCCACATAGCGGCGCTGGCCTTCAGCGTAAATTGTATCAAAGGCCAGGCTGCTTTTGCCGCTGCCGCTGAGGCCTGTGATAACTACCATTTTATTGCGCGGTATTTCTACCGTTATATTTTTCAGGTTGTGCTGACGCGCACCCTTTACAATTAAAAATTCTTGCATATATTTTACCTCTGTTAAATCATGAACGAAGCTTCTAAAGCTGTTGATATCGATAGTATGTTTATATTATAGCACACTGTTAGGGTAAACGCAGTAAAAATGCTTTTCCGGAAAATTACGCTAAAAGTTAATTTTTATATTAGGTTGCACTAAAAGCAAAACCCTCGGCTTACAAATTAACTGCAAACCGAGGGCGTTCTTTGTTTTAAATTGTCAAAAATTCAGGCACTGCGCTTTTCTGCCAGTTCTCTTACCTGTTCTTCTGTTATATCCAATATACTTGCTATCTCTTCAATCGACATTCCTTTGCCTAGGAGCTTTGCAACAACTTTCTTATCGTTTTCTGCAACAGCTCTTTGTGCTCTTTTCTCTGCGTATTGTTCAATTATATCCTGCATATCAGCTTCACTCTCCTTTGTGTTTTGCAAATAGCAGCTTAGGCACTACGCTTTTCTGCCAGTTCTCTTACCTGTGCTTCTGTTATATCCAAAATGTTCGCTATCTCTTCCACCGACATTCCTTTACATGAAAGCTTTATCACAAGCTCCTTATTTTTTTCTCTTTCTGCTTTTGCAACAGCCTTTTGTGCTCTTTTCTCTGCGTATTGTTCAATAATATCCTGCATGTCAGCTTCACTCTCCTTTACATTTTTCAAATATCCGCATTTCGCAGCTAATTCACTATAATGCATCCTTGCGGGATCCTTACAGTAAAAATCCTGCATCAGCCTGCCTAACGGTGTATCATCCTGTACCTTACTGTTTACATAAACGATATGCGTACCATCGCCAAAATCAGCACCGTTTTGCTTAATCACTCTATCAATATCATATAATGGCAGATTCCCTTGAAGCACATCATTTTCAGTGATAAAAATTACATAGGTAACCGGCAACTGTTCGTATTGCTTACCAGCCTTCAGTAAATTACTGTCCAGCAAGCTGCTGTAAAAGCGTGCTCTTTTGGCCGGCGCACCTTCATCACTGCGTTGCACCTCAACATTGAAGTATACTCCTGCCTCATCCTGTGCCAGAATATCCATTTGTGCCGAATGCCCATAAAGATTTTGGATAAAATTCTGCACCTTAACTTCTTTCACTTTGATTTTATCATTTTTCAAAATAATGCGCAATAACAATTCTGCTGCAGGAATATTGTTTTCAAAAACCTTATTCATAAACTTATTATTCATTAAACACAGCTCCTGAACAATTTGCTGCACTTCGGTAAGCTCCTGTATTGGCACTTTATCAGCTCCTTATCTTTGTAATTTTCAGATTTTTTCTACTTATTAGATTATAAAGCATCAACATCCAGCAGTCAAGTAATTTTCTGAAAATTATGTGTGCTTAATCAAAGTAAAATAAAAACCACCTCAGCCTCAAGCCAAGGTGGTCGCAATCCTCAAATATTATTTCACTTCTTCATAAAGCGCACGCACGCAGGCATCTGCCAACGCACCGATGCTGGAAACGCTACGCTCCTGCGGCAGTCCGGATGCATCATAGCCAAGCGGCAGCTCGGTGCAGGCTGTCATTACAGGAATATCACGCTCAGCCCACAGCTCCTCTACCAGCTCTTTCATAATAGCGCCGGCCTTTGCCAGCTGGTTAGCCTTAACGCAGTTGATAACCTCCTGAGATTTATCGCTCTGCTCCTCATTCGGAATGTACAGAGTCAGTCCGCGCTTTTCGGCATATTTCTGGTACAGTCCGCAAGCACGTGTTCCTTTGGTAGACAGCATCCAGGCACCCTTTTCCGGAGAAAGCTCTTTAGCAGCCTTAACGGTTTCGTCAACGATATGCAGCAGCGGCACCGGCAGCTCGTCAGCAAACTGGTCGATAAAAAAGTGTGCGGTATTGCAGGGAACAGCAAGCACATCTGCGCCCATATCGCACAGCTGCAGCAAATCAGCCTTCAGCTTCGGCAGCGGGGATTCACCCTTGCCGAAAATTGCTGTGCCGCGGTCCGGAATATCGCAGTCACCGATCATATATACAACAGGATGCTCCTGGTCGCAGTTCGCCGGGCATCTCATAGTGAACTGACGCAAGAACTCTGCAGCTGCTGCAGGGCCAAGGCCACCGACAACACCTAATTTTTTACCGTTTTTCATCATTTTCTTTTCGCTCATATATACCTCTTCTTTCTTGTTCAGCATCGCTTATAGGATTAATAAATTGCTTATAATTTTAGCACACCGGGCTGTTATTTGCAAATATCACCTGCTGTATCCGCACACAAAAAGCCGTTGCCGGCCACCCCGCAAGGTGACAAGCAACGGCTAACTTTTGTTATTTATTTGCTAAGCCAGGAACGTACATTAGAAGAAACTCTTGCTTCCTCTTTGTTGACCTGCACCTGTTCAGGCGCATAAAGCAACAGATCGTCATTAATTTTTTTCACATCGGCATTAATGATGTAGCTTACACCGTTCAGATAATCAAAAATACGATATCTGAGTGCTTCGTCAACTGCATCAAAGCATACCATAATAGCACTGCCGCTCATCAGCGAATCAGCATATTCACGCACGTCCGCAAAGGATTTCGGTGTACGCACCATAATATTCAGATGTCCGGATTTCAACAGACGCGGACGGGTATATTCCTCCTGCTGCTCTTCCATTTCATCAGACCAAAAGAATTTCATTGCTGTATTTTTTAAACCCATGGCCATCAGCCTCCAAACCAAAACAGTTATTTAGACTATTATTCGCTGCCTATAGGCAAAAGTCCTGCTTAGTAATATTAATTGTAGCAGATTTTTAACAGATTGTCAAAAATTATGCCTGAACATTCTTCATACGGCTACGCATTTTGCCGCGCTCCAGACGATCCAGAACCTTCTTACGCATACGGATGCTCTTCGGAGTAACCTCAACCAGCTCATCGTCATTGATGTGTTCCAGAGCCTGCTCCAGAGAGAAGGTCTGAGGCGGAATCAGGCGGATAGCATCGTCACTGCCGGAAGCACGCATGTTGCTGACATGTTTCTTCTTGCAGGGGTTAACGTCCATGTCGTCCTCACGGCTGTTTTCGCCAACCAGCTGGCCTTCGTAAATCTTTTCAGCAGGAACAACGAACATGGTGCCACGCTCCTGAGCGTTGCCGATACCATAGGAAGTGGTTTCGCCGGTTTCAAAAGCAACCAGGCTGCCACGGGTACGGCCGGGGATTTCACCCTTATATTCTTCGTAACCGGCAAATACGTGGTTCATAATGCCGTTACCTTTAGTATCGGTGAGGAACTGGTTACGGAAACCGATCAGGCCGCGAGCAGGAATCTTGAATTCCATACGCAGATAGCCTGCCATTTCGGTCATGTTCTGCAGCTCAGCCTTACGCAGGCCCAAGCCTTCCATAACAGCGCCCATGAAGTCCTGCGGTACATCGATAGTCAATGCTTCCATAGGCTCCATCAGCTTGCCGTTTTCATCGCGGTGCATAATAACCTTAGGTTTACCAACCTGCAGCTCAAAGCCTTCACGACGCATGGTTTCAATCAAAATGGACAGATGCAGCTCGCCACGGCCGGCAACCTCATAAGCATCGGGGCTTTCGGTCTCGGTAACACGCATGGAAACGTTGGTCTTAACCTCTTTGAACAGACGGTCACGCAGATGACGGCTGGTAACAAATTCACCTTCACGGCCGGCAAACGGACTGTTGTTAACGTAGAAAATCATAGACAGGGTAGGTTCGTCAATCTTGATGCCCTTAAGAGCTTCCGGATTTTCGCTGTCAGCGATAGTGTCGCCGATGTTAGCGTCCTGCAGACCAATCAGAGCAACGATATCACCTGCTTCAACCTCAGGCACTTCTACACGCTTCAGGCCCTGGTAGGTGTACAGACGGCCGATTTTGCCGTTACGGTTGCCTGCTTCATCCATCAGAATGATGTTTTCGCCGTTGTGGATGGTGCCGCGAACTACACGGCCTACAACGATACGGCCTACATAATCATCATAGTCCAGGGTGTTAACCAGCATCTGCAGCGGTGCATTAACGTCAACATCCGGAGCAGGAATGTTTTCCAGAATTACTTTGAACAGCGGCTCCAGAGAATTGCTTTCCTCGTCCATGGACAGTTTGGCAATACCGTTACGGGCGGAAGCCAGAACAACCGGGAACTCCAGCTGATCTTCATCTGCATCCAGCTCAATAAACAGGTCCAGAACTTCGTCAATAACTTCATCAACACGTTGGTCGGGGCGGTCAATCTTGTTGATTACAACAATCGGTTTCAGGTGCTGTTCCAATGCTTTACGCAGTACGTATTTGGTCTGCGGCATCGGGCCTTCATAAGCATCAACCAGCAGCAGTACGCCGTCAACCATGGTCAGTACGCGTTCAACCTCGCCGCCGAAGTCAGCATGGCCCGGGGTGTCCAGAATGTTGATTTTTACGCCGTTGTGCATAACAGCGGTGTTTTTAGACAGAATGGTGATACCACGTTCGCGCTCCAAAGCATTGGAGTCCATAACGCGCTCTTCAACGCGCTCGTTAGCACGGAAAACGCCGCTTTGCTTCAGCATAGCATCAACCAGGGTAGTCTTGCCATGGTCAACGTGGGCAATAATTGCTATATTACGAATATCGTTTCTAATCATTATTCCTTTTCTCTCCTTCATAAAAGACAAGAAAAAGGATGCTTGTCAAGTGCATCCTTTCACAGTATTACTAAACTATTTTATTATATGCTTTTTCCGTCACACTGTCAATAAAATTGTCTTGAAAGTTACAGAAAAGCTTGTAAGATGCAAGGTAAAGGGATTAGCGACAAAGCCTTGCATAAACTATTTGCTAATAAAGTAGTATCTTGCTAAACACAGACACGAAAAAAGCCTGAGAGCTGAACTCTCAGGCTACGCTTACTATGGCAGGGGCACTAGGACTCGAACCCAGATCGACGGTTTTGGAGACCGTTGCTCTACCATTGAACTATGCCCCTATGGAGCGGAAAACGAGATTCGAACTCGCGACCCCCTCCTTGGCAAGGAGGTGCTC
>OLFV01003304.1_pt1 | contig 10182 bp, 10 predicted proteins | sample 1605551 | NCBI WGS metagenome assembly OLFV01 (sample SAMEA3888922, study PRJEB22519) | human gut metagenome | biome: human gut; feature: human-associated habitat; material: faeces | place: Denmark | collected 2011
TCCTTTAACTTCCAGCGAAGCCTAACTTCCGATAACTTCCGTTTTGACACACCGCCTTTTTTTGTTACACTCGCTATTTCCAAAATATGTTGTCCATAATTTCGTAGCGTTTTTCCATGGCTGCGTCTTCCTTCACAACTGTGTTCACATCGATTTGCAGAACCGGAGCTATTGTCTTTCCGTTTGTAGCCGGCCATTCGACGAGTCCGAGGCCGTTAGGATTGCCGGTCTTTACGAAATTGACGTAATAGTTGCTGAATATATCAGAAACCATATAATCTTCAGGTTGCCAGTCGTACACGCGGTTTGTGGGGAGTGTACCCATAGCATATTCTATGTCGGCAGAGTGCACAGCGCCGAGAGACTTCGGCATTGCGGGAGTGTCAGAAGTCTTTTCCTTCACGCCGCCGGCAAGTCCTGCCACCTTGTCTTTAATTCTCATATCCGGACGGGGATGACAATAGCGGTAGCGATAGACAGGCTGTCCGCTTGTTAGCTTATGCATGTTGCCCCACTTCCATGTGGAATAGTCGAGGAAACAGTCGCCGGCAAGGTTGTTGCCCGGTTGCCCCATGACATCAGCATCGGTATTAAGTCCATACAGACGGAATAGTTCGTCGGTAGCATCGCCGAAAGTGCCCCGTGCAGCCTCCTTGAAGTTGTCGATGGTAGGAGTCTTTCCGTGGAGGATGTACATTGCGTTCATCTCTTGGTTGTTGCCACCTACGAGCAACGGCACCTTGGTCTGCTCGCCGGCTGCAAATACATCATAAGGTTGTTTTGTCCAGAAGTATCCGTCGATATTATACATCGGAATGTTTCTCACATTCGCCTTCTCCATCAGTTCATTGGCAGGCATGGCCCGCATCTCGTTTATGCTCTTGCAACCCAGTTTCCGTGCCACCTCCAAGCCGCTCTTCTCGGCATTCTTCAGTGTTGCCACTTTCTTCATGCCTATTACCGAACCGCTCGACCCCATAGCCTGAGCGAACAAGCCCTTGCACAGAGGTGAAGCCATAAGGGCACTTACCGACATCGATCCCGCCGACTCACCAACGATGGTGATGCGCTCAGGGTCGCCGCCAAAAGCAGCGATATTATCCTTCACCCATCTTATTGCTGCCACCTGGTCGAGAAAGCCGTAGTTTCCGGAGCCTTTATATGCGGTTTCCTTTGAGAGCTGCGGATGAGCGAAGAATCCGAATATGCCCTCGCGATAGTTTGCCGTAACAGCAATGATTCCCTTGCGGGCCATAGCGTCGCCGGCATAGCGCGGTTCGCTACCGCTGCCACACATCAGTCCGCCGCCATTGAAGTAGATGAGCACCGGCAAATGCTCGTTCATCTTCTTTGCCGGAGTCCAGATGTTCAGGTACAGACAGTCCTCGCTCATTTCCTTTGTCCCGAAATTCATATCGCCGAAAAGGTCCTGCTGCATAGGGTTGGGGCCAAACTCCTTTGCTTGGCGAACGCCATGCCATTTCCCTGCCGGCTGCGGAGCTTTCCAGCGAAGTTCTCCCACCGGAGGTGCGGCAAAAGGAACGCCCTTGAATGCCTTTATCCCCGATTCGTCAATGCCTTCGAGTATTCCCTCTGTCACCTTCACCTGCACTGGTTGTTGTGCAAACAAGACTGCTGCGAGCAATGTAAGCACCGATGTCATAATAGTTCTTTTCATTGTATGATGTTTTTTTAGATGATCTGCGGCAGAAAGCTTGAGAGAATCAAGATTATGATGCCTGCAATCAATACGTTAATGGTCTTTTGCGAGCAGCCTTTCCATTCCTTCAGTATTATGCCCCAAACATTAGAGAACACCACGTTGAGTGCCATCAGAATGCAGAACGACAGCGTCATGAGTGTCGGCGACTCTGTGAGAAAGCCTTTGCCCAGCGACAGTCCGAAGAACTGGCTGTACCACAAGGCACCCGCCAAAGCGCAATACACGATGTTGTTGCCCCAGACCTTGCGGTTCCGGTAGTCGCCCCAAGTGTGGTTCTTGCCATTCTGATACAGGCAATAGGCGGCATTGGTCATGAATCCGCCAAGCGTCACGAGCAATGTGGCTGGCAAAGTCTTGTACATGTCGGGGGTCAATGACCCGAAGTGGATGTCGCTGCCGAATGTCAGTCCCACGTTGAAGCATCCGCTCATGAAGCCTGCCAGCAACGCTATTGCAAGTCCCTTTGTGAAGTTGAAGTCCTTTACAGCCGCCTTCTTCTCCTCTTCGGAAAGCGATGCCGCCTTCATGCTGCCCGCCACGCCGATGACGGCTATACCCGCAAGCGTGACAACGACACCGAGAATCACGCTGAAGGTGAGCGACGAGAGGGCGTTCATCTCCGGGAAAAAGACATTGAGCAGCACCGGTCCCATGATTGTACCCAAGGCGGCACATGTGCCGAGAGCAATGCTCTGCCCCAATGCCACACCGAGATAGCGCATGGACAATCCGAATGTCAAGCCTCCTATGCCCCAAAGCACACCGAAGAGCATCGTCATTGCCACATTGAAACCATGCCCGCAAAACAGTTCAAAGAGCGAATGCCCCGCCGGCACGGCGAGCATAGCTCCAAAGAAAGGCAGCACGAGCCAGGCGAAAACGCCCTGCACCATCCAGTAAGACTCCCAACTCCAATCCTTTATCTTATTGATAGGAACATAGCTGCTGGATTGGCAGAAAGCCCCGACAGCTATGATTAACAATCCGATGAATATTTCCATATTCTCTTCCTGCACATGAAGGTTACACACGCTTGGCAAGCACCTCTGCCTCGTAGTTCTCAACGGCGGCTATGTATTCCTCGCCTACAGGTATGCCGTTCTTGAGGTTGAAGTAGTCGTACACAGCGCCGAACGGCAGTGTCTTCTCTTCCTCAAGAAGTGCAAGACGCTGGAACAGCTTGCCCTCGTCCTCATATCTGCGGAGAGTGTCGAGCGGTTCGAGGAATGCCTGCAACAGCGACTTCTGGGCAGCACGCACGCCGATGATGTAGGCACCGATGCGGTTGATGGAACCGTCGAAGTAGTCGAGTCCGATGTGTGCACGGTCGAGAGCGTTGGCACGGACAAGTTCCGAGAAGAGGTTGCGTGTGTTGTCGTCGAAGAGTGTCACATGGTCGGAATCCCAATGCATCGGGCGCGACACATGGAGCATCAGTTCCGGCACGAAGAGCAAAAGTGCCGACACGGCATCAGAAACATTCTCTGTGGGTTCGTAGTGACCCGTATCAAGAGTGTAAATCACGTTGTTCTTGGCGCAGTAGCCGGCATAGAAGTCGTGCGAACCTACGGTGTAAGCTTCCAGACCTATGCCGAAGAGTTTTGCTTCAAGGCATGTCTTCATGTCGGGCAAGTCCTCCGAGAGTATCTCATCCAGCGAATTCTTCAATATTTCGCGATAACGGCCCTTCTCCACGGTTATGTCCTTCGAGCCGTCATGCACCCAGATATTCATGATGCATGGGTCGTTCTGGAACTTGCCCATAGCATCGGCGATACGGCGGCAACGCTTTGTGTGCTCAATCCAGAACTCACGGATGGCAGGGTCGGGATTGGAGAGCGAGAGGTTGCCGCTCTTGGGATGTGAGAATGAAGTGGAGTTGAAGTCGAGCTTCATGTTCTGCTCCTTTGCCCATTGCATCCAACCCTTGAATTGTTCTACCGTCACTTCATCGCGGTCAATCGGTTTGCCGCCGAACTCGCCGTAAATTTCGTGAAGATTAAGTCGGAACGTTCCTGCCAGAAGCGAGTTCACCTTCTCGATGTCCTGACGAAGTTCGTCAATATTGCGTGCCTTGCCGGGATAGTTGCCTGTGCTCTGTATGCCGCCAGAGGCTGCTTCGCCGCGTTCAAAGCCTACGACGTCGTCAGCCTGCCAGCAGTGCAGAGATATTGGAGTCTTCTCCAATGCCTCGATGGCCTTGTCTGTATCCACGCCGAGAGCGGCATAACGCTCCTTGGCAATCTCATAATTCTTTAAGATCAAATCTGTTTTCATAGTCTTTTAAGTTTTTAATTAACGTGAGTTCAACGGATATAAGTGATTGAATATTTTTATGACTCAACGAAATTGCCGCTATTTCAACATTGCCAAACACCAATTGTTTACAAACGACAATCGCTGTAATCTGCAAGGGCAAAGTTACTGATTTTTTCTGTATTGCAGATGACTTCTTCAAAGCTTTTAACACCCCTATGCAAAATACGCCATAAGAATGCCCCGACTTCAGTCTTGTCCATCCACAAGGTCCTTGCCCAAATGCGTAGTCTGCTCACGCTTCATGCGCTCCACTATCTCACGCGGCTTTGTGGCATAGGTTATCATGCGGATAGAGTCGTTGTAGCTGACATACTTCCACAACCAGTTGAGCAACACAATCATCTTGTTCTTGACACCGAGGATGGAGCGCAGGTGAACAACGAGCCACAGTATCCACGCGAAGAAGCCTTGACTGTGAAACCTGCCAATCTCTGCAACAGCCTTGTTGCGGCCTATGGTTGCCATTGAGCCAAGGTTTTTGTACTTGAACGCAACAAGAGCACCATCACCCATCCCCTCATTTATTTTCTTCAGATTACGGGCAAGATTCCGTGCCTGCTGTATTGCCACCTGCGCCACCTGCGGATGCCCATTGGGATAATCCGCATCGGTGGTCTGCAGACACTGGTCGCCGATGACAAACACACCGTCTGTTCCCGGAATGCGATTGTACTCATCCACCTTAAAGCGGAAACCGCGTCCCACGTGCTCGTCGCCAATGCCCGGCATGGCATTGGCCCTGATTCCCGACACCCATAGGAAGGTGCGTGTAGGAATCTCCGTGCCGTCTTTCATTACCACTTTATGGTCGCGATAGTCGGTCACCATCTTGCCGAACCGCACATCGACACCCATACTTTCAAGAAAGTCGTAAGCCTTCTTCGACGAGTCCTGCGACATTCCGGCAAGCAGACGGTCGCCGGCCTCAATAAGATAAATGTGCACCAACGACGAGTCCATGTCGGGATAATCGTAAGGGATGACATAACGCTTCATCTCCGACAATGCTCCGGCTATCTCCACACCGGTGGCGCCACCGCCCACGATTACGATATTGAGCAGTTCCTGACGCTCTTCCTCCGTGGCGCAAGTCAGGGCACGCTCGAAGTTGGAGAGCAAGGCGTTGCGTAGCCCCATCGCCTCAGGCACGGTCTTCATGGGAATGGCCCACTCCTCGATGTTCCTGTTGCCGAAGAAATTGGTTGTAGCTCCGGCAGCCAGCACCAGATAGTCGTAGTCTATCTTTCCGATGGAAGTCTGCAGAATCTTTTTGTCGGTGTCAATCATACGGGCCTCTGCCATACGGAAGTAGAAGTCCTTGCGCTTACGGAATATCTGACGGAAGGGGAACGAGATGCTGCTCGGGTCGATACCTGCCGACGCTATCTGATAGATAAGCGGCGGAAACTGATGGAAATTGTTCTTGTCGATAAGCACGACCTGCATACCCGACCCGTAAAGGTCTTCGGCAAGGCGCAATCCGCCCAGTCCGCCACCAACGATTACCACTCTCTTCTTCTGATTCCTCTGAATATTGATGCTCATAATAAAATAATAAATGTCTGCCATCGGTTCTTCCCGACGACAAAGAAGCCGTTGCCAACGGCAGCCACCCAGTCATCGCAAATCATCCAAACGGCATTGTGTGATTATCCTTGATTACCATGCAAAGTTACAGTTTTTCCTGATACATAATGCCATGCGAAACCCACGATTTTCATGTTTTTTCATACCAAACACCACAAAAACGGGAGCTGGCAGAACACTACAGCATTTCTTAAATTTTCTGCTGTCCGACAAAAAAATCATGGGAAAACCCGTGTTCCTGCTTTTTTATTTGTAAGTTTGCAAAAAACATAAAGCCATCAACATGAAAAAGATCATTATCATCGGAATTTGTGCAGCATTCGTTTTCCTACTGCTCGCATTCACTTGCCCGAACAGGCAGGAACATGAGGAAGCGATAACCTATACGTTGTCAAGTTTCGTCAACGAAGAAATGGATAAAGACGAAACCAACGCATTTTCATGGTTAGGCTCGCTGTTCGTAAAGAAAATCGCGGGAGTATTTATCGATTCACGCCTTAAAGTGAACGACTACATCCTATTCAGCGTTGGAGAGATGAGCTACAAGGGCAAGACCAAGACCGTGTCGTTCGGCATCCTCAACCATGTCTATACCTTCGACAAAGAAGACATAAAGAATAAGGTATCAGAGAATTTTTAAGACTTATCATAGTAATCTTTGGCGGTTATACATATCGCCGTAAACATAAAAAAATGTGATATTATGAAACGGACAATAAGAATTATGATGATTGCCGTCTGCTGCATCATATCATGCAGCATTATGGCAAATGCGGGCGACGACAAACCCATCGCCGTGAGTGCGCTTCCTATCAAGGCACAGGCCTTGCTCAACAATCATTTCAGTAGGCACAAGGTGGTGCTCGCTACGGCTGAGTCGGGAGTTATGAGCAAGAGCTACGATGTAGTTCTGCGGAATGGCACCAAACTCGAATTCGACAAAAAGGGAAATCTTACGGAAATAGATTGCAAGCGAGGCATAGTACCTGTCAGATTGATTCCCCAACCCATCAGAGCCTATCTACGGAACAATTATCCGCATCAACCCGTAAAAAAGCTTGAGATAAAGAAGAAAGAATACGAGGTGGAACTGGCGAACGGATTGGATCTGACCTTCAACAAGCATTTCCAATTGACAGACATCGACTGACAAGTCTTTTTGCTCTGCCACACCACAACCTCCTTAGGAATGAAGGCAGCAGGAACTGCAATCTATCATATAACTGACAGTCAGGACAGACGCGTATTCTGATGAACGACAAGAAGCAAGTAAACATCCAGTATTACGACTCGCCATGCGGCCAACTCGTCTTGGCTTCGTCGGGTGGCGAGTTGTGCCTCTGCGACTGGAACGGGATGCCTTGCGCCGAACGCAACAGGCGTCGGCTTGCGAGATATATGAATGCCTCTTTCAAGACAGCGGCCACCTCTGTCTTGGAAGAGACCAAGAGGCAACTCGACGAATACTTTGCCGGCAAGCGCAAGTCTTTCGACATACAGCTACGCATGGTGGGCACATGTTTCCAGCAGCAAGTGTGGAACGCATTGACAGAAATTCCATACGGAGCTACAAAGAGTTATAAGGACATAGCCCAAAGCATCGGCAAGCCCCAAGCCGTAAGAGCCGTAGCTGGAGCCGTCGGAGCTAACGGCATCAGCATCCTGATCCCTTGCCATCGCGTCATAGGCAGCAACAATTCCTTGACGGGCTATGCCGGAGGACTGGAGGCAAAGAGAGAGTTGCTTAGGATAGAAGCACAAGAGGATAAATGGTTTAAATATTGACCCATACAATTATGGACAAGAATTTTGAACCGATAGAGCAACTGTATCTCTCACAAGCGTTTGATAAGGAAGACTGTGAAGAGCAGATGCTTGCAGAATGCAAGATGATAGCTAAGGCATACGCCTTGGCAGAGAATGCGGTTGTATCAATGGGAGATAACCGCAGAAACTGCAGCTATTGTTATTTTGGTGGTATGGCCGATGTCCTTGGCATACCCCAGGAGGAACGTCTCAGCCTCCTGCCTTCACTCTACGAGCACTTTATCTTTGACCGTTGCCATCCTGATGACCTTAGCAAACGACATGCTGACGAGATTACCTTCCTACACTACATTGCCACCAACTCAAATCCCCAGCACTATCGCGACAATGTGCTCTGCAACTATTTGCGAGTAAAAAATGCAAACGGTGAATTCCGTTGGGTGAAACATCGGATGATTCCACTTGCCACAGACCAAAATGGCAATCTGCTACTCTGTGCCTGCATCTACACATTGACAACAGATGAGGACAGAAAAGCAAAATTCGTCAATACTCTAACCGGAGAGGTGCGAATATTGACGAACAAAGATTACGAGGATGTACTGTCCGAGCGAGAGTTGGAGGTGCTGCGCCTCATTGACCAAGGGATGCTTTCGAAAGAGATTGCAGACAGCCTTTGCATCAGCATCAACACCGTGAACCGACATCGCCAGAACATACTTCAGAAACTGAAAGTGAATCGAGCCATCGAAGCATGCAAGCTGGCGCATGTGATGGGATTGCTCTGACCGCCCTTACTCTCCCATTCGGAAGTCACCGACAGTCTCTGTCGACAGACTCAACTCTGAGAATTCACTCACACATACACCCTTTTGAGGTGCCTGCGAGCAGATGCCTACTTTCAGATCCTTGGGATAATTGTTGCGGTAAAGGCGAACCATCTGCCACTCCTTGCCATCCAGCGAATAATAGGACGCTATGGTGTGTGTGTCAGAACTTATCTTATAATAGATGAAATCCTGATGCACAACTTCGTGGTTGTTATCATCGCTCGTTCCCACGGTACGCACGGTCACCACACGATGCTTGCCACGTTCGTCCTGCTCAAAGCAGAATTTCTGATAGAGCGTATCGTTGGCCATCACAATGAGGTCGGCAGCATGATAGAGTCCCTCAGGCGTAAAGCCGGGCTTCATTCTGGCAGAGAAAGTAAACGGCTTAGTGTTGTCAACCTCCGCAAAGAGCACCTTTGCCGTATTGGAGGTCAGTTTGGCATCGTTGGGGTCGATAAACAAGTCGGTCTTCTCAGGAGCCACGAAGGTGATGACACCGTCCTTTTCGCTCACCTGCCTGTCGGCACCGTTAAGCATCTTGGTGAAGCGGATACCGCCAAGCGTCAGGTCACAATCCTGAAAACTCATAACTGATGTCTGAACTGAATCAGCTGTTGCTCCTTCTGCATTATTCTGCTTTGAAGAATTGCTGCATGATGCAAGAACGCACAAAGCTACCATTGGAAAAAATGAATTGAATGTCATAACAGTATTTTTCTTAATTCGTGCTGCAAAAGTACGCCATCTTTATCATTATGAAAATAGTCATTTATAACCAAAATGACATTATTGACCGGCATTTACAGAACAAACATCAGATTTAGGTATTGACCAACTCATAATTTAATTATAACTTTGCATAATACAGGTTGCACCTCAACAATGTCGGTGTGCATTCGGATTGCATTATCACCAATTGATAAAATCACCAATTAACAAATAAAGAACAGTATGGCAGAAATGACGACAACAATAATCGTAGGGCTTCTGATTCCGCTATTAGGAACGATGCTTGGTTCGGCTTTCGTCTTCATGATGAAAGACGCGATGTCCGTGCGACTGCAGAAGTCGTTGTTGGGCTTTGCCTCTGGAGTGATGGTGGCGGCGTCCGTATGGTCGTTGCTCATTCCGGCTATGGAGATGAAGGCCGACAGCGGCGCATGGTCGGTAGTGCCAGCAGCCGTGGGATTCATGCTGGGCATCGGTTTCCTGCTACTTATCGACGTACTGACGCCCCACCTGCACATAGGCACAGACAAGCCGGAGGGCATACGCTCGCATCTGTCGAAGACAGCCATGCTTGCCCTTGCCGTAACCATACACAACCTTCCCGAAGGCATGGCAGTAGGCGTGGTGTTTGCAGGAGCCGAGAACGGCGCTTCACACATCTCCCTAACCGCTGCCATCTCCGTATCATTGGGCATTGCCATACAGAACATTCCCGAAGGCGCCATCATCTCAATGCCCATGCGTGCAGCAGGCAACAACCGATGGAAAGCATTCATGTTAGGTTCGCTGAGTGGAGTGGTGTAACCCATAGGAGCCATAGCCGTACTTTTGCTTGCCTCACTCATCATGCCCGCCCTACCCTACATGCTCGCCTTTGCTGCCGGCGCCATGTTCTATGTAGTGGTGGAAGAGCTGATACCCGAAGCCTCAAGCGGCGAACACAGCAATCTCAGCACCATAGGCTTCGCCATAGGTTTCGTGCTGATGATGGTGCTGGATGTTGTGATGGGGTAATCTCTACATTTAGTTTATGCTTCTCTGTGAATGACATTTTCCTTCATCATCACCTTTGCCACATTCTGTGATGCGAATGATGCATTGTTGGAAAAGTCCAACTGGTTCTTGTGTCTTGCCTGGCAATGCGTAAGGCCGGTATATTGCTTTGCATCGCGAAAACAAAACTCTATTTGGAATCTTGAGCGATATGTGCGCAACACATCCTCA
>OLFV01003309.1_pt1 | contig 10173 bp, 8 predicted proteins | sample 1605551 | NCBI WGS metagenome assembly OLFV01 (sample SAMEA3888922, study PRJEB22519) | human gut metagenome | biome: human gut; feature: human-associated habitat; material: faeces | place: Denmark | collected 2011
GGACGATGGAGCTGTCTGCGCTGGAGGATTACCTGATGCAGAAGCTGCCGCAGCATGATTGAATCCGTTGGAAGGTCTCCAAGAAACCGGGGGCCTTCCTTTTTTTCTCCCGAAGGGCGCACTTACTCACCACCTGCTAAAGCAGGCGGTAGTAGCCCTCCCGTTGGTCGGGCACGTGCGCTCTCCGAGGGGGATTGCGGCTCCTGCGGGAGCCGCTGGACAAGGCTGCATTTCTACCAAACTGCCAGCCTTGCCCATGCAGTCGGCGCAGGGGTTTCCACTTTGGAAGCCCCTGTTCATGGGGTGGTATATTGCCACCCCATCCCGCCGCCTGCCTGCGTCAACCTGCCACCGGCAGCTTGGCACAGATACAGGGGTGGAACGATTTGTTCCACCCCTGCTGGCGGTACGTCGTATCTCACGACGTACCTGTTGCAATCGAGTACGGAAGAAGGGTTGCTGCGTTTCACAGTAGCCCTTCAGAAAGGACGGTAGACAATGGCGATTTATCATTTGGAGGCCAAAATAGTCAGCCGTGGAGCTGGGCGCTCCGCCGTGGCGGCTGCGGCCTATCTGAGCTGTTCCCGGATGCTCAACGAGTATGACGGGGTGCAGCATGACTATACCCGTAAACAGGGGCTTGGGTGGCGGCAGGTTTTTCTGCCAGCCACCGCCCCCGCAGAATGGCAGGATCGGGAAACCCTGTGGAACGCCGTGGAGGAAACCGAAACCGCAAAGGACAGCCGCCTCGCCCGTGAATTTGTGGCGGCGCTGCCCATAGAACTGAGCCGGGAGGAACAAATTCAGCTCCTGCAAGATTTCATCAAGGAGCAGTTTGTAGCAGACGGAATGTGCGCCGATGCTGCCATCCATGACCCATATCCTCCCGGACACAATCCCCATGCCCACATCCTGCTGACAGTGCGCCCGCTGGATGAAAAGGGAAAATGGCAGTACAAGACCGAGAAAGAATATCTCTGTGTCAAAGACGGCGAGGAACGGGGCTTTACCGCCGCCGAGTTCAAGCAGGCACAGGCCGACGGATGGGAGAAGCAGTACCAGTATAAAGTAGGCAAAAAGAAGGTGTATATGACCCCGTCCGCAGCGCAGGCACAGGGTTATGAAAGGATATCTAAGTATCCCAAAAGCACCAAATATGGCAGGCAGAATCCCATCACGGAACGATGGAACAGCGACGAGCAGCTTGTCCTCTGGCGTCAGGCATGGGCGGATGTGACCAATCTTCATTTGGAGCGCACTGGGCACGAAGAACGCATCGACCACCGCAGCCATGCTGAGCGTGGCCTGCTGGAGCGGCCTACGGTCCATGAGGGTGTGGTTGCCAGAGCTATGGATAAAAAGGGTATCATCTCTGACCGCTGCGAACTGAACCGGCAGATCAGGGCGGACAATGCGCTTCTGCGGGAGCTGAAAGCCGAAATCAAGAAGCTGGCAGCAATGATTGCCCGCACCGTACCGACCATTGCTGAGGGACTGGAGAAGCTGCGGAGCCGTGTGCTGATCTTCTGTTATCAGCTCTCCCATATTCGCAGCGGCAAATCTCATATTCAGAAATCTCTCGCCGTATGGAAACCTGAGCTGGAATGTTATACCGGGCTGGTACAACAAATCAAGGAAAAAAGCAAGGAGCGCAAAGCGCTGATTACCGAGAAAAAAGAATTGCCAATATACCATGTGAAGCGCCACAAGGCACTGGCTGTCCGCATTACAGAGCTGACGGAAGAACTGGAAGAACTGCGTTCTGAAAAGGCACTTCTTCTGCAAAAATTTGAGTATGCGGAGGATGCAGGCGCAGAGGCGTTCCACAAGGATATTGCTGCAATGGAAGCCGGCCTGAAAAAGCTGGAGACGCAGGAGCAAAAATACTCTGCCGAGTTAGATAAGGCTTTGGATGAATACGCTGAACTGAAAGCGCAGGCTGCGGATTTCGACCCGGTGGAGCTGTATGAAGCACGGCAGGCAATTCGTCCTGCGCAGGAAAAGGCGGCAGAACAGCAGCTGGAGGATGCCTTGCAGAAGAAGCCATCGTTCAGTTTGCTGCTGAACGCCAAGCAGGAAACATCCCGACTGCTCAAAGAGGACACAGAAGAGCGGCAGGTACGGCAGATGCTTATTCGTCGGCAACGGTCAGACCCGCAAAAGCCCAAGCACTTCCAGCGCTAAGTGATAAAATGCACATTTCCCCTATTGACTTTTCAACTCTAATCCGTTAGAATAATACTAACAGATTAGAATGAAAGGCCGCTAGAATGAGTACACCAAAAGTTTTTGAAAGCGAATACCGTTTTTGCCTGATCCTTTGGGATCATGAACCCATCAAGAGCAGAGATTTAGCTCAGCTTTGTGCAGAGCAACTGGGCTGGAAGGTTACTACCACTTACACGGTAATAAAGCGTTTATCGGAGCGTGGCGTGATAAAGAATGAAAATACGATTGTTTCTTCGCTGGTATCTAAGGAGCAGATACAGACAGCTGAAATTGAAGAATTGGTTGAGAAAAAATTTGCCGGTTCGATTCCAGCTTTTTTGACCGCATTTACCAAAAGCCAACAGCTCACGGCAGATGAAATTCAAGAGATGCAGCAGATGATCGACCGTTTTCGGGAGGAGCATCCGGATGACTGAATTGTTTATGAAGCTGCTTAATATGAGCATCAATGCCGGATGGCTTGTACTGGCTGTCCTACTTGTCCGCATCATATTCCGCAAGGCTCCAAAATGGCTGTTCCCCTTATTGTGGAGCTTTGTTGGGATTCGGCTTCTCATGCCAAACGCATTGGAAAGTCGCTTGAGTATCATTCCCAATATAAGCAGCTTTTCGGCATCTGCACATGGAATGCTTTCTGCTGAAAGCTTCGCTGCTCCTGTTCCTTATGTTGGAATCGTCTGGTGTACTGGTATGGCAGCAATGCTTCTGTTTGAAGCATTAAGCTATGTACATCTCCGCAGCAAAGTAAAAACTGCTGTCCGGCTCTCGTCAAACGTGTATCAAAGCGAGCATGTGAATGCTCCGTTTATTCTTGGCCTGTTTGCGCCGCGCATCTATATTCCGTTCCATATAAAGAGCAAGGAATTGGATAGCATAATTGCACATGAACGTGCGCATATAAAACGCCGCGATCATTGGCTAAAGCCCATTGCGTTCTTAATTCTTTCTCTTTATTGGTTCAATCCTTTGATTTGGATTGCGTATTATTTCCTTTGTAAAGATATTGAGTTGGCATGTGACGAATACGCTATCAAGGATATGAGTGATTCTCAGCGCGCTGCGTATTCGCAGACGTTGCTCTCCTGCACTGCAAACCAGCGTATTTTTGCGGCCTGCCCGCTGGCCTTCGGCAGTAAGAATGTGAAAACACGAATCCGTGCTGTACTTTCTTATCGAAAGCCTCATACTTGGATCATAACCGTGACCGCGATACTTGTTTTGGCAGTTGTCGCCTGCTTTATGACAAACCCGAGACAACCAAAAGAAAGTACTGCTCAGGGTAGCAACTATATTGATCTAAATCAGCCTCCAACATTGGACGTGATTCAAAATGGACAAACTATTTCGGATAGAAGTAGTAGCGAAGATCGGCAACGTGAAGTAGAGCTTGAGAGCGCTTTGTTGGGAGAAGCGATAAAGAAGCAAGAGTCTCTTATTCAAATTCAAACAACTGATTTTTACAGATGAAAAGTCCTACGTTATCTATAGGATTGACGTTAATTTAACTGTCGATGTGGTTACATGGAAGGAGGGAAAATTCATGAAAATCATTTGAGGAAGCACATGGCCTGTCTGTTCAACGGATTCTGGCTCATGTGCTGAACCAAGAAGACATCAGACAAAAATCAGTTAAAAAGAAGCGTTGTTTATGCAAAAGATCAAGTCACTGGCCGCAGTTTTTCTGGCCCTTTTTATCCTCGCAGCGATTCCGACACAGGCTCTCGCCGCCGAAGCTCATGTTGATGCTATCACTGCACATACTCATCAATGGTATTTTGACCATTATGACACTACGTATATCCCAATTGACGATGAAACTCACTTAAAGACGCTCTATCCTGTGTATAAATGCTCCGTTTCTGGTTGTAGTGCTTTCGACATCAGGGATGGTTATGAATCAACGCCGTCCCATACAATGACCAGTTACTCGTATACGGGGAGCAATTATCATGCGGGTAATTATCATTATATCCGCTATGAACGGCATTGCGTCCAGTGTGGACATTCCACTGGCTATTGGGATCATTACAGCTGCCCCGGTAATGGGCATTGCATCCTGCCCCAGTCTGTTTTCCCGGTTTTGACAGATAAGTAAGTGACAGCTGAGCAGCGGCATGGGTGAATATTTCTCCCATGCCGCTGCTTGCATTATTGGAGTGCAGTTAAATGATTGTTTTCTTTTACGAAAAGGTGCGCTTAAAGCGCGGCGCTTGGCAGACGGTGAGTATTGTATTGCTGATAGCTTTCCTTTGTGCATTTTTTACTCTCTTTGATGGCTTCATTTGCCAGAAAGAACAGGATATGGAGAGCGCCTACGCAGTGATTCCCGTAACTGTCGTCGTATCCAATCTTACCGGCACGAAAACCGATGACCTGAAAATTACAGACTATATTATCAACTACTTTCTCTCTGACAAATATGCTTATGGCGGGGAGCTTCAGGAAAAAGCATTTTCCTCCTATGTGAAGGATGTTTGCCTGAAAGCATCTGTCTATTACAGCCAAGGGACGGGTTTTTCGAGTCGGCAAAAGCTGATTGGCATTACTTCTGTTGATGCCGCATCGGAATTGGCACCCGTTTCAGGAAATTCGATTACTTATTTTGAAGGATACGACGAATCAATTTTTACCTCAAATAAAGCAGAGTGTCTTGTTTCGACCGCAGCGGCAGAAGAACTGTCGCAAGATACTGATAATAATGGTAATGTCATATTGACGGTTCAGATGTCGCCTGCTGCGACCGGTGAAGCGGCCACACAGATTTCGCTCGAAATTGCTGGGACGTATTCGTCGGAATCTCAAACGATCTATTGTCCATTCAGCTGCGTTGCCGCAGTACAAACAGAGCTGGATGGGAAGATTACGGGGGATAGCTTGAGCGCCACAGTGCGCGATAATCATGAGCTGGACGAATTCCGGAAAATACTGATGCGTCACTTCGCAAATGTGGACCCATCCGGGCATCAAGAAGAAATCAATAATTCTCCAGCTCTCCGATATCAGCAATTTGCCATAACAGTTCATGACGAAACACTCCGCGAAACTCTGAATGCTTTGAATCGAAATTTGCAAACACTGTATCGACTAAAACCAATTTTTGCCTGCACAGAGGTCATGATTGGCACCGCCGCAGGTTTTTTCTATATTCATATCCGAAGGCGGGAATTTGCCATTGCACGATCTCTTGGTACAAAACGCATTGAAACGGTCATTATGGTATTCGTCGAGATATGTCTGATGTTTTTGGTTGGCGCAGCTATTGGAACAATTCTCATTCTGTTTGTCCAAGAGACTGCCACCCAATATGTCATGGCCGCAGCACTCTTTTTTGCTATGAATGTCGGGGCAATTACAGCTTGCTTGATGGCAACTGGAAAAAGCGGAATCCGATTACTACGGGAGGTTGAGTAGCATGTCCGTATTATCTGTGCAAAGTGTTTCTTATTCATACAAAACAAAATACCAAACTGTTCAGGCTGTAAAAGACGTCTCGTGTGATTTGAGTGCTGGAACTCTTTATGCGTTAGTCGGCAAAAGTGGAAGTGGGAAGACAACACTGCTTTCATTACTGGCAGGACTGGATACGCCGCAGAGCGGAGACATAATGGTCAACGGCCAGAGTTTGCGGGAAATAGACGTGGATATCTACCGCCGCAAGCAGGCGTCTGTGATTTACCAAAGCTATAATTTGTTTCCACTTATGACTGTTTGTGAAAACGTCATGTACCCCTTAAAGCTGCTGAGGCATTCCGATGCCGATGCAAAAAAAGAGGCACAGATTGCTCTTGAAAAAGTCGGTCTGGGCGAAAGTTATTGGAAGCGACTCCCTGCCATGCTGTCAGGCGGCGAACAGCAACGAGTCGCAATTGCTAGAACATTAGCTGTTCATGCGCAAATCGTTCTTGCAGATGAACCTACGGGAAATCTGGACACAGAAAACAGCTCACAAATTATTCAACTGCTTTCTAAACTGGCGCATGAGGAAACCTGTTGCGTGGTAGTTGTCACACATGATTTGGAGGTTGCCAAAGCGGCGGATGTCGTATTCCGTATGGACAGCGGCAGAATCAAGGAGGACGCTGTATGACACCTTTGAAACAGCTTTTTCGTCAACCAGTTCGCTTGCTTGCAATTATCCTGCTGGTGGGAATGGCTTCCGCTTTTATCTGTCTGAGCGCAGGCGTATTTTCATCTGCAAAGGCAACGCTTGCGCAAATTGAAGAACGCTATGTGACAATTGGCATCCCCACAACGGAGACAGAGGGTGTGACAACAGAGTACAACGGGCTGACGCTCCATCATGAAGAAAGTATAATTAGTCAAGATATGTGGGCATATATGGATCAGCTTGCTGCTGATGGAAGGATCATAAAAGGCGCGTACCAACAAAAATATATCAGTGCATATTGCCCCTCTATTCAGACCGTTACCAGCGGCAAGGAAGACGGCACATATGTGCCAAGCCTTGATTCTCCGTATAACAGGGCAATTATGATCGTTCGGGTTACATCGGTGGATAAAACGAATCTGCCTGAGTCAACCGAACTTGCTTTAGTATCTGTTACTGCTTCGATTGAAAACGTTGTTAAAATGCATCCAGACTATGCTGTTCGCAGCACACTTCGCCTCATCATAGGGTGCAACTCTCAGGAAGAGTTAGATGCTCTTGATATCCGTCCTGGTGGGCGGTATTTGGCCTTTGGGGCAGATTATATTGACCGTGATTTGGAATTGCGTACAACGTTGGCAGGAACGCACCGATGCTCTGTGGAAGATATTGATTTGTCTAAAATATCCTATGATTTGACAGAGGACGAAAAGAAAACAGCTTCGCCAGATTTTCTGCCGGTAGCAAAATATTCCTCTGGTGAAAAAACGACCATTTTAGGGCAAGACATGGTTGATGCAATAGATTCCTGCACAATGACCGTTACGCATTGGCATGGCTTGTATTCTGAAACACAGCTGGACTATGCAATTGACGGCTCCGAAACAGGTGTGTTGCTAAACGACCAATACCTTGATGCATACATGACCCCGTTGGAAACTGATCTGGATGTCTTTCTAAGTTCAAATGCGGGAATTGAATGGCGGAGCGCAGTCCAAGAATTGGATACGCAATATCATACTGTCAGTGTAATTGGTACAGATCTTCTGGAAAGCATGTATTGTTTCCATCAAAAGGACTCTTTCGTAACAGAAGGACGGAGTTTTGGGGCGGACGATTATAAAAATGGCTCTAATGTCTGCCTGATTTCTGAAACAACTGCCATTGCAAGCGGACTCGGTATAGGGGACAGCATTGATTTGTCGTTCTATTGGGGTCCAAACCCTCTTGCTGATTTAACAGCTCCGGAATGGAAGGTACAGCCACAGCGTTTTTCCCAAAAGATTGGGGTTTCGGGTGATGCGAAAACGTATCAGATTATAGGGATTTACCGACAGTCAGACTTGTGGGATACCGCAGACTATCGCTTCCTTCCGAATACCGTCTTTGTCCCTAACACTTCTCTGCCAGAAAACTGCTATAGTAGTCGAAATGGCGTTTTCTTTACATACGTTCTGCAGAACGGAAAGGTATCTGCGCTCCAAGCTGCACTGGAATCGAATGGATACCCGGCAAACATTCTGTTTTGCTTTGATAACGGATACACTGAAATCGCCGAAACTTTGCATGGATTTTACAGCAGTGCGCAGCAGCTTCTTTTCGCTGCCTGCATAACAGCGAGTGCGGCCCTGTTCGTATTTCTTGCTCTGTTTGTAAACCGTCAACGGCGGACGCTTGGCCTGATGCTCTCGCTTGGTTCCGGTAAAAGGACCGCTGTGATGTTTAGCTGGGAGGTAGCTGCAATACCTATCATCCTTGCGACAATAACTGGGATCATTGTTGGAATCCTTACAATGAATGCTACGACACTAAATCTGTTTTCCTCCGTTTCAGAAGTGCTTAATACAAGTTTGAGCGGTGCAGCCACGATTGGATATAACGATATGATAACGGAAGTCGTATCAATGCCAATTGCGGTTATTGTGGCAGGTGTCCTGCAACTGATTGTTTATATTGTGGCGACTTACCTGCATTTGCAGCGGTTGGCGCAACGATCCCCGCTTGAGTTAGTGCGGAAAGGCTAAGTTTCAGTATTGACAAGAAAAAGCAAACTTGATTGGTTATCAATTCCAATACTTCATTTAGAGAGCGCCCTGTCATGATTATGTGCAGGGCGCTCTCTTATGAGGAAAATACCCTTGACAAATCTCGTCTCAGAAGAAGATTCTGGAACGCTACTGCAAGGATCATGGGATTACCGCCTACCGCCATTACGACGAGGACGACGGTTATTCCGGCACAAACTTCAACCGTCCGGGTTTCCAGCGTATGCTTGCCGACATCAAGGCAGGACGGATCAAGCGCGTCATCGTAAAGGACATGAGCCGCTTTGGGCGCGATTATCTCCAAGTGGGAATGTATACCGATGTTGTTTTCCCGGAGTTTGGCGTTCATTTCATTGCCGTCAATGACGGCGTGGACAGCACACGCGGCGAAAGTGAGTTTACCGCGATCCGCAATGTGTTCAACGAAATGTATGCCCGCGATACCTCTAAGAAGATTCGCGCTACATGGCAGAGTAAAGGCAAGTCCGGCGAGCATTTGACGACCATTCCGCCCTATGGGTATATGAAAAGCCCGGAGGACAAAAAGAAATGGATCGTCGATGAAGAAGCCGCAGCCGTCGTACAGAAGATATTCTCCCTATGCGCATCCGGCAAGGGACCCACGCAGATTGCTAAATGGCTCAAACAGCAGCAAATCTTGAACCCAACCGCCTATTGCCATGCGAAAGGTCTACCGACCAGCAACAAGCCGACAGCAGACCCGTACAAATGGACAAATGAAACGGTTTCCCGCATTTTGGAGCGCGTGGACTATCTGGGGCATACCGTAAACTTCAAGACTACAAAGCAGTCCTATAAGAGCAAGAAGAAAATCTGGAATGACCCTGAGAATTGGGTGATCTTCGAGAACACCCAGCCGCCGATCATCGAGGAAAGTGTGTTCCTGATTGTTCAGAACATTCGCAAGGCGCGTCGCCGTCCTACCAAGATGGGTGAAATGGGTATGTTCTCCGGGCTTCTGTATTGCGCAGAGTGCAGCGGTAAAATGTATCAATGCCGCGCTACCAACTTCGCAGAGAACCAGAAATACTTCATCTGCTCTACCTACCGCAAGGGCAAGGATCTCTGCACGACCCATTCTATCAAGAATGTTGTGCTGCATGAAATTGTTCTGCGAAATCTGCGGGAAGCAATCTCCTATGTTTCAGAACATGAAGCGGAGTTCATTCAGGACGCAGCCGAGAGCGATATGCGGGACAGGGATGCAGAGTTTGTTCGGAAGCGTGAAACGCTGGCAAAGGCAGACACGCGGATTGCCGAGCTTGACCGTATTATCTCCCGATTGTATGAGGACAATGTGATTGGCAAGCTGTCAGATGAACGGTTTATCAAAATGTCCCATGACTACGAGCTGGAACAAAGCAACCTAAAATCAATGGCAGATGTCTTGCGCAAAGACCTGAAGCAGCAGGAACAGCAGAAAACCAATGTCAAGGCGTTTATCGCTGCCGTGAAGAAGTACACGGATTTGCAGGAGCTTGACGCGGCTGTTCTCCGTGCTTTCATTGACAGGATCGAAGTTTCTCATGTTGACAAGAAATCCAGAACACGGGAAATCACCATCGTCTATAACTTTATCGGTGCATTTGACTTCACACGGGCAATCGAAAATGCCCGTAACACGAGTAAAAAAGAGCAAAGAACGGCATAGCCGTTAAGCTACACCGTTCCTTGCTTCAATGTTTTCCTAAGTCACCGCCGCTTTTGGGTGGTGTTTTTGGAGCGGGCGACGAGGCTCGAACTCGCTTCCCGGCATCCCACGAATGGCTC
>OLFV01003317.1_pt1 | contig 10147 bp, 8 predicted proteins | sample 1605551 | NCBI WGS metagenome assembly OLFV01 (sample SAMEA3888922, study PRJEB22519) | human gut metagenome | biome: human gut; feature: human-associated habitat; material: faeces | place: Denmark | collected 2011
CTTCATGGAACTTCCTGCGTACAGGGTGGTCATAATGCCCTACGGGGTCCATGAACGCCTGAGGTCACACCGGGGTGTGGACCTCACCGGAAAGCCGCGAGATTTGGCTTTCGCCTGTTATCAGTATAAAGCGGGCGCGGAAGATTGTCAAGGTAAGGCCTACAGTGCAAAATCAGGGGACGCCGTGCGCGGCGCCCCTGCTGAGTTGTAATAGAGCGAATGTAGGCTCTACTGTGTGACCGATCGCATCGGCTTTTTCAAACACGGTCTACAATTCGATTGAGGTTCTTGAATCTCCGAAGGTCTTGATTCTACCGACAAGAGCGTCCAGCGTTTTCACATCAGGAACTGCAAAACGCAACAGGACATTAAAGTTGCCGACCATGTGATAGAATGCCGTGATCTCGGGCGTCTGCACACAGAAGTCACAAAGCATAGGATACCCGGCAGCTTGTGGTATCGAGTAAAGAGACTATTAGAATCTCCAACGGCGGCTATAATGACTTTTTGGATGCGATCAACGTTTTCACTCCAAGGTGTTTCCCTTAAAGCGCCTTCGCCTCTTATCGTTAATACTCCGTTTTTTAGTTCCCACTCAATGCCATCAATGGTTCCGCTATCTTCACTTTCCGCTTCTGCGCCGTTATGAGTTGGGCTATCTGTTGGCCGTTCATGGCGCTCTCACAGCTAATGCAGAAAAAATCCCTATTACAAGCAGAGACCCCAAAAAGAATGCCTTTTTCATACGATTATCTCTACTTTCAAGAGACACAGCCATGAGTAAAACTCCAAAAGAGTAGTAATTGCAATGGTTCCCAGACATGGCTTCAACCGAAAATCATTCCATTGGTATAGAAAGCGAGCCCCTTTTTGGTAAAATTGACTTGAGAGAAAACCAACCAGAAAGGGGCTGGCCGCTATCTACCGACAGGAAATCATTCAGGATGTGACGCTGTTCACATCCCAAAGCGCCGCCATGTTTTATGACAAGCTTTTCAGCAGCTTGGACTTCACGCTGCCCAGAGCGGCAACCGGTATGTTCAATATACTTTTGCAAGCTAATCCATTTCTCGATACCGCGCCGCGATTTCTTCTGTAATCGGCAGAAGCTGACAATCTTCAAGCGAATACACCTGATCGCATAACTGCTCAATATCCTTATAATGGTGTGAAGTCAGGAAAATGGTCTTGCCTTCCGCTTTCAGCATACGGATGATGGCCTTTACATCCTCATAGGTTTTGTAGTCCAATGCGTTAAAAGGCTCATCCAAAATCAGAATATCCTGCCCCTCCATAATCGCCTGCGCAAGCCCCAATTTCTGCTTCATGCCAAGAGAATAATTGTCTACTTTCGTTTTATTATCAGGGTCAAGCCCCACTTTGCTCATGGCCTGTCGGATTTCTTTTTCTCCAATTTTCCCTTGAATGTCCGCAAGGAATTTCAGATTTTGAAAACCATTGTAAATACCGATAAAGCCAGGGGAATTGATAAATACTCCCAAACTTTCGGGGAAGTCGCAGCCATTTTTACCAAGCTGGTTTCCGCGCACATATACGCTGCCCTGATCTGGCTTCTCAAAGCCGCATATAATCTTGAACAGCACCGACTTTCCGCTGCCGTTAGCGCCAACCAAACCAACAGTTGTTCCCTGTTCTACAGGCAGGGAAATATTCTGGAGAATTGCCCTGCCGCTAAAACTTTTTGATACATTTTTCACTTCAATATATGAACTCATATTCTGTCCTCCTAATTCAATATTTTCTTGTAGCCCCACATAAGGATTCCTGCAATCATCAGCGTTAAAATAGTGGCCTCTATACCAAAGGCGGACACAGCGGAAATTCCAATTCCCGGTTCCACAACAGAAATTCTTGTCAGGCTGGAAAGGCCAAAGGGCGAATAAGCTACCCAATTCCCCGGAAGGATACAGAGCAGATTTCCCGCCACTAACACAAGGAAACCGATTGTAACTTGTCTTGTGGCAATGTAGATGCCGAGCACAATCAGATATTGCACCAATATATCAAGGCACTTCATTAAAACCGCATAGAGCATAAGCCTGAAAGAAACGATTGTTAATCCAGTGCTGAATAGGGATGCCCCTATAAGGCCAGCCATAAGCCAAAAGAATGCATATATTATGAGAAATTTTGTACTGACTGATAAGATCCCATTCACTAAATGTCTACGGCTTTTTGCACGCACAGAAATAAAAATAGATTGTCCGTTTACCGTATGTTCCACAAAAGCTGCCAGCAGGTATAGCGGTACACCGCTGGTAATAAGCATTTCCAGAAATGGGAACACCTGAAAATATCCTGTTCCGTGTCCCGCAAACAGCGAATATATCCATTCTGCGTCGGATTCTGCGGCGCCATATCCCAGCCCTTTATAAAGCGTAATTCCAACCACAACGGCCAGAAGAATCAGAATATTGCGTTTCGTCATCAGCTCATAGGAATAGTACGCGGCAATACCGTGACATTTCAGGCGAAGTTGGGGCAAATGCCCCCGCCATGCGAACCGTACAGAAAACATAATTGTCAGCATGAATAGCAGCAGCGTGAATCCTGTACTCCATGGACGAGCCGGCTCTCCAAAATTGTGGTGTAAAATCAGCAAATGATTAAAACTCGTCAGCGGAATATTTTGAATTGCCGGAAGCTTGATCCACACAGCCGAGAGGACATAAAGAACGATTACAATTCGGATCGTCCACTTTCTCCCAGTGAAATGTCCAATCCACATACAGATTCCAAATATCAGCCAACTTCCAATAAGCTGATAGAGGGTAAAACAGACAAATGCCTGCAAGGGACTGGCAAAAAGCTGTTCCAGAGCGGAAAACAACTCGGCTTCCGTTGCACCCGCAGCAAGGTTCCATTCGTTGCCTAAAGGTAATCCTATACCAGACAGAAGAATTGCCCCAGTTTGAACAGCCGTCAGAATGACTGCAATCAAACCGACCCCAATCCATTTTTTCAGAAAATAAGAATGGTAACTTTGAAACCGTAAGATTACTGGCTCTCCATCGTCATCAATAAAGGAAAAGCAGCTTAACAGTACAATCGGCAGCACAAAATAGGTCAGATAGTAATGGTCTGATACCGCCGACAAGATGTGCCGCTCGTATGCAATACCTCCGTTTAACCTCCCGCTGATGGAAAAAAGTATACATCCGGTAAATAGGGCAAGCGACTTTCCATATCCCCACAAACGGAGATTCTTTCTGATAAGCGCAATCATAACGGACTTCTAAATGGTTACGATAGCATTTTTCTTAGAAAGGAGAAACGCTGTCAGGCCAATCACAATGCTTAAAACGATTGGGCCAAAGAAGAAAGAGAAGATTGACACGACCTCTGGATTGACTGTTGTGGGATCAAAAGCTACGACCAGCCGCAGTCTCTCCAGGCAGAGAATAGCCAGGACAAAATTTTCTAAAATGGAATACATAAACGGCCCGGTAAGGATTACAAAAATGTTCTTGCAGTATAAAGCGAGGACAAATCCGAAGGTCATTACAAAAAGGCTGACTATGCCTCTCCAAAGGGACAGGGCAACTGCATATAACAGCGGGGTCTTTATAAATGCGTTTTCAAATATATGACTAAACGGATTTTCAACAAAAGGAACCACTGGCGGTTTCACATAGAGGGCAAACACCGCCGATAATATATAAGGAATCACAATAATACAAAGGGTTCCCAGCGCATATGCAATCCATTTGGCAGTCAGGTACTTCTTAATTTTCACTCGCGGCATGACATAGAGCAGGAAGTTGTTTTTGCGCTCGTAATACAAATTCCAGCATAGCGGCACCACAACAAACAGCGGATAAAGCAGAGAAAACAGTTCTGTTCCAACTTCCCATGCCTCTAAATCGTAGTGCAGTACATAGTTTTGGTAAATTGTGCAGGACAACACACCCATGGCGATTGCCAGAAGAACCGTTGTCAATAGCACCGGCAGAAAAACTTTTTTCCACTCATTTCTCACAAGGCCTATCATATTTCATTCATCCCTTTCTTTGTTTTTTCCAGTATATCGAAGGCTTTCAAGCGCTTCAATAGGTTGGAAACAAGAGAGGGTTTTAAGGGAACAAGATAAATTTCGTTCCCTTAAAACCCTCGTTCATACCCCTTTTTATGGCATGAGTACGCCAAAGACAACATAATTTTCATTTAAAATGGATTCGTTGCGGGTCAGGATTTTTCCATGATACCGTTCCGTCATGCGTAGGATGTTATACAGACCAAAGCCGTGGCCGTCACGATTCGTCTTTGTTGTTACGCCTTTTCCAAACAAGGCCATAAATTCAGTATTTGACAGTGGCGGAGCCGGATTGGAAACTGTCAACTCCAGAAAATCCCCCTGTTTCTTGCTGGATAAAAAAATTGTACTTCCTTTCGGTGAAGCCTCGATTGCATTATCCAATAAAATCCCAATGACCTCGATCCATTCTGTTTCCGGGGTGACAGTTTTCTTGAAAAGACCATGTAAAGATAATTCTATGTGATGATTTGCCGCTTCTGCCTGCTTTATTTTTCCAAACAGCATCCCGGCAATCATTTTGCTGTCACATGAGAGCAGTTCCCTGTCATTAAGACTGATTCCAATGCTTCCCGTGAGAGCCGTCACTTCTTTCCGGGCTTCTTCTATAGTATCAGCAGAGGTAACGGCGGCTTCAATCGCCATCATCCGGTTATTAAATTCATGCTGCCTTGCCCTAACCTGTGAGATCAATTCTTCTACAATGGGCACATACTGCTCAATCATGTGGATTCGCTTTTGCTCCTGCATTCGACGCTGATGTAGGAACAGCAATATACTGTCCAGCAGCAGTACCGCAAGGATCAGTATAATAATTATCCATAGATTGGCAAGAAGCCTATCCACATCAAAAGAGAGAATCGAAAGCACTGTCATGAGAAGCAGAGCGATATTGGTAGATACGATCAAAATTGTAAAATCGCTTCTTTGGACGAACTGATGGATTAAGCCGAAAAGCGGCGTGAACTCCAGTACAACTATAAGGCACAATGCCGCTACACGGCTACCCAACAGGAGTAAAATATCCGTAGCTCCGCAGGCAGCAAAAAGAACCGCGCACAGACATTTGACGAACAGGAAAACGGAGAAAGCTGCCATTGTGCCGCAGAAAACCGTTCCGCTGGATTTGGAGCCGAAGCAAATACTGCTCAACAACAATACTGCAAAAAGCAAAAACAGCAATCCAACGATATTGTCTGCTGGTAGTATCTTCTTTGATACCGGACAGACGGCTGATGGTATGGATCACAAGTTTTTTCCCAAAGGCTTCGATATAGGCAATATCCTGTGCAGCATATTCTAAAATGAATTGCTTCTGCTCAATCTGGATGGTTTTGGCTTGTTGGTTCATCTGTTTAGACAATCCCAGCGCGTCACGAAATGCCGCCGCAAATTCTTCTTCGCCAAATGGCTTTACAAGAAAACTGTAACACTTCACATCTCGATAAGCCGAAAGTTCTTCTCCTGCCAATGCCGTTTCAAAAATGATCGGCGTATATTTATATTCCGGCAATTCGCGGAGCTGCTTTGCTAAATTTGTTCCTTTATAGTCCTCTAACTGAATATCGAGGATAAACAAGGAAATATCGTTCGCTTTTGCGTATTGCAGGGCATCGCCTGCTTCGGGAAAAGAAACCACGTCCAATTCAGCGAATATTTTATTGATATATCGGATTATCCTTTTTACTGCATCTGGATTATCCTCTACTAATAATATTTTACTCATTATGATGGTTCTCCACTATTATCTTTGAATTTTACAAATCAATTATAGTATAATCTTTTTCGCCCAAAGGTACAAGCAGCAAGGGTTGAAATTAGATAGTCAGGCAAACGAAATGATACCTTGTTCAAATAATGGCACCTGAAATGTAAAATCCATTTAAGATGATTTTTACAGTCTACTGATTTGTTGTATAGAGAGGATAGGGTGGTAGTCGTACTCTTTGTTTACAGCGGTGCGTTTTTAAAACAAAAAGCGTGATTGCGGATAGCTTTAATTTCCCACTTCATTTTTCACAAAAACCGTGGTATACTGTTTATGAGGTGAGGGCTGTGCAGTTTCGACCATTTGTTTACGATGCAATGAATCGACAAGTGCCGGTGGCTATTGAGCCGATGACGCCGCAGGATGCTGCGTTGACAGACCGAGAACCCTTGTGGCAGACCTCCTGGGCTAGCGAATATCTGGCCGACGAAAATTACGAAAAATACGCAGCCAGAGTTGGAGATGAGCTGATTGCTCTGGCAGCATATGAGGTCCTTCCGACTGCGCTGGTCGTACACATTGTGTATATGGAGGCACAGCCTGAGTCAAATCCTACACTCGACGGAGGAACCCCGAAGTACAGAGGGATAGGGAGGCTGCTGATCGCCTATGGCATCAAGCTGTCCATTGACAGCGGTTTGACCGGCGATGTGGTGCTTGAAGCGAAGACGACGAGCTTGGCGAAGCATTATGAGGAAGACTTTGGGGCCGTTTTACTTCCAACCTTTCAATCTTCCGCGCCAAGGTATTTGATTGCGGACGAGGCTGCCAAACGAATTTTCTTCACCTATCTGGATTGATTTTCTGCGAGGAGGTGCTTTGCATGGATATGAATAAAATCAGACCGGCGTCTGATGCGGCGTGGTATTGCCGCAAAGATGCAGAGGAAGCACGTTTTTATGAGATATTCTTTCAACTGTGCCGCAAATACAGTGTGCGTTGGGCAAGCGCCACACCGAAGGAGAAAAGCTTTATTGAAGAAGTGACCCGCGTCACCTATGAGCGGGACAGGGCGCAGCGGCTTGGTTTGCCGCTGTCGGAGGTGCGCCCCTCGTTCGCGTCCTGAAAGTTGTTTGACCCACACCGTGACCCACACGGGGAAATGAGCGGACGGAAACAATGGAACAAACAGGCTGCGACCTCATCCTTTTTGGACAAAAAAACGCCGCAAAGCCTTATACAGCAAGGGCTGGAAGGCTCTACGGTGGTTGGTAAGGATGAGGTCACCAGTTCAAATCTGGTCAGCAGCTCCAGAACAACACCTGAAATCTTCGGATTTCGGGTGTTTTCTTTTGATTTCTGCAACTTTTGGAACCGATGCAGTTTTGCGGATTTTCGCTGACCACATAAAATACCACAGACAGAACGAATCGGAGTTCCCGACATGGCATCGGGAACTCCGCGTTTCTTCTTTGCGTGATTCATGCCGGGGCTTGGGGCTGCTGCAGCTGGGCGGCAATTTCTGCTTTCGTTTGGACAATCAGTTCTGCCAGTTTCTGTTCGCATTCTTTCTCGCTGTGGGCGTAGACATTTCGGGCGAGGCGGGCACCGTTGGGAAGTTTGGGAGAATACCGTCCTTCCCACAGCTTTTCGTTGATCTGGCTGACGCAGCCAGTGCCGGGTTTGCGGCGCTGCCCTTTGTGGGGCAGGAAGGTAGATGGAGCCGGTTTTCTTGGCGCTGTGTCTATATCTTGGAGGGATTCTGATTTGGCGATCCCTCGGTCGATTTTCGCCGCAGCGATTTTCCTCATCTCGTCTGTGACATGAGCGTAAACATTCAGAGTTGTTGCGGTAGAGACATGACCGATAATGGTAGAGAGAGTCTTGATGTCCATGCCGTGTTCCAGAGATGCGGTGGCGAATGTGTGTCGCAGATCATGAAATCTGACACGCTTACAGTCTGCCCGCTCCAGTATGGTGGTCAGCCGCTTGCGGACAGCAGCGGGATCTCTGGGCGAGTCATTGTTCAGCGGGGAGGGGAACAGCCATACAGAGTTTATTTCGGTTTTGTAGTCACTCAGCACCATCAGAACAGGGGGCGGGAGGATGACGCTCCGGTTGGACGCCTTTGTTTTCGGCTCGGACACTACCAATTCTCCCTTGACCCGGTGTATCTGCCGCTTTACCTGAAGTTCTCCGGTGTTGAAGTTTAGGTCATCCCATTGGAGGGCGCAGATCTCACCACGGCGCAGGCCGGTGGACAGTTCCAGCAGGAGCAGTTCGAAACAGCCGTCCTCTTTGGCCTGGATAAGCAGCCGTTGGATTTCCTCTGGGGAGAGAACCTGCATCTCTCTGGCCTTGGCAGAGGGGAGACGGCAGAAGTCGGAGGGATTTTTGGGGATGATCTTCTCAGAGACTGCCTTGTCCAGCGCCGCGTGGAAGGTGGTGTGGATGCCGCGGACAGTTTGGCCGGAAAGTCCTTCGCCATACTGTTCCTGTCGGAGCAGACGGCCATTTTGTTTAAGCCCGGTATAGAACTGCTGGATATCTCCGGTGGTAAGTTTGTTCAGTGGAATGGGGCCCAAGTTTGGGATGATGTGCTGATAGATCCGCCGTTCATAGGACATCTGGGTGTTGGGGCGAAGATTTGGCTTTTTGTAGGTCTGATACCAAAAGTCCAGCCATTGGGCGGCTGTCATGGTCTGCCGGGGTGGTTGTGGCTCAGATCCTTTTTGTGCGGCAATCAAACTTTTGAGTTTTTTCTCACATTCGGCCTTTGTTTTGGCCAGCACATTTTTAGTTTTGGGCAGTCCGCTGTCATCGTAGCCGATGACAACGCGGCCCTCCCAGCGGCCATCGCTTCTCAGACGGACGGTGCCGCTGCCATGTTTTCTCTGCTTTGCCAAGGATTCATCTCCTCTCCAAGGTAGTCGGTCAGGAAACCGCCCACGATCTCAGCGGCCCGCTTCTGCATATCTCCGGTGGTGTGCGTGTAGGTGTCCAGCGTGAAGCTGGCCTTCGTGTGGCCAAGGATACCGGCCAGTGTCTTGGCATCCACACCGGAGGATAGGGCATGGGTGGCGAAGGTGTGGCGTAGATCGTGAAAGCGGATGTCCGGCAGTCCAGTTTCTTTCAGTAGTGCTTTCAGGCGGTTGTATGCTGTGCCGGGGGCGATAGGTTGCTCTGGATCAAAGGGATTAGGGAATATCCATTCGGTCGGCGCTGTTTTCTTTCGCTCCCGCAGGAGTTGTGCCGTGCTGGGCGGCAGGACGATCTTCCGTGTTCCCGCATAAGTCTTGGTATCGCCTGTGATAAGCGGTTTGCCTTTTTCTTTGTGGAGGGTGCGCCGCACATGGAGCGTTTCCTGTTTTGCGTCAAAATCCTCCCACCGCAGTGCGCAGATCTCACCCCGGCGCAGACCTGTGGTAACTGCGGTATAGAAGAAATCATGCCAGAATTCATCCTTTTCGATGGCCGCCATGAAAGTGTCCAACTGCGCTTCGGTCAAGACTTTCATGGGAGCGCCAATAAATTTGGGCGGGTCAACTTCTGCCGCGGGATTGTTGGGGATCAGATTCTGCTCCATAGCCGTTTTCAGAGCGTGGTGCAGGGTGGTGTGGATGCCGTGGACCGTTCTGGCGGAAAGGCCGGGGGATTGTCCATCTCTGGAATGTACCCGCCCGGTTTCCTGTAAGGAGCGGTAGAGCGACCGCAGGTCGACGGCAGTGATTTTTGAGAGAGTTTTGTTTCCGAGATAGGGTTTGACATGGAGTTCCAGAGAGCGGCGATAGCCGTTCAGGGTGGTGGGACGAAGCGCAGCGGCCATGTACTCGTCCAGCCATTTGTCCAGCCAGACAGAGAGGGCCATATTGCTTTCTTCGGTCAGATCAACACCTTTATAGGCTTCGGTGAGTTGCCGCAGTTTGGCGGACAGTTCCTTTTGCGTGGGCGCGGAGATGTACCGGAAGATGGAGTCACCGCTTTTTTTGTGGCCCACCACGATGCGGCCTTCCCAGCGGCCGTCCTCCCGCTTACGCACCATCCCGTCGCCAGACGGTCTTCGTTTCGCCATTTAGTCCTCCTGTTCCGCCGGATGGCAGATGTGATCTTCTTCCTCTTTCTCGAAGGAATAGAGCCCATCTGCCTCCAGCTCTTTCGCCATGCCCCACGCCAGTTTGAATCCCGCCGTGAAGCTCATCAGCGTGGACTCAGCCAGCAGTGTGTTTTGCGCGTCCAACAGCCGCAGTAGTTTCTTACGCTCCGTGGCATCCATGTCCCGCCGCAGTTCCTCCTGCGCGTATTCGACCTGCTTGTCCAATTCACTGTGTTCCTGACGGTCGAAACGCTTTTGCAGGGCTTTCATGTAGTCGTACATTGCGGCACCT
>OLFV01003324.1_pt1 | contig 10118 bp, 4 predicted proteins | sample 1605551 | NCBI WGS metagenome assembly OLFV01 (sample SAMEA3888922, study PRJEB22519) | human gut metagenome | biome: human gut; feature: human-associated habitat; material: faeces | place: Denmark | collected 2011
GGCGTAGCCTGTATGTTTCAATTTGTGCCTTGGCACAAATTGAGTAATATGTAAATAAGTATGTTAAACTGTATGTTATGTTTGTTCTCGCGCTAAGCGACTATAAGCAACATGCTGCTGCCGCGGGTTACAAACCCGCCCCCCCAATGAAAAAGAGTGTGTGTCAAACAAAATGCTTGTTTACGACACACACTCTTCTTATTTATACACAAGGATTAATAATCCTCCGAAGTATCCCAGTATTCACTGGCACCAAAGTCGTCAGACTCACGTGAGAGTTGACTTTCGCCTGGGGCAGTTACACTGCCATCTACTCCACTACCAGGACTTAGAGCCAACATCTGCTGCATATCGAGCAATACTACCTGAGAGGTAGGACTAATATATCTTTTCTTCATATTCATTTGTTACTTAACGATTACCTTGCGGCCATTATTAATGTAAACACCTCTCTGAGTAGGCTTTTGATTGAACTTAATGCCGTCGATGCCATACCAGTCACCGTCTTCAGCCTCGCCTGTTGCTATCTGAATGAAGCCAGTCGTTACACCGTCTTCAAATTCCATGCTGATAGCGCGTGTACCGTCACTCGTAAAGACATCGTTGGTGAGCAATTGCAAGTAAGCACTGTGTGCCTTCAAAGCATACTTAGCAGCCAAAGGATACCAAGCAATCACACCCTTCTGTTGAGAAAGAATGAAGTTGGTGTAATCACCCTCAGTCGTCTCAACTTCAGTAATCTTCGTGAGGCCCTTAAGGTTATTACCAGTCAGCGCTTCAGGCGTAAGATTAAAGAGAGCGGGCACATAGAAAGTCTCGTTAGCAGTACCCTTCAACATTAAGCCCTCACCAGCAGGTGTTGTCTCCGTTTGCTTCATTGTCAGCACGCCAGCATTGTTAGCCGTAGCAGCAAAGCTACTTGCGTAGTGAGCCGTCAGTTCGCCAACATTAGAGAAGTCAAGCACGTTGTCACTTGCGTAAGACATAATGCCAAGACCATTCATCGTAATCTTATCGGCCATGCGAATGCGCAGTTGATTCTTTGTGCTGCTAAGGCTGTTTCCACTAACTGAAGGAGTGAGAATCGCATTATTGCCTTCACTTGTGAAAGGTCCTGTTCTGTCATTTTGGTATTGCAATGTCTGAGAGTCATTGCCTTGATAGACCCTGAAATTGCGACCACCTCCATAGCTATCTCCACTCACTTCTTTATCGTAAACGATTAAAGCAAGATTGCTAACGCCATCATAGTCAAATGGCTTAGAAAGTTCAATGGTAGTCCATTGGTTATTTTCGAATAGCTTCTTACCATCATACACTTTGTCTGCCTCTGTTACTGAAATCCAATCTTTAGCACCCTCGAATTTAGTCTTATCGGTCTTAACCAGATAAATTTCAATCGCATTATCGCATTCATTGTCATCAGTTTTGAAGAAGTCAAGGCTCATAATAGTACCAGCCTTCTTTCCCAGTTCTTCGGCCGTGTAAATTTGTTGCGTCAGACCATAATAGTACCAATTACTGAAGGGCAAGGAACTAGATGTATTATTGCCCGAACCAACCAATAACTTCGTAGTGGGTTCAAAGCTGCAAACGTTACTCCAATCGCTCTCTTGGCTTCCATAGACGGCCTTCACACGAACGTAATATACTTGATCTGCTGAGAGATTTTCAAGTGAAGCAGTTTTTGCGTTTTCGACGTCGATATGCGCTGCACTTTCAAAGGTCTTGTCGGTGCTGTACGCTACTGTCCATTTCGCAGCATAAGTATCTTTCCACGTTACAGTAGCGGTTGTCGCCGTTACATTTGTGCAACTCAATTCAGTAGGCGTTGAATAGTACACATTGAATGGTACCTCCTTCGTACCAGTATAGTTACCCTTACCCGTAACTGTCAACGTATAATCACCAGCTTCCTGCACAGTGGTGGGGTTGGTCACAAAGGTATAATCCTTATCCTCACCTTGCGCCAACGTAATAGACCCATACTTTACGGTAGGTGTCACATTGATAACATCGCCTGTATAGGGCTTGTTTTCAACTTTTATATCGCAACCACTGATATCATAAGGCACAATCTTAAAGTTCTTAGTTAACCTTCCACTGTAACGGCCAATACCTTCAACCGTGATTGTATAAGTGCCAACATTGGTACAACCTTCGCTATAGGTTACCTGATAGTTAGATCCCGCCTCAAGTACATTCGAATTCAATGTAACAACGGGGCTTGGATGTTGCTCTTTGCCATTATAGGTCAAATCCTCTATATCAGCAATAATGGCACCTGCGGTAGCTATGTCAGTAAGTTCACTGGCAAACGTAGCAGAAATAACGACATCAGCAGTGAAGTCCGTCAAAGTATGTTCACCACCTTTGACACCAGCATTGCTAATCTTACCATTATTTACTGTATAGTGATCCCAATATTTACCTTCGGGTACGGTGCAATCAAGTGTTACAACAACGCCACTTTCGTATAGATTTTCATTATTCCATACGTAAGTAGGTGTAGTAGGCAGTGTTAATGTTACACCCTCTGTAGCCGTTATCTTTGCTACTGTTGTAGCACCCGTTTGGTCTGTACCCGTAGCAACACCATTAGCACCGACGCCACCAGTCGTAGTTGTAGTGTGATAGTTATCTCTTAATGTTGAAGTAGAATTATTCTTTCCTACAATAGAGCCTACAAACGAAGTACCTTGTACAATTCCAGCATTAAAACAATCGGTTACTCTTGTATAACTTGAAAAGCCAACAATGCCACCATAATATTGGCTTTTGGAATTATTACCCTTAACGCTGGCCGTGTTAACGCAACTGCTTATGGATTTATCATTGATGTACCCAGCAATACCGCCATGATACATTCCATCAACCCCATCTGCTGTCTTAATAGCTCCACTAACTTTACAATTAGATATAGTCGTTTCACTTGCATGTCCACAGATGCCTCCTACATAATCTTTTGCAGTAATATCGCAATTTTCGATAATTACATTTTTAATAGTTGCTTTATATGCTCTGCCAAACAAACCTTGGTATGTTCCCTCTGCTTGGTTGATCAACAAGCCTTTGATGACTTTATTGTCACCGTCGTAGATACCCTTGAATGGTGTATTACTACTATTTCCGATAGCTGTATGCTCATTGGTCAGTGTAATATCAGCACTCTGCTTGTAGTATCCACCCAAACGTGAACCCGTATTAACAATGCTTGCTAATGCCTCCAAATCCTCAGCGGTTGTAATCAAATAGGGGTTTGAAGCACTATTAGCTGCTGAAGCATCCTGAAGTGGGAAGTCAACGATATTGAATGTTTTAGTTGTCGTACCCTTGTAGTTGTTGATACCCTTTATTGTGATTGTAGCCTCGCCAATAGCCGTGTTATTGCTACCCTCTACAATATAGTCAGTGCCTAAAACAAGCGAAGTTTCACCGTTGGTCATCGTGATAGTGGGGACAACACCCACATTACCCAACCAACGCATGTCGGGTATGGCAGCAATCGTAACGCCATTGACGTCAGTAGCATCATTGTTGCTTACAAGAGCTGAGATAGTCACATCTTTGTCCGTTATAGTCAACTTGTGTGTACCGTCAGCAGTTGTTAAGTCAGAAAGCGTACCACCCTCACAAGCATACGATACAAATGTCACATCGGTTTGATCAGGTGTCAAGGTCAATGTCCAGTCACCTTTTGTACAATACTTTTTACCACTGATTGCACTGGTGACAACAGTTCCTTCTGCAATATCAATTTTACTGATATGCTCACCTGTAGTGACAGCGTACGCTACTTCTCCATATCCTCTGTAGTCATTAGAGCTTGAAGAAGTGCCGAGCGCCTTTATAGTACTTCCATTTGGATAATAGCAATGGTCATAATTGTGTACAGAATACACCTCACCAGCAATGGCACCCACGTATTGATTGCCATTAACCACACCTGTATTTAAACAGTACTTAAATTTATTACTACGACTGTTATCCCGACCTACGATACCACCATGTTTTTGTCCGTCACCTGATATATTGGCAGCATTTTCGCACGAAGTTATGACAACATCAGAATTCGCAGCGCCTACGATACCACCATAATTGTCATTGCTGACTGAGGTTGAAATGGTTCCGGTTACGGTACAATTCGTGATACTTGTTGATGTGGCAGATCCAGCAATACCACCATGTCCGCTTGCATCGCTTTCCGTTGCACTGATATTACCCCTAACATGGCAATTCTCAATGGCAGTGGACGTCGACGCATAACCTACAATACCACCCGTATATTGTTTGCCCGTAATATTACAATTAGCGAGTATCACATTCTTAATCACTGCATTATAAGCATATCCAAAGAGACCTTGATGGTTACTATTAGGCGCGTTGACAATTAATTTGCTAATTGTCTTGTTATTGCCATCATAAGTACCCTTAAAATATCTGGAATTACCTTCAAAGTTTCCACCGATAGATGTATGCGCAGCGGTTAAAGTAATATCGGCATTCTGTTTAAAGGTTTTGCCTGTAGCATCGTGGCCACTATTCACATAGGCAGCCAAACGCTCTAAGTAGCGCTCATCATTGATGAGGTACACCTTACTCTCACCTTCGCCTTCTGTTTTAAATACATAGCCATCCAAATCTTCACCTTCCATGACACTGAAAGTGCGTGTTGTGGTTCCCGCGTAACCACCACTATTACCCTCTTTAGCCGTAAAGCTAATCGTATAATCGCCAGCAGCTGCTGGTGCGTTGGACGAAAGCGTCACCGTATAGTCTGTATCCTTGGTCAATTTGCCGCTATTCGTCTTCAGCTCATAGGCCAAGCTCACTTCTTCGCCATTATTATATGGATAGCTATCGTTTAGCCCTGTAATCCAAACAGACTGATAAAATTGATAGCCCTTAATTTCGCGTTTCAAATATAATTCATCAGCTGGAGCCGTATTCGCCACTTGGTAGCAACCATATTCTTTAGCGATGTACTTATTATTTACTGCTATTTTGTTGACGTAATAAAGGCTATTAACTCTATCATTAGAAAAAATACCATAAGCATTCCTTGGATTCATGTAAGTAATATTGGTATAGGAACCATTCTCCAGACAGTCTTTAAAGTAACTATAACCATAACCATATCCACAAAAACCGCCCGCTCTGCGACGATCGTCGCTACTCGTGTTGATGATTTTACCAGCAAATACACTATTGGTAAAATATAAGTTATTTCGATCGCTATAGCAAATGTTACCAACAAAACCTCCAGCCCAGTCAGCACTGGTGGTAATGGTTGCTTTAACTACACAATTTTTGATGTATGAACTGTTATAATCACCATCTACCCAACCTACCAAACCTGCAGCATATTTGCTTGCAGATGTAATTTGACCTGCAACGGTTAGGTTTTGAATAGTTGCTTGTTTTATAAGATGGAACGGAGCCACACCTTGATTGTTTTTATTATCATCGGTGGCTGTGCTTGTGATATTGGCGGTAAGCGTGTGATTATCGCCTTCGAAGATACCTCTAAAGGGTCTGTCACCACTTTCATCACAAACGCCCACCATGGTTGAAATGGTAATATTGTTGGTTAGTTTAACGTACTTTCCATAATAATCGATACCACCTTCTACCGATCTTGCAAAGAGATTCCAATCGTCAGTAGTATTGATAAGGTAGGGTTCATCTTTCGTTCCCGTACCGCTTATATTCTGAGCAACTTCAAACTGATGAGTCAGCGTACCGCTATAGCCATTGGCGGTATTGCTTGTTACGGTCATTGTGTATCGGCCCACTTCCTTTACTGGACTGGGCGAGAAACTAACGCTGTAATTTTCAGACGACACCGTGTTGCCGTCCATATCCTTCACCGTGGGAGTCACAGTGATGTCTTCGCCTGTATAGGCCCAGAATGTGTTGCACTCAATGCTACCAGTACTTAGGTTTTTGATGTCAAAGACGGGGACTACTTTATCTCCCTTCTTTTCCCAACCCTTACCAAGTTTATTTAGTAGCTCACTATCTGTCATATTGCCAATAGCAGTGCCTTGTTCTTTACCTAAAGGCGTAGTATAATAATTATTGGTATTGACATCACTTTTGTATGCAAAGGTATAGCTATTATCAGTAGCAACTGTCAGCTGTGTTGGGGCAAAGAGACAATTGCTGATTTTCATCGAACTGCTGTTAGAATTACGTTGGCCAACAAATCCAGAACACCCGTCAGCATCAGCTCCTTGCAAACTACCATCAAAGCGGCAATTGTTGATGTTGATATTACTATCATAACTATAGCCTACAAATCCTGCATTGCATGAATAAGAGCTTTTTTTAGTGCATACAATATCCACACTGCTCCAACAATTGTAGATATTCAGTGTACCCCATCTGTGATAACCCACAAGACTTGCTACGTAATAACTATTCGAAGTAATCTTACCCGCAATGTGTAATCGTTTGAAAGTACTTCCACCTACATAACGAAATGGAGCGCAGTACGAGCTACCATCAGTTGTCAGATTGAGCGTCATCGTATGACCATTACCATCAAAGATACCTTTAAAAGCATTGGTGTCATCATTCTTTCCGACCATTGAGGTAACTTTAATGTCGGCAGTAAGCTTATAGTAACTGTAGCGATACTGGCCTCCTTTGTCGTTAATATAGCTGACAAAGGTTTCCCAATCAGCGTCACTGCCAATTAAATAGGGGTCGGCAGCAGTACCGCTACCCGAAAGCGTCCCCTCGTCCGCCCTCGCACCAATGGTGGCGAACATGACAAGTAGCAACGTCATTGCTGCCCTTGCCAAAAAATGAAGTCGTTTCTTTTTCATATTAAACATGTTTTCGTTAAAAGTTATTTGCAAAAGTACATTATCACTAACGTTTAAAGTGTCCGATTGCTTGTACTATGTGTCCGATTGCCCCCAAATAGTTGTCCGATTGGTACCAATCGGACACTCTTATTAACACAAATAACATTAAATGAAAAGCGGATTAACTCTAAAAAAGCGCCTTTTCATCGCAACTTTCGAGGGAAATGAACATTAAGGCGCGCTTCGCGCTTGTTTTTTAAACATTAATGTTTCATTAATCGACCATTAATCTTTTCAATAATAAACCATTAATCTTTTCATTAATCGACCATTAATCCTTCCATTAATCTTTTCATTAACTCAAGTTTCGGATTTTGCAAGGGCGGGCTGAATCCGGAACTAAAATAAACTATATTCCACGAGAAACGGGCTGCGCGAATCACTTCGCACAGCCCGTCAAATGAAAAAAATTACTTTAACTTACAGGGCTACCTACTCCCTGCAAGAGGGTAAAGGCTTGGAGCATAAGGGCAGCTATGCTGCTTACCTCCAGCCTTTATGCTTATCTACATGCAAGATGCGTGTACGCGCACGCACCTCGCATGATGAGATTAGTCTTCGTCAGCCGACCATGAGTCGCTGTCCCAAGCCTTACCGTTAGACCATACGTCGTCGGTCTTATTATCGTGTGTAGCCTTCTCTGTGATAGAACCGCAAAGAGGCTGCAATGCTTCAAGATAGCAGATTGAAGTGCTTGCGGGAGCTATATATTGTTTCTTCATTGTTACAAACGTTTAATGTGTTTCAGTTAATTACTTTACGATATACTTCTTGCCATTCTGAATGTACAAGCCACCCTTAGCAGCCTTCACTACGCGACGACCAGCGAGGTCGAAGATGGGTGCATTTACGTTAGCATTGTTCACTACTTGGTCAATAGCCGTTACATTGCCACCAAAGTTCAAAGCAATTGCAGCTGAAGCAACACCCTCAAAGAATGCGCGGTTAGCAGGAATGCTTGTAACAGAAGTTGAAGGTTCAAAGAAACCTACTTCGTTTGCATTGTCCTTGTTCTTACCAAATACCAAGTAGTTAGTTCGTGAGTTAGTAATATCCTTTGCGAGCAAAGTTCCTGAAAGAGCACTCTCAACTGAGGTACCATCGCCAATTGTCAACACAGCCTTTTCAGCAGCATTATCGCTTACAAGGAGAACACCAGTTTTAGCACCAAAGCTTGCAGCTTCGGTCATTACAGTTTCGTTGTTCTCAGGAACAGCAGCTACATAAGCCTTTGCATCCTTAACAGCGCTAACACCGACGGGAAGATATGTAGTAGCGTATGACTTGCCATTTACTGTGTTGAGGGCAACTTCTAACTCGTTAGCAACTTCAATTGTCCAAGTTACCTGTTTGTAATAACCTGATTGACCTTCCCAATAGTCAATTCCGCCCCCGTTTTCAATGTTCATGCGATGGTTATCACCATCGCGCAACACAAAGCCCTTAACATTTTCGTTGGTATTTACACTAATGTTGTACAAACCACCTTGAGTTTTGTCGGCATTCATAGGGGTAACAGGATTACTTTGATCAGAAGGAGGAGCAACCAAGTCAGCAAGATAAGCCTCCACATTTGCATTGTAGAGTTTTACACCTCTATCTTCAAAGGGAATTAACTTCCAAAGAGTTGAAGCATTACTCATCTTTTGGGCATTTTCAACACAAGCTGCTTTGGTGTTATCAGCTGCGAGAACTTTATGATCATCCTTACAGTTTGTAATTCTGTAATAAGTTTTGTTTAGATATTCACCAAGTTTACTAACAAAAGCAGCTTCATTTTCTTTTGTTTTATTAGCATCCCATGCACTAAGTTCGTTACTACAAGCCTCGCTCACACCAGGAATAATTTTAAAACGATCCACTTTTGTGGTACCCCAAAAAACACTTGTTTCCCACTCAGCATTTTCTGAACTCGTTACAGGAATAAAGTAAAAGGCGTTACCCGATGTAGCTACTGTTGAACGTTCGGCATCCTTCCAATATGACAAATGACAAGCACCATTACCATCATTATTATTCCACCAATAGTCACCATCAGTTTTGCCATGAAATTTCACGCATTTAGCGTTTGCCGTTGCTGTTGAATTGGCAAAATCAAAACTTTTTGTTACGTCTTCGCTTCCAGTAACATCATACATTTTGGCCCAAGAACCTACACCAAGAACTTTTGTAGTTCCTTCGCCTTTGTTGTATAACTTATAGCCATCAGCATCGTTGCCTACAATACACCACAGACCTTTATCGGTAGTAGGTACAGTAACGTCTTTTAACAACAAACCTTTATCATTACGACTTTCGGTGTTTAAATAAGCAGCGTAAGGGTGATAACCATCTGTAAGTGCCACTCTAATGAGATACCATTGGGTGTTGGCTGCCCAATTTTCGCCTTCAGGTGCGTCAGAGATTTTTAAACCCTGTGCACTTGCCGTTACCCCTACAAATGCGAGGAGTAGCGACAGTAAGAAAGTAAATTTCTTCATGCTTTTGTTTGTTTTTGTTAGGTTTATAAAATGTTAGAGTTTTTCAAAAGTTTTGTTCCCTATTAAGTTGAATATGAGCGCAAGCGTTTAGGGCGTTGCGCATAAAGGATCCATACAGAACAACTACACATCACGTTGATATGTGCTTAATACACATGTAAGAATAGCTTTTTCTGTGTCCGCTGCAAATGTACGCACCATTTGTAAAAAAACCAAACGGGGGGGGGTAAAATATGTTAATATTTCATTTTTTCTTTCTTTTTAGACATACTCACTCTAAAAAAGCACTAAAAAAGATGCACTATATGGCTCCATGTAGGAAGCAGGATTGGTCACTTTACTTATGTTTCGGAGTTAATAGAACTTGAATTGCTCGGGGCAGCGGATATTCCCGGTTGGTATTTTCCTTATGTCGTGTATGTTTACCCATTTTTCAGCTATCAAGCAAGAATAGGATTTGTTCAATGGTAAACTATAGAACAAGATTAATGGAAAGATTAATGAACAAGATTAATGGCCGATTAATGAAACATTAATGTTTTAAAAAAGCGCGAAGCGCCTTAATGTTCATAGTGTCAAATCCGTGCGAAATCGCCGATGAGTTAGCGTCCACTGGCCTGTGGAAACACGTCCACTGGCCAGTACACATGTTTCCACTGGCCTGTGGAAACACGTCCACTGGCCAGTGGACGATAACTGATCAGCGATTATTCAGGGCAGACGCACCAAAATTATTCGGATAAAAACTGCAACATTTCCAATT
>OLFV01003326.1_pt1 | contig 10115 bp, 7 predicted proteins | sample 1605551 | NCBI WGS metagenome assembly OLFV01 (sample SAMEA3888922, study PRJEB22519) | human gut metagenome | biome: human gut; feature: human-associated habitat; material: faeces | place: Denmark | collected 2011
CTCTCAGCACGGCGGTTTTCAAGACCGCTGTAATCGACCACTCTACCATCTCTCCAAACATTTGGTTGGTAAGAAACCTTTTTCAAATGGCCTTTGTTTTGAAAAGCGATGCAAAGGTACGGACTTTTTTTGAAACCTCCAAATATTTTCGCTATTTTTTTCAAAAATCTTGTTTTTTCCTTGTTTTTCCCCTTTTTACTTGGTTTCATAGTGCTTTTTTGCTACTTTTGTCCTTAATATATAATACATTGTTTATGTCGGCACAGGAGGTTACTACACTGCGAAAGGCTGGTCGTCTGACGGAAGCTTATCAGATGGCGATGGAAGATATGGAGAAATGTGAGGATTTTTTCTCATGTCAGTCCGTGTTTTGGGTTTGCATCGATATGCTGAAACAGCCCAAAGAGGTGCGCAGCGGCACTGACGGCGCACTGATGTATTCCATCCGCGGACTGATGATCAAGATGGAGGAATATGACAAAGAGAAGGTCACTCCTATCATTCGTGAGGGGTATGGATGGTCGATTGTAAGGTATCTGTGGGACAATTATGCCACTCTTGTCTCCACAGAGTCAAGAAAACTCTTGGCTGATTACTTCGCCCAAAAGCTCCCCATACCGTCTAATCTGCATTCTGCTATTCTCGGAGTGGCTGCAAAAATGGCGCTATTACACCCAGAATTCAAGTTTGTCTCATTCCTGAAAATGTGGAACTTGCACAATCTGCGCCCTGAAGACAAGGTGACAAAGGAGGGAAATGACGGAAAACGCATCCCTTCACTGCTGGAACAGGTGGCTAAAGCGTATGCTTATTCACTGCTCTTCCATCCCGACTTGACACTGGATGTCGATGATGAACTGCTCCTCACTCCTATCATCGAGGCTAAAGGGTATCTCCCTGTCATGGATATGGTGATGACAAAACTGCATTCTGCCGAGGTAAAAGGGAGGAAAATGTATTTTGCGAAACTGGTAGGAAGCGACGGAACTGAGCTCTCATGCGAGGTGCATAAATTGACCGAGCATAATAAAATGAAGTATGCCGAACTGTCAAACAAGCTTTTCTCCATACTTCCACACCTCTCAAAGGATGGGACTATGCGCATCGATGGAGCGATTCTCTCTAAGAGACCGATGGATAAGTCGTTTCCTAAGTGTGCCGGCTACATAGATGCTATCGACGTAAGCCATAATCATATACATATTTATGACTCTATGTCGCGCCATTTCGTATGCGAAGGAGGACTGCGAAATGTGAAGGTCGGGCAATATATAGAGTTCTTTCCTATTGTGCCAAAGATAGACAAATTCAAGTCGGCTATTATAAATAAGGTATATAGCACGTCTGAAGGCAGGATGGCTTTCGGTCCCAAACCGGTAAGAATAAAATATGTGGACAAGGTGAAAGGCTACTGTGCCTGGGAACTGATAGCCTCCACACTGGTGGGAGACAGCGTCGGAAAACTCTCCCCTATCGTGGAAGCCGGCACTACAGAGCCATCTTATACGAGCGGATTTCTCTCAAGCCAGACAATACAAGCCAGAGGCATTGAGATGCCAAGCGTAGGAAGCGAAATGCGCATCACCGTCTTTCTGAAAAGGGGGAAAGATAGAGTGAAGCGTCCGCACGTAGTAGATTTCTTTTGATTACAACAATTATAACTTATAATACAATGAATATACTTCTTTGCGGTGGTGCTGGCTATATTGCCTCACACACCATCATCGAACTTGACAAGGCTGGTCACTCAGTCGTAGTAGTGGACAATTTCGTAAACTCACAGCCGGAAGCGATACATCGCGTGGAGAAACTTATCGGCAAGCAGATAAAGTATTACGATGCGGACGTCCGCGATGCAGAGGCAATGACTACTGTATTCAAGGAAAATAAGATTGATGCTGTGATACATTTCGCAGGTCTTAAGGCTGTTGGCGAGTCTGTGGCTAAGCCATTGGAATACTATCACAACAATATGACCGGCACATTCATCCTCATGGACGTGATGCGCAACAACGGCTGTAAGAATATCATCTTCTCAAGTTCTGCCACTGTATATGGTGACCCTGCCATTATTCCTATCACTGAGGAGTGTCCTAAAGGTCAATGCACCAACCCTTACGGTCAGACCAAGTCTATGCTCGAACAGGTGATGATGGACGTGCAGAAGGCTGACCCTGAATGGAATGTGGTGCTCCTGCGCTATTTCAATCCTATCGGCGCTCATCCATCTGGCACTATCGGTGAAAACCCTAACGGTATTCCTAACAATCTGATGCCTTATATCACTCAGGTGGCTGTAGGAAAGCGCAAGGAACTCGGCGTATTCGGCAATGATTATGACACTCCTGACGGCACTGGCGTGCGCGACTATATCCACGTCTGCGACCTCGCCGCTGGTCACGTAGCTGCTCTTCAGGCTATCGAAAAGAAGTGCGGACTTGCCATTTACAATCTCGGCACCGGTCACGGCTACTCAGTTCTCGACGTAGTAAAGGCGTTTATCAAGGTCAATGGCGTAGATGTGCCTTATTCCATCAAGCCACGTCGCCCTGGAGACATCGCCACTTGCTACTGCAATCCTGCAAAGGCAAAGGCTGAACTGGGTTGGGAGGCACAATACGGCATCGAAGAAATGTGTCGCGACTCATGGAATTTCCAGAAGAATAACCCTGAAGGATATTAAAATGTAATATAGTTGTTTGGTTGTTTTGTTGTTTAGTTGTTTAGTTGATAGACTAAATTGCAATAAATTTTTACAAACAACAAAACCACCAAACAATAAAACAACAAAGCAACTAATGCAAATAGGAAAAAAATATACAAGCACCATGATAGTGGAGGAAAAGCACCTCGCCTGCAATGTAGGCAGCGGTGACCTCCCTGTCTTTGCCACTCCGATGATGATGGCGCTGATGGAAAATGCTGCTATGCTCTGCGTGGCAGACGAACTGGAGAATGGCTCTTCCACCGTAGGAGGGCAAATCAGTTCTTCACACCTTAAGCCTACAGGGCTCGGCAAGACTGTGACAGCCACCGCAGAACTCATCTCTGCTGAGGGTCGCAAACTGAGATTCAAGATTTCTGCCTCTGATGAAGGAGGACTTATCGGTGAAGGCGAACATCTCCGCTTTATCATTGATAAAGAGAAATTTATGAGTAAAGTGTAAGTTCACACCTCTCTACTTATTATTTCTGGCTGGTTCTAAAACAATGCCAAAGACTGTTTTAGAATCAGCCTTGACTTTTATAATCACCACAACCAATGCAGAAAATACTTTTCGCCCCATTGCAGGGATATACTGAGGACGCATACCGCCGCTTTCATAATGAGATATTTGGCGGAGTAGATACTTATTACACTCCTTTCGTGCGCCTGGAGCATGGCAAAGTGCGCTCGAAGGATATGCGCGACATACGTCCTGAATACAATGAAGGCATCAATATTGTGCCACAGGTCATTGCTTCTGGAGCAGACGAACTGCGCACCCTGCTCGACGTCATCATCCCTTTGGGCTACAAGAAGATAGATATCAACATGGGATGCCCATTTCCTTTGCAGACAAGGCACGGCAGAGGAGCTGGACTTCTCGCTTCTCCCGACAAGGTAAAGGAGATTGCTGACTGCATCAAGGAGCACGATGAGATGGATTTCTCAGTCAAGATGCGCCTCGGTCTCGATAGTACAGACCAGTGTAAGACTGTCATTCCAATCCTCAACGACGTGCCTCTGACGCATATTACGGTGCATCCACGCATCGCCACCCAGCAGTATAAGGGCGAGATTGACATGGAGTCATTCCGCCTTTTGGCTGACGAATGCCAGCATCCTATTATATATAATGGTGATATACACTCTATAGAGGACATTCAAGGCATAGAAAATGAGTTTGGCAATCGCCTTGCAGGCATAATGATAGGCAGGGGATTACTTGCCCGTCCGTCGCTTGCAAGGGAATACAAGACTGGCGTGGCTGAGAGTGAGGCAAGCCTTATCCGAGACATCCTCCGTCTCCACGACATGATGCAGGCGCATTATGCCAAGATGACTCCTGGCGAAAACCAGCAATTAGGCAAGCTCCGCACATTCTGGGACCATCTTGAGCCTACCATTGGTCGTAAACAATGGAAGAAGATTGTCAAGGCTGGTAATATGAAGAATTATATTGCTGCTGTGCGTGCATTGTAGGTTATTGTTGGTTGTCGGTTGTCGGTTAGAATGTAAATGCCTACAGTCGATTTTCCCTCTGAACAACCAACAACCAACAACCAACAACCAAATACACCCCTCACCGATGAGAAAAAAACACTACAGACTATTACTATTGTCAGCGACAATGTTGCTTTCGTCTCTTACGCTCGAAGCTCAGGAGGTGAAGAATAGATATTTTATGCCTATAGCAATAGGCGACTTCAAACTGATGCCCGACACCACTCTGACGAGTAATTTCAATATTGGACTGATGAATGCCGTGACCCTTCAGAAAGGAGTCTCCGTTTCAGCTCTTTTCAATATCAATCATAGTCTGCGTGGCATTCAGATGGCAGGCATCACAAATATCAGTTCTGGCGTGGAGAAAGGCATACAAATAGCTCCAGCTGTGAATATATCAGCCGGATATATGCGTGGTATTCAACTTGCTGCATACAATTATGCCGACTCACTGAACGGTTCACAGATAGGATTAGTAAATGTAGCTATCACCCATCCACGTGGTGTTCAGATAGGATTAGTAAACTATACCCGAGACACTATTGCCAATAAGATAGGTCTGGTGAATATCAATCCTAATACGCGCATTGACTTCATGGCATTTGGAGGTACTTCATCCAAAATAAATGGCGCACTGAGATTTCGCAATCGCTCCACATACAGCATCATAGGTTTCGGTTCCCACTATATGGGACTCGACACCAAGTTCTCTGGAGCCATCTATTATCGTCTCGGACAATACGTCAACCTCTCTCCAAGACTCTCTCTGAGTGGCGACGTAGGCTATTACCACATCGAGACTTTCGATGGTGACAGCGATAATCCTGAGCGTCTCCATTCCCTTCAGGCGCACATCAACGCTGACTATCAGATAAACCCCACTCTCGGTCTGTATGCCTCTGTAGGCTATGGAGATACGCGATTCTATGCTCACAACAGGCACTATAAGAACGGATTTATAGGTCAGCTCGGTCTTACCTTCAAATATAACCGCGGCAACAGCACTGACACTCATTTCCTCCATAAGGCAAAAAGCCAAGCTGGAGAGAGCATACGTGACGATCATAGCGAGAAGCATCCGTGGATTGCAGCATACGAAGCCACAGGCATCAATATGCTGGTGCACTGCTTCGACCGCTTTATCCTGAATGAAGAGTTTGCCAAAGTAAACCTCCACACCATTCACAAGAATTTCCAGCATGGATTCGTATGGGACAATGACCAATTCTCCACCAACCTTTTCGCCCATCCATATCATGGAAATCTCTATTATAATGCAGCGCGAAGTAATGGACTCAACTTTTGGGAATCAGCCCCTTACGCCGTAGGAGGCTCGCTGATGTGGGAGTTTTGCGGCGAGATAGAGCCACCTGCCATCAATGACCTCATGGCTACAAGTTTCGGAGGCATCTGCATAGGCGAGATAACCCATAGGGTGAGCAATATAATTCTCAATGACCGCACACACGGATTCCGCCGCTTTCTGCGTGAGTTTGGAGCCTTCGTGGTCTGTCCTATGCGTGGGTTCAACCGCATAGTGCGTGGCGAAGCATGGCATATAGACCATCAGGCAGAGCCGTATCATGACTTCCGCCGCTTCCCTATCGAGCTCTCCATCACTGCAGGAACCAGATACCTTGCCGATGACGGTTCGATGTTTCGTGGCGAATGGAATCCTTACATCGGCATAATAATGGAATATGGCGACCCTATCAGCAGGGAGGAAAACAAGCCTTACGACTTCTTCACCGCCGATATCAAGGTGGGAATGTCTGCCAATCAGCCTCTCATCAATGCCCTTCACCTCATGGGAAGAATATGGAGCGCACCGATTGTCTCTGAACGCAGGGTGGAAGCAGAAATTGGTGTCTATCAGCACTTCAACTATTACGACTCAAAACCTGTAAAGAATGGCAGCCAACAGACTCCTTACCGCATCTCGGAAGCTGCTTCCTTCGGTCCTGGAATGATACTCCGTTTCCCTGAAACCGGTGTGCTGAAGCGTCTTGAGCAAAGAGTTTTCTTCTCCGGAATACTTCTCGGAGGCACCAAGAGCGACTATTACAACGTCATAGACCGCGACTATAACATGGGATCTGGCTTCTCCATCAAGACAATGACCTTCATGGACTTCCGCAATCTCGGCCGCTTCGTGCTGAAATCAGACTATTATCGCATCTACACATGGAAGGGATATGAAGGCAAAGACCTTGCCACCATCGACCCTCTCTTCCTCAATGCGCAGGGCGATAAAGGCAATGCCGCGCTCCTTGTCATCAATCCACGATGGGAATTCAACATGAAGAACAACATGAGCGTCAGCCTTTCATCCCAGTATTTCGTCCGTGGCACTCATTATCACCGCTATGCAGATGTGCATACCAGCACCTTCGAGTTCAGTCTCGGATTGATGTGGCATCTGTAGAAATCGCAAATAAGACCTATCATCCTGAATCCTTTGAAGATGTTATTTCTTTCTAAACAACATTGATTATACAAACATGCCATACAGACAACAAAAAAGAAACAAGCCAATAGCATCACTTATCAAGTGGTACATGGACAAGAAGAGCAGAAAAGTCTCTGAATCAAGGAAAGAAATTCAGAAGAGATTTGATTACCTTGACTGGAAAGACAAAAAACGTATTCTCTTTGCTTTTCTCAAAGCTGGAAAAAGCGACAGGCAATGGGCCTGCTCGAAGATTTATCGCCAATGGGACAATTGCTTTCTTGAATCGATAAAGGCATTATGGGAACAATATCATGAAAACGTATGCGCATGGTCGGTAATAGAACACTTTCCAATAGAATACGTAAAGGAAAATATCACCGGACTTGAAGATGTCAACGGTTATTACCATATCTGCCAACGATTGGCAGAGAATCCTTCCTATCAAATAGACAGGACCAGATTAAAGGACAAAGAGTATCTTATTGTGATGCTCAATACTAATCGAAGTGTTCCAGAAGAAGAAGGCAGGGACATTTTCTTCAGATTCCTTCATGAAATCTGTTTGGCTAAACCGGTCCCCCGATCTCGTTTCAGCTATATAAGTCGTGGAGAAGCATTCAGCATAGAGGACATTGACCATGTGAATTCACTCTTATGGCTGTTTCATTTACTAGGACTGGACAAGCTCATACAATCTATTCGCAAATGGAACCAAAAGGTGATGACTGCCATATTCCAAAGCGAAGAATTTGAAGCATTAAACAAAGAAAACATTAGCGATGAGGAATACAATCAGAAACGTCAGGCAATAGGATTGATATATATATACCGCATTAGACGATAAGTACAAAGTGCATAAATCGGAGCATGGCCACCCACTCATAAAGGTTGCGGATGAGTGCTTGAATGTACCATTATTGGTGCATTTCACATCGTTTGAGCCGATTTATGAGCCCCAAAAACGGAGTATATCCGTTCAAAAGGCCAAAATTGCGCAAAAAAACGGAGCATTACCGTTCACATGCAGATGGGATTTGTCAGATCAGGGCGAAAACGAGTTGAAAACGGAGCATTTCCGTCCACTTGCATATCAATATCAGTCTATCCGTCAGATATATACGTAAGGAAAACGGAGCATTTCCGTTCACCTTTTCAGGATTTCTCAGCGCGGAGCATTTCCGTTCACTGACCGAGATTAAGAACAGTTCCCTCCAGCCATGAAAAACGGAGCATTTCCGTTCACTTTAGTCTTGTTTTGCCTACCTTTGCATCAAAATTGAAAAACAATAAGATGCAATCAAGTCATGGCAGGTAAAACGAAAATTATGAGTCAGATTAAACAATTACTGCTACTGAAGAAGCAGGGAGTATCCAATCGCAAGGCAGCCCTCATCGTTGGGATGAACAAGGAGACGGCCAACAACTATGTGAGGAAGGCATTGTCCGACCCTCTCGGCATCGACGGTCTTCTGGCACTTGAAAACCTTGTCCTTGAGCATCGTCTGAAAGGAGGCAATCCTGCATACACAGACGAGCGTTTCGAGGTCTTCAAGAAACTTCTTCCGTATCTTGAGGACGAGATGTCCAGAAGCAAGAAGACCCATGTGAACCTCACCACTCTATGGGAGGAATACCGTGCGGAGCATACTGACGGTTACAGTCTCACCCAGTTTCGCTTCCATTACAGGCAGAATGCCAATGCCGGAGCGGAGAAGCCTTCCACTGTCCTCAGCGACCTGCATGTGCCGGGCGAGAAGCTGTATCTTGATTATGCAGGCGACACACTGGGCTATGTTGACATGCAGACAGGTGAAATGGTCAGGGTACAGACATTTGTGGCAGCATTTCCCGCCACGGACTACTGCTTTGCCATATGCGTACCTTCACAGAAGACAGAGGACTTCGTGTATGCCTGTACACAGAGCTTCAGGTTCTTTGAGGGTGTACCGAAGATCCTTGTCCCGGACAACCTCAAGGCTGCAGTGGTGAAGACGGACAAGTATGAACCGACAGTGAATCAAGTCTTTGAGGAAATGGCCAACCATTATGGCGCAGTCGTCATCCCCGCACGTCCTATACATCCCAAGGACAAGTCCAATGCAGAGGGTAATGTAAAGATTTTCTACAACCGTATCTATGCAAAACTGAGACACAGGATGTTCTATTCTCTTGAAGAACTCAACAAGGCTGTCCTGGAACTTGTCATTGCACACAACAAGAAGCGTATGCAGCAATACCGGTTCAGTCGTGAAGAACGCTTCCTCGCAATAGAGAAACCCGTGTTGCAGCCGTTGCCGGACAAGGATTTTGAAATACGCTGCTATACAGACCTGAAGGTGTCACCCAACTGCTGCATATACCTCGGGCGCGACAAGCACTATTACTCAGTTCCCTACCAGTACATAGGCCGGACAGCCCATGTCGTCTATACAAGAACCATGGTGAGTGCATATATCGGCGGGACTCTTGTAGCAAGCCACATACGCGACTATACTCCGGGCAGATACACGACAAAGGAAGAACACTTCGCAAGCAACTCAAGTGAGTACAGGGCCCTGACACCCCAGAAATACATTGAGCGCGCAGAGAGGGCTCTTCCAGAGTTCGGCCATTTGGTCAAGCTGCTCTTCACCACGTCAAACACGCCTCCTGAACTGCATTACAGGACCTGTGATGGCCTGTTAAGCCTGCAGCGAAGCACTGACCCGATTCTGTTTCGGAAATCCTGTACGGTGGCTGTTGACAGTGGCCGATACAACTACAGGTTTGTACGTCAGCTGGTGAAGAGCAAGTGTCTCGGGGCAATCTCACAAGATGCAGTCCATACACCTCCTGAGCACGGCAACGTGCGAGGAAAAGCCGCATTCCAATAAGCGGACATCCAATCATCCGGGATAATAATAAAACCACTCAAAACATTAATTCAATGAACGAAATCTCTAATCATCTTAGAAGTCTGAAGATGCCGGGAATGGCCAACTGCTGGAATTCTCTCGAAGAGACCCGCCAGACGGGCGGGCTCTCTCTGAAGGACGGGCTTCAGCTGCTCATACAGGCAGAACTGGACAATCGTCTTCAAAGTCGTAATGCAAGACTGCTGAAGAAAGCACGCTTCCGCTATCAGGCCTCAATCTCTGAGGTCATCTATGATGCCAGCCGTGGCGTTGACAAGCAAACCGTGCTCAACCTTGCTACATGTGACTATATACCTCAGGGCGTATCCGTACTCATCACTGGAGCTGCCGGCACTGGCAAGAGCTGGCTTGGAACGGCCTTGGGACATCAGGCTTGCATGAATGGTTACAAGGTGCTTTACTTCAATCTCTACCGGCTGTTCGAGGATATTGCTCTCGCCCGTGTGTCAAGCACATTACACCGTTTCTTTGCCAAAATTGCACAGACCGACCTGCTGATACTTGATGACTTTGGCGTCAAGGTGCTGGACGGACAGCA
>OLFV01003329.1_pt1 | contig 10104 bp, 10 predicted proteins | sample 1605551 | NCBI WGS metagenome assembly OLFV01 (sample SAMEA3888922, study PRJEB22519) | human gut metagenome | biome: human gut; feature: human-associated habitat; material: faeces | place: Denmark | collected 2011
TGGGATACACGGGCTGCCATAGGAACTGCGGACACGCCGGCAGAACCTATAAGCGGATTGATTTTTCCTCCTGTAATCTTGCAGAGGAGCTTGCCTAAAAGCACGCCGCCGATGGTGCCGAAGATAAATGCGGTCAGGCCCAGGGCAACAATCTTGATAGTGGTTACATTTAAGAATGCATCTGCGCTGGTGGTGGCGCCTACGGAAGTACCCAGCAGGATAACCACAATATACATCAGGGCATTGCTTGCCGTATCAGCCAGCTGCTTCACAACGCCGCTCTCACGGAACAGATTGCCTAACATCAGCATTCCTACCAGAGGTGCTGTGGATGGCAGGATCAGGCATACCACGATGGTTACGATGATGGGGAACAGAATCTTCTCCAGCTTGGATACAGGACGAAGCTGTTCCATCTTAATCTTACGCTCTTTCTCAGTTGTCAGAAGCTTCATAAATGGCGGCTGGATGATTGGTACCAGCGCCATGTAGGAGTAAGCCGCAACCGCGATAGGTCCCATGATCTGGGTCTGTCCCAGCTTACTGCACAGGAACAGGGATGTAGGGCCGTCCGCACCGCCGATGATGGAGATGGCTGCTGATTCCTTGCCGGAGAACCCTAACAGGATGGCGAAGAAATAAGCAGAGTAGATACCCAGCTGTGCGGCAGCTCCCATAAGGAAGCTGATTGGGTTTGCGATAAGGGGGCCAAAGTCTGTCATGGCTCCAACGCCCAGGAAGATAAGGGAGGGCAAAATGCTCCACTCATCCAGCTGGAAGAAGTACCACAGAAGTCCGCCTGTTCCGTTGGACGTCTGTTCCGGAGAATACATGATATCCGGATAAATATTAACCAGCAGCATACCGAATGCAATCGGAATCAGCAGCAGGGGTTCAAATCCCTTCCTGATAGCAAGGTATAAGAACACCAGGGCCACTACGATCATCACATAATTCCCCACTCCCAGATGGAAAAACGCCATCTGGTTCAGCAGGTTGTTAATTATATTGCCAAAATCCATAATGTTCCCTCCATAATGAATCCCACATTGCTATGGGCTCATCTCTATAATTAGTTCAGAGTAGCTAATACCGCGCCGGATTCAACGGAATCGCCGGTGGACGCATTAATGCTGGCAATGGTTCCGTCCTGAGGAGCCACGATGTCATTTTCCATCTTCATGGCTTCCAGAACCAGGATTACGTCACCCTTCTTCACAGCCTGTCCTACCGCTGCCTTAACAGCCACTACCTTGCCAGGCATAGGTGCGGATACGCTGACAGAGCCTGCTGCGCCTGCCGGAGCTGCTGCTGGTGCAGGAGCTGCTGCTGGTGCTGCCGGGGCTGGTGCTGCAGGAGCTGCTGGTGCTGCCGGGGCTGCTGCAATGCCGGATACAGCGCCTTCTTCTACGGTTACTGCATATGCTTTACCATTAACTGTGATTGTATAATTCTTCATGATTTCAATTCCTCCTGAATGAAAATAGTTATGGAACGTTTCCCGTCCTCTTATCTGCCTTTAGACCTCTGTACACGGCGGATGGAACGAACCACCAGTCCGTTAGAAGAAGTTCCCTCATATGCTGCGATGGCTGCCGAAATCACTGCCACCAGCTCGGCGTCGCCCATCAGGTCTTCGCCTGCCGCAGGTACAGGCGCTGCCGCCTTAACCGGTGCTGGTGCAACTGGTGCTGGCGCTGGCGCTGCCTTTTCCTTCTGGCCTGTCTCCCACTTATGGATGAACTTAAAGCAGGCAATCAGCAGGCTGATGAATATAAGGACTGCGAACACGGTGCCGATACCGATTACCGCATATACGGTAGCTGTTTCCATCAGCTGCCCGATGGTCTTGCCCTCTTCTTCATTTGAAGCAAGCTCAGTGAATTCCGCATCAACTATCTGCTGGGAAATCATATTCAGATTCATGACATACTGCATGGAACCTTCGGTGAATGCAACAGGCAGCATAACGGTATAGGTACCATCTGCCATCTGTACCACGCTTGCGTCTTCAATGTCAATGCTTCTGACTTCCCCCAGTTCCTTCCTTGCATTAATCTGCTCTTCACAGATGGCTGCCATAACTGCATTGCCCTGGGCTTCCGACATGACCTTCTGTGCAATCAGCCCATCCGTGCTGACACCCAGAGACTGGACCGCTGTCAGCTTGGCATACTCTGCCATCATATCATCTACAGGAGTTCCAAGGAAAATAATTCTTTCTCTTAATAATCTTGAAAAAATATCAAAAGAACGCTCTCCTCTGCTTGATTGTTCAATTACTACAGGTACAAAACTCATTTTCAAAATTTCCTTTCTTATTTATTATAAAAGACAATATCATTATACATTACAAAAATAATTATACAAATAATCGTTTTGTATGATATTATCCTCTCACTTATTGGGTTATTTCTATTATAGCATAAAAATTAAACATAACATTTTATATGAAATGTTATGTTTATATAATACCTCTACATTATTTTTTTTGCGTCTTTTCAAATTTTTGTTACAAACTTGTTACAAATCTGCTTTATAAAAAGTATTATACATAAAGCCATAATACAGCCATTTATAATGTAACATTTCATATAAAATGTTACATAAATAGAATTTAGCAAAAGGAGATTGGTATGACAATACAAAAAACAGGATTTTTAAAACAACTTTCTAACGGCTGTAAAGTTTATACTCAGAAAGTCGGGACTAATGCAGTAACAGAAGTTCTCAACAAGGATGGAATGCATACTGCAAGCCGAATTAAATCATTTAACAGATACAGCTGTGGAAATAAAAAGGTTGTAGAACAGACTAAGTTTACAAGAAAATTAAACAACGGAATTGACACTATTGAAAAAGAAGTTACACACCGAGTTTATGACAATAACAATAAATTGCTTGGCACCAGAACACTATTCTCTTTTAATACGTCTGAAACAGACAATACTTATGCAGGATTGTTAAAACTAAAACCTCTAGAAAAAATAATTAAAGCAGGAAAAAATACTATTAAGACCACACTCAACTCAATTGATGGAATTAGAATAAGAAAAGATTATTTCAACGAACAAAACACCTTATTTAGAAGAATATGGTTTAATAAAAAAGGCTTACCCGCATTTGATTCTGCAAAAAAATAAAAAAGGCTTGCAATATGCAAGCCTTTTTTATGCTTCTTCAAACATATCTTTTCCTACAGCACAAAGTGGACATACCCAATCTGACGGTAAATCTTCAAAAGCTGTGCCAGGAGCTATACCATTATCAGGATCGCCAACTTCCGGATCATAAATATAGTGACATACTGTACATACATATTTTTGCATAAATTTATTCCTCCTTATTTACACATTAAACTATATTTTTAGAGATTTTACTATTGTATCTACAACATTATCCATCTGTTCAATTTGTTCTTCCTTCAATGTCGATTTTATACAAATAGAATCATCAAGGATTTCAGTTCCTTTGAGTTTTTCAAGAATTTCTCTCATTTGCCCCCCGCATGCCGGAGCCCAGCTGCCATTTTGAATAACAACATATTTTCTATTCTGCAGATTATGTGAAATTAATATGTGTAAAAAAGTTTCCATTGACTCAAAAATCCCTGCATTATAAGTTGTTGTTGCAAGAACAATATGAGAGAATCTAAACGCTTCAGAAAGCACAAAAGACGGATGCGTCATTGAAACATCAAACATTTTGATATTTCTCACACCGCTATCTGCAAGCTTTGATGCAAGCAGACTAACTGCACTTTCTGTTCCGCCGTAAACAGATGAATACGCAATCATAACTCCATTTTCTTCCGGTAAATACAAGGACCATTTGTTATATTTGTCCAACAAAAGATTAATATTTTCTCTTATCATTAAACCATGAAGAGGACAAATCATCTTTATATCAAGTGCTGCAGCCTTTTTTAGCATCATTTGCACCTGAAGCCCGTACTTTCCAACAATATTAGTATAATATCTTCTTGCCTCAGCAAGATAGTCACGTTCCCAGTCAACCTCTGAATCAAACAGGTTTCCGTTTATAGCACCAAAAGTACCGAATGCATCTGCCGAAAACAGAATTTTATCTGTCTTGTCATAAGTTATCATAACTTCCGGCCAATGAACCATAGGAGCCATGATGAACTGTAACTCGTGAGTTCCAGTGTTGAGGATATCTCCTTCCTTTACAACCTGAACTCTTGAATCGACTTCAAAATCAAAAAACTGCTTTATCATTGTCACAGTTTTTTGTGTACAAACTATTTTCAAATCCGGATGAACTTTAATAACTTCACCTAGCAGTGCGCAGTGATCAGGTTCCATATGCTGCACAATAATATAATCTAAATGTCTGCTGCCTAAAGCTTTGTTCAAATTTTCATAAAATTGTTCTGCACAAACCTTGTCGACAGTATCAAAAAGAACGGTCTTTTCATCCTTTAGTAAATAAGAATTATAAGACATGCCATCTTTTACTGGATAGGCACTTTCGAATAAAGAAAGTTTTCTGTCTGAACAGCCTAAATATATAAGATTTTCTGTAATTTTCCTTATATTATGCATTTTCTACTCCTAATATACGTATAAACTTATTATAACGTAAAAAAATTATACATATCCTATGTAAGGAAGATTTCTATACACTCCATCATAATCTAAACCATACCCGACTAAGAATTTATCATCAACTTCCAGACCGTGATAGTCCGGGTCGATTTCAACTTCACGCTTTACTCTTTTATCAAGAAGCGAACAGAATTTAACAGATTTTACCTTAAAATTGTGGTTTATAAAGTCCATTAAAAATTTTGCCGTATGTCCGGTATCGATAATATCCTCGACTATTAATACATTCTTTCCATTCAAATCCGGCAGAGAAATATCCACAGCATTAACTTTGCCAGTTGAGGCAAAACCTGAGCCGTAGCTTGATAACCTTATAAACTCCATATGTACAGGCATTTTCAAATGTTTTGATAAATCAACTGTAAACATAACAGCCCCTTTTAGTACACAGATTAGAAAAAGTTCGTCATCTCCGTAGTCAGAATTTATACGTACGCCAAGCTCTTTAATGGCATTTTGTATTTCATCGCTTGTAAAGAGTGTCTTTAAATCTTTTTCAGTTATCATTTTTCCCCCGTTAAATTACTTCTACAACATGGGTTGGTTTATCTTTAACAGCAATCTTGCTGCTCAGTCCTACTCCAACTGCCCATAGAACTTCATCCTCTTTACATAAAAGCATAAGAGTATTTCTGTTATGTCTTGGTACCCCTTTAGAATTAAGATATTTTTTCAACTTCATTGAACCCGACATTCCAAAAGGACTTATCACGTCACCGTCTTTTCTTGTTCTTAACAAAAGCGGAAATTTTACTCTTGAGAAATCAACATATGCAAACTTTGAAGTTGATTCCGGAAAAACAAACAGCTCTTTGTCTTCATATTTACGAATAACAAATGTATTTTCTCCAAATTGATATTCACCCTCTCCAGAAATTTCTATTTCTGTATTATTTACCGTTTCAGTTTCCTGTTTTCTGGAAGGAATTATTTCTATCGTTTTTTCATCTGCATAAAGCCATAGTGCCGTTGCAAGAGATTTAGTACTGCCGTTACGCTGATTTATATTCTCTTCTATAAACTCATAAATCTCTGTGATTTTCTTATAATCGTAATCCAAATCAAGTGACTGTATGAATTCATGCAAAAGACGCATTTTTACAGATTTAGAAAGAATTCTGTATTCTATAGGATTTATCTTTCCATCACTCAATACCTTATCTCTTATGGGTGTTAAATATTCTTCAATTATATCATTATCGCTTTTGGCAATTGAAGAAAGAGTATTAAGTGCATCTTTTACAAGAGGATTAATTTTTTCCAGTGACGGAATTACATTTAATCTAAGATAATTTCTCTTGTAAGCAATATTTGCATTAGAAGAATCATTATTAGGCGCAAGATTATTTTCATTGCAGTAATCAATAATTTCTGCACGTTTTACAGTCAAAAGCGGTCTGTAAAAATATCCGCGTTTTTCTGAAATACCTTTTAGCCCGACAATTCCTGTCCCCTTTATTATTCTATAAAGAAGTGTTTCTGCATTATCATCATAATTGTGTGCTGTAAAAACAGCATCTGCATCATATTCTTCATAAGCTTCTTCGAAAAATTCATATCTGGCAGTTCTTGCATCATTCTCAGTTTTCTTAATATTTTTAGATGCAGTCTGAGTATAGAACTCCATCCCCTTAGCACTCGCAAAAATTCTGCAAACCTCCTGCTCGCGCAGAGCTTCTTCTCCCCGCCAATTATGGTTATAATGTGCTGCAACAACATTCAAGTCTATAAATTCCGGCATGTTTTTAATTTTAGACAAAACATCGAGCAGGCACATTGAATCAAAACCTCCGGAAAAACCGACTATGATAGTTTTATCCTGCAAGCTGTATTTTTTTAAAAAATCAACAACTTTTTTAACAATACCCTGCATTTTATCTTTATTATCCGTTATAATCTTTTCCTCTGCCCTGAATACCGTGTCTAATTTCTACAGCATCAACTCCGAGCTGATCTAATGCTTTCATTGCAAGAGATTCCGGCTCATCAATAATTGCCAGAAGCAAATCTACTGCTTCAATTTTTTGTTTATTGGATTTTTTTGCGGAAATCCAGGCTTTTTCAAGCACCTTTTTAGCGCGTTTTGTAAAAGTTATTTCTCTGTCAAAATACTCATTACCATATCCGACAAGGTTTTCTACCACAACTCTTGCATCGCGCATTGTTATCTCTAAATCATTCAAAACCTCAAAAGCTATACTGGTTCCTTCCGCAATAATACCAAGCAGAAACATTTCCGTGCCGACTATATTACGCCCGATACGACGTGCTTCTTCCTTTGCAAGCTTCATTATTGTTAAAGTTTCAGGCATTTGTTTTTCAATCGGTTTCAAAATATCTTCTGACATCTTTTCACTGTCTATTCCAAGTGACTTAATAATATCGTAAGCTAAGCCGCGTTTTGTCTTTAAAACACTCAGCACAATATGTTCAGGTGTTATAACAGAAGAGCCCAGTTCTTTTGCCGTTTGAAGCGCCGAATTCATCACAAGAAAAGCATTTGGAGTAAAAATAATTTTCTTACCTTCATACTCAGCCTGTCTGGAGCTTTGTTCTGCGAGTTTCGCTTCAAAATTTTCAAAGTTCAAGCCGTACTTCTTAATGGTTTCCACAAGCTCTGAATTTGAAGATTCAAGAATTGAAGCCATTATCTGCTCTGTACCGAGAATTTCGTACCCTGCAGCTGAAAGTTTTGACACAGCTCTGTCAAAAACATCGGAAAGAGCTTCGCCTTCATAAACAGCTTCAAAAGAACTTCCTTTGTCTTCATCTTCTTCTGCTTCAGGATGCTCAAGCCTTTTAATCTTTTTTTGAACAAGTTTTGTTAAAATATCCTTTGAATTATAGATATCAAAATCAAACTTCCTCAATATTTCCTGAATATTATGATTTTTCTCCGTAATAACAGTCAAAAACAGGTGTTCAAATAAAATATTTGAATTACCGGATTTTGCAGCAAGATCAAGTGTATGTTTCAAGATATCTTTCACTGCATGGCTGAAAGGTATATTTTCAGGAATACGCGATGCTTTTTTAAGGCATTTTCCGACCTCATCTGACATTGCCTCAAAAGTGACATTGTACATTCTAAATAACTTTAGCGATACCCCTTTTGCCTCTTTGACAAGTGCCAGCAGGAGATGTTCCGGCATAACTTCATCACAGCAGGTTTCTCTTGCCAGATTTTGCGCTTCATAAACTGCATTAACAGCTTTTTCCGTAAAACGTTCAAACAAAACTATTCATCCTCTTCATCATCTAATGATTCAATAAAAGCGCAAACTTTTTTGAATTCTTCTTCGTCTTCAATGTTTTGGAAATAGCCGTCTTCGCCTTCTTCGATATACTCCATAACAATAACTTCGGAATCATCGTCTTCTTCATCCTCTGTTACAGGAAGAAGCAGTGCGTAAGTCTTGTCTTCAAAATCTATAACATCATAGATTTCGCATTTTACAATTTGTCCGTCTTCTCCGTAGATTTCTACGAATTGTTGTTCCATTTCCTGATTTTCTTCGCTCATAATCATTTCCCTAAATACTGTTCTAATATTATACAGGCACTTTCGATATCGACAAGTCCTTTATTTTTTCTAAAATCGACCTTGCGGCTTTTTAACCTTTCTTCTGCTTCTTCAGAAGTTAATCTTTCGTCTTCCAATATTATATCAAAACCAATTAATTTTTGTGAAAATTCTATACAATTTTCTCCTTGAAAGCCTAAAGTACCGTCCATATTGTACGGAACACCTACAACTATTTTCTCAACCCTGTTTTCTTTTGCTATTTTAGTAATCTCTTCTATAGCTTTCTGCTCGGGTTCTCTCTGAATACAGGTACATGGATTTGCAATTACCTGCAAGTAATCACTCAAAGCAACGCCAATTCTTTTTGTTCCGACATCAAGCGCCATTATTTTATGCATTATCTACCCACCTTGCTTCAATGCTGGAGATTATCATATCAAGCTGCAGCAGCTTAAAATCATCGGTATTAGCCTTAGTACGTTTTTCAAATATATTTGAAGCTTTTCTTTGATTTTTCAGAATATAGCGCTTGCCGACATAATACTCGTAAATACTTTTTCTAATAATGTTTGTCAGGAAACTGTAATTAGAGCCCAGCGAATAAAATATTTCTGCGAGTTCTTTATCACCCTTGAGCATTCTTAAGTAGGCTGCCATATTAAACATAATAAGCTTATAAGCCAGTTCCTGCGCGCTATAAATACTGTCGAAGTTATCTGCGACAAACTTATCTAAATCAACATTAAAATTATTTGCTTTAAATTCTGATGACAATTTTTCTATAAAAGTTTTAAATTCTTCTGAAGTAATTTCGTCAAAGAACCAGTTTTGCACATAATCGCTAAGACAAAGTTTATCAATATCTTTCTGGTTTAACTCTTTCTTTTCCAGATAAAAAGCCGGCTTTTCAGCCTCAATATCCAGAAGAATACTCTGCCAGCAGATATATTCATACGGCACAGGGTCGTTGTTCAAGTGCGAATTTTCTTCAGCCTGCTCAAGCAGATACTTTGCTACACCTGCATTAATCTCATATTTTTCTTGATAATTATAAAACTTATCAACGATTTTATAAAAATCTTGTTCTGTCATTGAATTAAAGCCGAAAGAATCAAGAATTCCATATCTAGGGTTTATAACAATTGCAAGAAATTGCAATGTTTTATTTGCTCGTATTCTTGAGAAAATAATCGCCATGTTGCCATGCCCGTCAGGGAAAGAAGTATAAATTTTATACGGCTTTGATTCCTGCAGAATATTTCTGTAAAATTCTTCTGTATTATCAACCCTTACACCGGCCATTTTAAGTTCAGAGAGAGCCTTATTAATCCTTGAGAGCAAATCTTCTTTTGCATATTTTTTGGCATTTTCAAGCGCATGATAAGCAAGCTGTGATTTAGAACGGCCGAGAATTTCCAGAGCTGTATACCCGACTTCTGTATCAATATAGTATAAAAATACAGGAATAAGGATATTTGCAAGGGCATCATAGGCATAATCTTCTTCAAGAGATTTTATAAGAATAATTTTATCGCTGTCACTGATTGCGTTCAGAAAATCCATAAAATCAATCTGTGCTTCCGGATTCATAATAGCCGTTTCAAGAAGCTGCTTTGTTTCTCTGTTAATAAGTTCATTAAACTGTTCAAAATATCCGCTGATTACTTCATAATCAATTTTATTACCGAGGTCTTTAAGCATGTTAAAAGCTATCATCTTAACATGATCGTTATATTCAGGAGCTTTAATAACATTCCACAGCTCATCATTCAGCGTATCTTTATCAATAAGTTCCATCAAAAGCCAGCAAATCATCACCGCTTTTTGCTCATTCGCATTAACCAGCTCCCTGATTAACACCTCGAGAACAGTTTTTTTATCATCAATATTTTTTAAGTCAGTAATCAAAGAAGCTTGCGGCTGCGTTGACGTCATTAACGCTGTCAAAGT
>OLFV01003333.1_pt1 | contig 10094 bp, 6 predicted proteins | sample 1605551 | NCBI WGS metagenome assembly OLFV01 (sample SAMEA3888922, study PRJEB22519) | human gut metagenome | biome: human gut; feature: human-associated habitat; material: faeces | place: Denmark | collected 2011
ATATTTGGAGCCTTTCAACGTGCCGGCTGTGGCAAGGACGCCGATGGTGCTGGATTTCGTTCCCAGGGCGGCAGGCTTCACGGCCGGCTCCATGCCGATGAACCGGATATGGTCATGACGGCCTCCCGTCAAAGCCAGCACACGTTCACGAACCGCATCGGAAGCAGCATCAGAGTAATCAGAACGAAGTTTGGAAATAGCTGCCGCCGTGGCGGTATTGCATGCAACGACGATGATGTCGGCACCGCGACGGAGCAATTCTTCAGTTATTGCACACGCCCTGACCTGGATGAACTCCGGGGACTTCTCGCCGTAGGGACAATACGCATTATCCGAATAATAAATATACTTTTCATCAGGAAGAAGACGGGTTATCTCCTTGAGGACTGACAACCCGCCTTCACCGGAATCGAAGACTCCTATCTTAATCATAATGAGAATGTTGACTACTAATATCCGTAGTTGTTGTAAGTTCTGGACATCTGTCCGTACATCTGACCGAGGACTTCGAGATAAGGCACGCCTCCGACAAGAGTCAGTCTATAGACAGTGTCATCCACCCTGTAATACTGAACTCCGTTGAGAGTGATTATATCATAATCTTCCGGAAGGCTCTGGACCAATGCTCCTGCAGGAGGGACTATGGTCTGGTACTGTCCGTTGCCATTTACAATGTAGAAGATACCGTCCTGGTAGAAATAATTGCGGTCAGCGAAAGCATAGCTCTGGACCAGGCCTAAGCGGCTTGCTATCTCATAGGAAGAAAGCGCCGCTGTCGGATTCATGGCAATGGCATTGTTCTGAGCCAGGATTGTCGCATTGTTCTGGGCGATGATACGGTTCTGCTGGTCAATGTACCTGTTGTTCGCATCTATCGCGCTGTATGTGCGGTAAACATTGTTATAATAAGCGAAGTTCACTGCCGCGAATGTCATATCGGCGACAGCCGCAGTAATCGTGACACCGAACGGCGGACGGCAAACGATGTAATGTCCGTGGTAAGGTCTGTAATACACATCGTTATAGATGTAGTAGTCCACGCCAAAATATCTCACGACCCTGTATCTCGGAGGCAGGACCTCAACTCTGAAACCGAAGCAATGAGGGTGATGATGGTCGTAGAAATGTCCCGGACGGTCGTAAGGCATGAATCCGCGGTCACGTGGCGGGATACGCTCCACATTGTAGTTGTTGATCCTGAAGTCATCAGCATTGTTCATTCTCGAACCAGGCTTGCCACCTGAAACTCTGGTATTGGAGCCGGACTGTGAACGCATCTGGCTGGTAACTGTGCCGAGACCGCCTTTGGTAACATTGGTATTGCTCCTTACTGAGCTTGAAGAAGAGGAACGCACCTGCGAACTCTGCTCAGAAGATGAGCTGGAGCCACGTACCTGGGAAGATCTGCCTGACTGACGAGTCTGTGAGGATGAGCTGGAACGGCGCACCTGACTGCCTGATGAACTCTCTCTTTTTACCTGATTTGAGACATCCACCTGATTTACGTCTTTTACTATATAAGTACCGGACTCAGAGCCACGCACCTGAGTGGAATTTCCTGACTGACGCACCTGTGAGGATGAGCTGGAACGGTTGTTCGAGCCGCGCACCTGAGAAGAGGAGCTTGAACCGGATGTCCTTGTGCCGGTAGAACGGGACTGGGATGAGGAGTTCGCGCCACGGACCTGAGATGAGGATCTAGAACCACGGACTTGTGAGGAGGAGCTTGAACCACGGACCTGTGACGAGGTACCGGAGCTACGTGTCTGTGAAGAACTTCCAGAACTTCTTACCTGAGAAGAAGTGCCCGAGCTGCGGGTCTGGGATGAACTCGAACGGGACTGGTAAGAACTGCCGGAACTGCGTGTCTGCGAACTTGAAGAACGCACCTGGGACGAAGAACCGGAAGAGCGCGTCTGAGAGCCGGTCGAGCGGGTCTGTGATGATGAAGACCTGGTCTGGGAGCCGGTAGAACGGGACTGTGAACCCGTAGAACGAGTCTGGGATGAAGAACTGCCTGAAGTATTGCGCTGCTGAGTAGTAGTCGTAGAACGTCTTGTCTGCGCAAGAGTGTCATCTGTCACCGCGAACAGGGAAAAAGCGGCAAGTGATGCCAATGCGATGTTAGTTAATTTTCTCATAACGTATCAGTGTTTTGGGTGCGGCACATAACCGCAACCGTGGTTATTTATAGAGGTAGTACCTCCTGGAAAGAGTCTTGAAATCCTTTACATCCTTGTTCCAGTAGTCTATGATATCTGCGACCTCAAGTCTCTCTGAAAAAGTCTTTCTTACATAATCCGTACCACAAACCTTGTCGAACATTCCGGTCCTCGACTTGGAAATCACGAACGGATTGTGCTCGGGATAAAGCCTGTTGACCGCCTGCATTACATAGAATTGGGTCAATGTTATCTGCGCCTTCGCATAGTCGGTATAGTGGAACTGGACACCGTGCACCAGCTTTCCCTGAGAACTTCCGGCAATCGGTTTGTAATGGATCGTACGGAAAGCCACGCCTGGAAGGGCATAACTGTCAAGCTCGGCTTTAAGTTTCTCTGCATCAATCCATTCGGCAGCGAAAGTCTCGAACGGAAGAGTGTAACCGATGCCGATATTGAGATAGCCGTTGAACTCGCCGGCAATACCGGAAGACGGATAGTTTATGGCAGACTGCGGATACGGTATGTTCGGCGAAGGGAGCACCCACGGCAGACCGGTTTCGACATAAGTCATACTGCGCCGCCATCCGTCCATAGGGATGACACTGAGCTTGCATTTGAGCGGACTTTCATATCCGCGCTCGCCACGGCAGAGACCTTCTTCATTGATCATGATGGCAAGTTCCCCGACCGTCAGGCCATAGATGTACGGGATGCTGAATTCACTGACAAAGGAATAGAAGCCGGCCTCGACATTGCACCCCTCGACTTTCTCTCCGCCGAGCGGATTCGGCCTGTCCAGCACCATCACCTCGATTCCCTTCATGGCGCAGGCCCTCATCATCAGGCCCAATGTGCTTATGAAAGTATATGAGCGGGTTCCGACATCCTGGATATCATACACTACCACATCCAGTCCGTCGAGCATTTCCTGGGACGGCATTCTTGTCTTGCCATACACGGAATAAACCTTGACACCAGTCTTGGGGTCCACTGTATCAGCGACTTTGTCACCTGCATAGGCATCGCCGCGCACACCGTGTTCCGGAGCGAAAAGTGTCACCAGTTCCACGCCAGGCGCCTCATTGAGGATGTCGATGGTGGAGCGCAGGTTTCTGTCAATGCCGCTCGGATTGGTAACCAGGCCCACACGTTTCCCCACGAGCCCGGCAAATCCACGTTCCTCAAGCACCTCGATTCCTGTCCGAACTACCGTCTTACGTGCTGCAAAAGAGGAGAACACAGGCAGAATAAGCAGCAATGCGCTGACTACCAAGGCATTGGTCTTTTTCATAAGCATCAGTCGTTAATGGTTCCTATTTTTCCTACAAAGAGAATTTCATCGGCCTCAGAATTGAAAATGGAGAATATGAACGGTCTGTCCACAGTCATCCTGAACGGAATCGGCTCCGGACGTACAGAAGTAAGTCTGACACCGATGGATGTGACTGCGGCAGCTTCCGCACCCTCTTCATTGACCTCGACAAAACATTTCTGCTTCACTTCGTCCACGACTACCGACGACTGTGTCATATTGCCGAACTCCGCCGCAGGGGTGAACGCGCGATTCACGCCAAGAGACTGTAGCACGCTGTTGAGTATCAATGTATTGTCTATCTTGAACTTCGGCATTGACAATGCCACCTCGCGATATTCGGCACCGGCGACAGCCTTTGAGAACATCTCTGAACTTACGGAAGAGACAAGTTTCTGGATATCAGCGCCTTCGTCCGGCAAACATATCATCATCTGCCATGCGCCGCCTTTATATGGCAATATCACGAAGCGTCCGCCTTCATATTCCGCGCAACTGAACTGTCTCTTCATGCGCATGAAGTCCACTTCCTGATCGCCTGAAGGGCTGTGGAATGTATCTTTTATCGTGCTGTTCTTGTCGAACTGATATTCCCACGGAGCCTTGAAATACAGGGCATTGAGTATGAACATCACCATTTCCGGAGATATCTCATCGATGATTTCAGGTATTCTCCTGTTGGTCTTGTCCGAGCACCATCTGTTGATTTCCTTGACTGTGGCCGGACTGCTGAAATCCCTCGAATTTATCTCGGCCGAATATGCGCCGGTCAATAATGACTTGTAAGCGGGAAGCACGCTGAAACCGTCACGCAGCCAGATGGAATTGGCACTCGAAAGCTGACAAGACTTGTCACCTTTGAGTTTGTCGCCTGCAAAACATGCGTGGTTCAATGCTGATATCAGCTCTTCCTTCGTCTGTCCAGAGGCGCCTTCGGCAAGCATTGACAATGCCATTCCTGCACTGTACGGAGAGACTACGACATTGGCAGAGAGGCTCTTGCCGGAAAGAGAGGCATTGAACAGAGACAGGGCGAAAGCTACTTTTCCGGTCTCGGCGGAGGCAGCGGACTTCACTGCGGTCACGCTTTCAACTGGTGCGACATCCGACTTGTTATCTGATACTGTTTTTCTCTGTGCTCCACAGGATACTGCTGCAAGAGCTGCGAGCGCAAGTGCAATTTTCTTCATAACTAACTGTTTTTCGACACTTTACCATATTCGGGGTCCACCTTGATGAGCTTGGTCACCGCCACGGTTCCGAGGCAGCAGACGATCACCATCCAGAAGAACATCTCATAGCCCATCCATTCCTGGAGGTAGCCTGCAAATGCACCAGGTATCATCATGCTGAGAGCCATGAACGCGGTACAGATCGCATAATGGGATGTCTTGAACTCCCCTTCTGAGAAGTACATCATGAACAACATATATGCCGTGAAGCCGAAGCCGTAACCGAACTGCTCTATGGCCACGCAGATGCTGATGATTATGATGTTGTGAGGCATTGCCATACTCAAATATACGAAAGTCAGGCAAGGAAGCGTCATGCAGGCGGCCATCGGCCACAGTGATTTCTTCAGTCCCCATCTGGACGCTGCCATGCCGCCGATGATGCCGCCGACCGTGAGAGCGGCCACTCCGATGGTTCCATATACGATTCCGACCGTCGATGTGGACAATGCCAAGCCGCCGTTTTCAGCTGAGGAAAGCAGGAACGGATTCACCATCTTGAGCAGGAAAGCCTCAGGCAGACGGTACAGAAGCATGAACACGATCGCGATCCAAACGCCCGGCTTCTTGAAGAATGACACGAACGCCTGGGCAAAACCGCCTGCAAATGAGCCGGTTGCCTCCACAGCCGCCTTGTCGCTCGACGGAGAAGGAATGGTGAAGGTATGGTACAATGTAATAAGCGTGAACATAACCGCGGTCACGGCCATCGTTATCATCCACGCTGTCGGGATGTTGCCTGTACGCTCTTCCAGAATGCCGGCAATAACGACCAGCACTCCCTGTCCGAAAATGGAGGACAGTCTGTAGAACGTACTCCTGATGCCCACGAAGAACGACTGCTGTCCATGGTCGAGGGCGATCATGTAGAATCCGTCGGCCGATATGTCGTGAGTAGCTGACGCGAAGGCAGTTATGACGAAGAGGATCAATGTCATGGTGAACATTGATATAGGCACTCCGACGGACGCTATCATCTCATCAGATGGACGCGGGATACTGAAGATGAGCAGGACAAATGACACCGACATCAATATCTGCATCATTATTATCCACCATCTCTTGGTCCTGTACAGGTCCACAATCGGGCTCCAGAGCGGTTTCAATGTCCACGGCAGATAGAGCAGGCTGGTAAAGAGCGCCATCTGGCCGTTGGGCACGCCCATCTTGGTAAACATGGTAACGGAAATGTTGTTCACTATGAAGTAAGGTATTCCTTCCGCAAAGTACAATGTGGGTATCCACCACCACGGAGATTTCAAAGAAACAGGTCGGTTCATTATTGTATTATGTGTAGTTTCTATTTAAATAACATTGGTCCGGGGCGCTCACTTCAAATCCTCCTGACGGGCACAGACGCTTCCCGGGTAATAGTGAAGCAGAATGTCCCTGTAACTATAGCCGCGCACTGCCATCATCGCAGCGCCTATCTGGCACAGACCCACCCCATGGCCCCATCCGGCGCCAAGAAGCGTAATCGTATCATTTTCAGCATTATTGTCAGGCGACTTTTCTTCGCGGACGACAAAAGCCGAACTTTTCAGATGTGAGGTGGACAGGAACTTCCTGATAACCAGTTCCTTGCCTATGACCATAGAGCTTTTAGAGCCCTTTATCGACAGCAGTTCTATGCGTCCTGAAGGGCCTCTCTTCAGCGGTTCAATGCTCTCCAGCAGCCCGATATCCTGACCGGAACGCGTGCTTATCAATGCAGAGAGTTCCCCTCTCGTGTACCTGGCCTGCCACCTGAAGAAATCCCGCGTCTCCATATCGTAGTCGTTCAGCACCTGTGAAAGGGCTGCCACATCCGAAGTGTTGCAGAATGACTTTTCGGCCTGCGGAATCTCCCCTGTAATCCATTTCTCTGCATTTTCTTCTACTGTCAGGTCGGGTATATGCTCCTCTTCAGAAGTGTCCGGCAATGCCTTCAGATATGGAAAATCCTTATCTTCCCAGCACGTGCTGAACTTTTCCATCATACCGCCGCAGCATTTGGAGAAACGGGCGTCGCACAGTTCTCCATTGTCGGTAAGCACCTCTCCCCAGGTCTCGTCCACGGCCTTCCTTACATTGTCCCCGACAGCCACCGTAAGTCCCTGATATCTCTGACAATGGTCGTCTGCGCAGACATCGAAAAGTTCATGGTCCTTGTGGTCGTACCATCTGACATAATGCCTTGTCCCCTGCTCCGTAAAGTCTTCTTTTACATAGCTTTCGCACGCGGTTCCGCCGGCTTTCCGCCCTTCGATCTGGGCCAGCAGCCAGGAACGGGATATGACAGCATGCGCTTTGAGCAGTTCCAGTGAAGAAGAAGCCTTCATCTCGGAAGAAATCACGCTCAGAAGATAGTCCTCGACGCCTACTATATTGACAGCGATGATTTTACCTTCATTGACAATGAACTTCAGCGAGCCTGCGAACTTCTGCACCTGCTTTCTTTCCCAATGGAATCCTACACCGATGGTGACGTCATAAAGCATGAATGTCGGCTCGGCGAACATCGACGACATCGTGATGGAATCGAACAGGAGCTCGTCGTAGAGCGCTCCGTTATACGATATGCGGCCGTTTTCGTAAACCACTTTCTGTTTTCCTGCGCCATCCGATATCATCTCGAAGCAGATTTCCTTACCGGACATCACGCCCACATGCACTTCGCGCTGGGTACGTGTGAGTTTCCAGATAATATTCTTTTCAACAGCCTCACTCACAGAGACTTCCGAAAGTATTTCTTCCAGGAGAGGGGCATTCAGTTTGGCATAGTCTTCCTCATTCGGGACAATGAAGAGGCCTGCCATATCTGCACAGCCGGGACTCATGGTAAGGTGGTCCGGACCGTCCGAGAAATAATGGTGCGAACGGTGTTTGTCACGTGCAAGCAGCACTGCCCTGTATTCGCCGAACCGGCCGTGAGAGATGCCGAGCAGCTTCTGTGAAGGAGACTTGCGGTACCAGCAAAGGAGATTGAACATCGGTTCCGTCTCCTCTTCGCGCTGCGGCAGACAGTCCACCAGACGGTAAAAGAGTTTCGCCATAGACTTGGAGGTGCGCGCCGTCAGCACGAACACCCCACGGGTGAACTTGCCGTAATGATACAGATTCGCATCTTGAACTGACGTCACATAATCCAGCGCCTCCGGAGTCTCGCCGGAAGCCTGCATCAGGTCAATGTTCTTGTCAATGTCGGCTTCCAATGGCATGAGTCCGTGCGGACAGGCCTGGAAATGAAAATGGTCAGGGGCGGATGCGCCGCATTTCGGGCCGTTGTAAAATATGGTGAATGAGGGATGATGTCTTGCCAGATCGGTCATGTCCGTCATCCTGTGCCATATGGACTGCGGCGTATGGATATTCCGGGCTATCACCAGGTGGTTGGGGAATATCGGATACGGATTTATCAGAACGTCATATTTGCGCTCTTTTCTCCCTTCAAATTCCAGATGGCGCTGCTCCGGTGGCCTGTTCTCAGCACACAGGAAGCATTTTCTCGCCTGGAGGGAAGCCTTGTCCACCTTTGCTGCGGAAGAACGGATTCTTGCAGGGTTGTGCTGCAGCCTGACTTCCAGACCGCCTACCGTCAAGGAGCGTGTCTCCACATTTTTCAATGCCCTGAAATTTGCGGCAGCGAGTGGCCACACCGAGAGCTGGTCGCCCACGAATTTCTCTATCAGTTTATCTTCTTCCATCTATTTGCATTTGGCGGAGTTCATGGCGATACGGGCTTCCAGTTCCCAGGTACGGATGCTGTCCTTGTAGTAATTGTTGGCATTGACCTTGGCAATGTCCAGAGCGGCATCGGAGTTTCCGTCCCATCTGCGGCAGCAGTAGAGCGACTCGTAGATTCTGCCGATGCGGTATTCGCGGCTGATGCGCAGACCGACCGCATAGTCCTCTCCGTAATTGCAGTTCGGAAGGTTTATCTTGCGAAGAAGCGGGACATAGAATGCACGAGGAGCGCCCAAGCCATTGATTCTCAAAGCATTGTTTCTGCCGTTCTCGTCGGTCCATTCTTTATGGTCAATGAGTCCCGGAGGCAGCAGATTCATATTGAAGTCTGTCAGTTCATACGAGCCGACCACCATTCCGCAGCCTTCGAGTTCGAATACATTGACAATCTTCTGGAGTGTGTTTTCGTCTTTATAGACGTCGTCGCTGTCGAGCTGTACGGCGTAAGTTCCGCACCTGCTGTCGTGTACGGCCAGGTTCCAGCATCCGCCGATGCCCAGATCCGTACGTTCAGGAGATATCACGACCAGACGCGGGTCCGCTATCGAAGAGAGGACTTCGGATGTGCCGTCGGTAGAGTGATTGTCAATGACAATGACATTGTACTGGAAATCACAGCTTTGGGCCAATGCGCTCTTTACAGCGTCGGCTACCGTGCGGACTCTGTTGAAAACCGGTATCACTACCGTCGCGAGCACGGCCGCGTCCATGGTCACGTCCTTCTCCACCTTCTTGAATTCCGGAGCGAGGTATGCGCCGATGCGCTTGAGGTGCTCGGTACAGATTTTTTCCATCTCTATCTGTACTTCACGGTTTTTCGGATTTACGTAGTCGAACTGTTTTTCACCGGATAACCGCAGATCGGTGGGCTGTACGGTATAAAGGGTTTCCGGTATATGTACGATTTTTCCTAAACGCGAAATACTTAACCTTAATTCGTAGAGAGCTGCAAAACGGTAATCGGTATTCATTTGAGCGACTACTTGCTGAAAACTGTCGTTACGGAATAATAATAGTTGCCCGAAATCAAAATCGTTCCGTATACTTCCGGTTTGATATTCCAAGGTGGGATGGTGTATTTTTTTGCCTTGCCGGATTTCCTGGTAATCACTGTAAAACAGTGCTCCGTCATTACTTTCGGCTATCTGGTACATGCGCCCGATTGCATAAGGATGCAGCTCGATGGGAGAAGTACCGGTATAGAAAAGGATATAATCCGAATCTGCCTGCCTGGCTATTTGTTGTAAAGCAGGGGTGTCGGTAAAAGAAGATACGACACTCGTTTTTACTGGTTCGGGACTTCGAAAAAGTTCTTTTTGCAGTAAGAAGGCATGAATTGAATACATATTTCCGGAATTTTTCGTTCAAAACTATAAAAAATAAAAATCAAAACTAATATCCGGTGAGACAAAAAAGTAAATCCACTATAAATTGGAAGAAACGGAGAATTGAAGTTTGCTCTGTTTCCTCCATTGTTCTCAGGAATGGTTCATAGAAGTCAGTACCCTTCTTGCGGGGGCGCCTTCTTGACGGAACCGGAGTGGCCCGTTCGGCCGCTGAAGTAGTTGTAAAAAAATATCGCAGGGGCCATCGGCTTTATGAACTGATTTCTACGAATTTTCTGCCTCTTCGTCTGTATGACCGGGTAAGCGTTGGAGG
>OLFV01003334.1_pt1 | contig 10093 bp, 7 predicted proteins | sample 1605551 | NCBI WGS metagenome assembly OLFV01 (sample SAMEA3888922, study PRJEB22519) | human gut metagenome | biome: human gut; feature: human-associated habitat; material: faeces | place: Denmark | collected 2011
TTGAACAACAATGGGTTCAAACCGACTTTTTATGTTTAGCGGACAACAATAATTATAAATAATAGAATCGTAATATCCATAAACGACAAACTCTTCTATACCAATGGAGTCTATGCTAAATAATCAGCATAGACTCCACTGCCAGAATCGAGGAGGATTCATTCATACACCCTTCCCACTTGCAATTTGCGGTGTTTCTGCGGATGGTATTTCTCGTTAATGACGCTACGTGATGGCTTGTAATAGCTTGAACGTACGCCAAGGAGATCGAAAATTACGTGTGGAAGATTGTCGGCCATGAAAGGACGAATATGGAAAAACATTACTAAGAACATGGCAAAGATTCTTAGTAATTCCATATTCAAGTCTCTCTATGCTATGTTATTCCTATGTTTTTTATTTAAAAGTGGCTGTAACATGATAGCTGCCATCATGAAAATGAATGGCATGAAAGGTGCCTTGAATCTTGTTTCGCCATGAATGGCAAGTACAAGCGAGAGCGATCCCCCGATAACAATCATCAATGGTATGAATGCCTGCCTGTCTTGGTGTTTTTTGAGTAAAAGAAAACCTCCGAGAAAAGCAAAAATGAGTAGCATGGCGTAATATATGAGATTGAAGATGGCTAAATATTGTATGGTAGAAAGTCCACAAAAGTCTTTCAAGAAATTCCTGTAAGGCAATGTTACAAAGTTATCTTCTGCTTTTTCTTTGTGTGTGGAAAAGGCGACGATATTATCCATATCGTTGTAGTACATATAAAAGAGTCTTCCTGGTACCTTCTTAAGATATTGCCAGGGATGTTCTTTCAGCCATGCCATACTTCTTTTTTTCCATATATCGCTGCATTCCATGGCTGTCTTTTGGTTTATGTTTTCTATATATCGGATGGTTCCTGTTGGATATGGATTGGTGTTATATTGTGGCGCAACAGATGGTTCGTAGGTAGCCTCTGCCATATTAAACCATAACGATTCTGCTTGATACAAGAAATACCCTGTGCGTTGATAGCATAGGGAGCCAACAATCACAATGAATAACACATAACCACCGCAAAGACTCAAACATTTCTTTATCCTATTTCTTTTGATAAAAAATATGTAAAAAAGGAGAAGCGTACCAAGGAAAATCATTGCCACTGGTCGAAACCAATTAGCTAAACCGAAAATGATACCACTGGTGAAGAGCCAGATGGATTTCTCTTTGCTGATAGCTATATATAATGCCGTTAAGGCAAAGCAAATCATAGGTATCTCAGACAAAATGGTCGTGCTCTGTCCCCAATTGTTGGGATATAGTGAAAAGAGTATACAAGCTATGATGGCAACCTTGTCTGAAAATAGTTTTTGAGCTACTTTGCCGATGAACAAGACCGTCACAGCTTTGAGGACACATAGGAAAACTAAAAGCGGATATATCGAATGAAACCATAACAGTGATAACGCTGTTAGGTTGATAGAACCTATATTCCAGATGAATGGATATCCCTGGATAAGTGGAAGGCATGGGTAACTTTGCCCTGTCTTGAGACATATCTGTGAGAATTCTATATACCCATCTCCATCATTAGTTGGGGTATATCCAAATATTACCAACACAAGTAACAACCACGCAAGGTAAAGGCTACTGATTACGTAGAGTGTCTTATTGGTCTGTTTCATATTTATTTCATCCTTATTTCCGCAATAATATACAATTAGGCGCAAAACATAATTATTCAAGCCAGTACTCCATTAAGGAATACGGATAATTTCTTTCTTATGCCGTTAACAGTATCCTTTTTAACGTTTCAAGGATGATACCCCCCGCTATGTGAAGCACTTCACTTGCTGAAACCTGCCCCTTACAATGATGTTAGGTCAACACAGAGCAATCGTGAGAGTTTACGTGACTTGATAGTTTGTTTTATTTATTAGTGTGTCCAATTTTTATCGGACGCTAATAACCAGATTTGTGTATTTATTTATTTTTTCCTTATTATTCTATTTACAAGCAATCAGACTGCTATAAATACTTTATTCAAACAAGAAACGAGCTAATTATTTCTTGTTCTGAGCCTTATCAAGGCTCTTCTTCATGCGTTCATTCTCTGCTTTGAGGTCGGAGATTTGTGCATTGAGAGCATCCAATTCTGCTTGATGGAGCATATTGACAGCGTCGATATCTACACTCTTTCTCCATCCTGCCTTACTAAGATTTATATTGACACCAATCTCAGCATAGACATTATTATCATGATTTCTCCATAGACGATTCTCTTCAGACTTCGGCAATGACTTGCCATCAGCGTCGTGCTCGCTCTTCAGGAGACCTAACTCGGCATATACATCACACAGAGAGCTGACTTTCCAAGAGGAATGCAGACCGAAAGAGATGGACATGGCATTGACTTCTGCCTTATCGCAATAGTTGACACCAGCACCAAGGAACGCACTTATGTTCCATACTCGTGTACCTTTATATCCACAGAATATATTGGTGAGATTGAACATAGGTTGCAACTGGAGATTGATGTTGCTGTTTTTGTTTTCCTCTGATGATACGGAAGCTACCGTTTTGCCCCAGAATCCCTGCATCTTCAGGCGGAGAGAGAAGTCTGGAGTGATATTCTTACCCAATGCAAAGGAAAGAGCAGGAGTGGAACGGAATGACTTAAACGGGCTTTTGGAAAGTCCGAGTCCATGCTCTTCATCTGAATAGAAAGCACTCCAGTCGAATCCTGCCTGGAAGAACCAGTTGCTAAGGAATCCATTTGTTGCCACACTATGCTGCAATGTAGGATAAGTATCTGAACCTTCTACAGGCACTTGAGTGAAGTCTTGATCGACATTGCCAAATTCTTCTTCGGCAGAAATAGTAAAGTCAGAATCGATATCCTTGTCTTTTTCTATCTGGGCGAATGCTGGAAAGAATGCACTCGCAAGACACAAGGTGATAAATATTTTCTTCATATTACGTTATGATTTTATAATTAACATTCAAACAGCGTAGCTATCAAAACAAAGAACCGATGTAACTATCCTGTATAGTGGCAGTTATCGGCTTGCCATTGTAGGTGTAAAGGAAAGACTTACACTGCAAGAGCCTATCCACGAGGTCGTCCATCTCATCATTGGAGAGCACCTGTCCGTAAGGTATTGCAGACTTCTCTGCCAATTCTTCAGCAAGGATAGCATTGACTTCTTCCTCCACTTTGGAATATCTGTTGACGGCAGAATCGACAAGTTCGGTGACGAGTCGGACGGGGTCAAGCCCATCAAGTCCTGCAGGATAGCCAGACAACTGATAACTCATGCCTCCCATATCAGTGATTTCAAATCCGAGACGTGACAAATCAGCCACTATTGCCTCTATCTGCTCACTGTATGTCTGAGGGAAAGAGACGATTTCAGGGAACAACATCTTCTGCACGTGAGCGGCACTCTCAGCACCTGACTTCATATATTCCTCATACCTTATCTGTGCATCAGCCCTATGCTGGTCGATAAGGACGAGTCCCACCGGCGTCTGTGTGACAATATACTTTCCGCAATACAGCAGATACTCATGCGAACGCTCAGTCAGGAAACTGCCGATGGTCTCGTTTGCTTCCGTCGCAGATTGCTTTTCATCAGCAGATGCAGAAGGGAAAAGGTCAATGGTGTGAGTATGCGGAGTGTTTGCCTCGCATATTCCTTCATATAGTTTCTCCCATTCTCCAGCCTGATTTGCTGCCTTTCCCGCTCCGATGCCGAGGGAAGCAGACCTCGTATTCCCCCAAATGGAATGCGCCTGCGAAAGATTAGACTTTGGCGTACCACTGGAAGAACTGGATGAGAGCGTAGGAATCCCGTCTGTTTCTTTTCCTTCTGCAAAAGGATTATAATCAGTATCGACCTCCCAAGTAGGCTGCGTGACATTGAGCAAGTTTTCCGGATTGAAGACAGGAATATCGGGACGGCCCTCTGTATCAAATTCGAGTTCGGTGACAGAAGAATTCTGTCCTATCGCATTCTGTACATTTGCAAGAAGCAACTGCCATATAGCCTGCTCGTTAGTAAACTTTATCTCCGTCTTGACAGGATGGATATTTACGTCTATATCCTCCGGATCCACGGTGAGAAAAATGAAATAAGGTATCTGTTCACCAGACGGAATAAGCCTTTCCACCGCCTTCTGAATGGCTTTATGGAAATAAGGATGCTTCATGAATCTGCCGTTGACGAAGAAGAACTGCGGTGCTCCGCTCTTCTTGGAAGACTCAGGTTTGCCGACATATCCTCTGATACCGCATATCGTGGTCTTGTCCTCAATAGGCAAGAGCGTCTTGTTTATCTTCTTTCCGAAGAAATCCACAATCCTCTGCAGTTGGGTAGTGGCAGGAAGAATCATCACAGGTTGCCCATTCTGATAGAGCTCAAACTTGACATTAGGATAGACAAGGGCGATTCTCTCGAATGTCTCGGTGATGTTTTTCATCTCCGTCTTGTCGCTCTTGAGGAACTTTCTTCGCGCTGGAACATTATAGAAAAGGTTTTCTACATTGAAATTACTTCCAGGAGCGCACGCTATCTCCTCTTGACTGGTCACATTCGACGAGCCTGCAATCTTCAGACAAGTGCCGAGTTCTTCCTCTTTACGGCGCGTCTGCAGCGTTACCTGCGCCACAGCGGCAATGGAAGCCAAGGCTTCACCGCGAAATCCCATGGTATGGAGCGTGGCAAGATCAGAGAATTGCGCAATCTTTGACGTGGCATGGCGCTCGAAGGAGAGGCGAGCATCAGTATCGGACATACCACATCCATCATCAATAACCTGTATTGATGTCCTACCGGCATCGACGATAAGCACCTTAATCGTCTTTGCTCCGGCATCTATAGCATTCTCCACCAGTTCCTTTACCACGGAGGCAGGACGCTGGATTACCTCTCCAGCCGCAATCTGGTTGGCTACATAGTCAGGAAGTAACTGTATTATGTCCATTTACCTTTCTGTAGATTGTCAAAACTAATTTGGCAAGTAGGTAATCAAAATTATTTTGATTACCTACTTAACAGTTGATTTGTATAAAGGTGAGTGCTCATTGATAATAATGATTCGACTCACATATTGTTATTTTATATTTTTCTCTTAGGCGGCTCACGTCTTTTCTCTTCCTTCAGCACGGCATCGTTACCCTTGCCTCGCCATAGGAAAATGTCGTCTTTATTCTTAGGACGGATGAAGTCAAACCATGCGAAATTAGGCAACTTATACTTGTCTGGCGGTATCTGACTGATAGGATACATGGTGCCTTCAGCTCGACAAGTCCATATATGGTCGAGCTTTTTGTCAGCCGTGAGATACATCTTCATGGTGTCGGTCTCAAGATAATTGAGCCCGATAATAGTGGAATCAGCATCATCTACGGGGTAATAGATAGTCTGCACATTGCCCACAGACCATGTCTGACGTGGATTTCCTTCCTCGAAATACACTCTCATCTCCTTGGCAGCGACCTGATTGAAATGCACGGAATCCATCTGCTCGACACTCAAAGCCTGACCTATCACGTCAGCATAATGTATGGTGGAGTCCTTCATATAGGCGTGCATCACTTCACCAAGCACCTGTCTGCCCATATTCCATACGATAGGATCTTTGTACATCGTCATACATGAGTCGAGAGAATTATAGACCAGGGAATCGCATACCGCCTGTATGTCATTGCGATAAGCACGCACCTTATTGAAGGCATGTATCTGTCGATATACCGAATCGGTCTCGATATTGAATGTGTACATCTTGATACTGTCGCCATGAAGATAGAGAGTATCCTTCTGCGAATAGTCCATGACGACGGCAGAGTCTGTGGCATAGCCGTAACCAGTCTTCTCTTCATAGTAGATATGGTTACCGAGGAAGGTGTTCTTATTGAGAGAGTCCACATATACCACATTGCCAAAGCCTTCATTGGTGTTGGTCTTGTTGTTGGTATAGAGGCTGTCTGCGGTGATGGTCTTCGGTCCATTATGGACAGTAGAGCGACCATAGAGCTCCGAACGCTCAGTGGAAGTGTTGTAATAAGCATCCGTTGTGTGTACGATACCATTCTCGGATGTGATTACCGACGGTCCTACTACGTGGGAAAGGGTGGCTTTCGTGTCGTAATACATGGTGTCGGAAGTCATTGTAAACTGCTTGTTTTTCAGTTTTACGTTGTAATAGAACACCGACTGGCGTGTTTCCGTATTGTATTGTCCCCAGTCAGAAGTCAATGTACTGCCGTTATCCACGAGTTTTCCGCCCTCAAAGAAATAGGCAATGCCATACATACGGTCATAATTCAGGGAGTCACAATATAGCGTTGACTTCCTATGCTTCAGCACGACATTACGCCTTGCCTCTGCCATCTCATCATTGCCATCATACCATGCGTATTCAGAATTGAGAGACAAAGTGTCTCCCTGGCGCATCTTGACGTGTCCGTAAGCCTCGAAACTGTTGCTTTGCTCATAGAAATAAGCGCTGTCACAGGTCAGCGTAGCGCCCTTATGACGGAATGAGACCTTACCTTTCGCAATCTGAGCATCAGGATGCGGACCATAGATGTCATAATACAATTCGTCTGCATGAACGAGATAAATGCGCTCATCGACCTGCTTGACACCCTTGCGATGGCGTCGTGGCTTGACGGAATAGGCAATACTAATTCCAAAAAGGCACAGGACCATAAACAATATGATTCTGTGCCAGTTATAGTTCTTTATTTTTTCAGTCGTATTCACTTTACCCAACCTTCGTATTCAAAGTTACAATTCTTGTAGCGGTCATCCATTCTGACGTAAGTATCTGCCACTTTCTTCTTCACCCATTCATGTATTACCTTATCACGTTCACGGGCAAGCACGACATTACGCATCACCTGGAAGTCCTCTGTTATCGTGGCTCTGTGACCGTCGATGCGGGTTTTGAGTCTTACTATAGCGCAGACAGTCTTTCCCTTGTCATTGATCATGGTGAATGATTTGGAAATCTGACCCACCTTCAGAGTGTCAACGACGCGAGCCACCTCTGTAGGGAGGTCTCTCATTCTGAACTTAGAGGTGCGGCCGTCTTCATTCTGGAAAGACATAAGTCCGTAACTGTTGCGAGTATCCTTATCATCAGAGATGAATGTAGCGCCATTCTCAAATGTGAATTTCTCAGCGCGAATATCATCAGCGATAGAGTCGAGGCGGAGCAAAGCTGCATCGATGGATGCCTGTGGCACTTTTGGCTTGCGCAAGATGTGGCGGAACTTAATCTTGTCGCCACGTTTGTCAATCAACTGTATGATATGGAATCCGAACTCAGACTCTACTATCTTACTAATCTTCTTAGGGTCAGTGAGATTGAAAGCTACTGCTGCAAAGGCAGGATCGAGGTGAGCACGACCAGTGTAATCCATCTCACCACCCTGACGAGCGGTGCCTGGGTCCTCGGAATAGAGGCGTGCCAATGTAGCAAAAGTGGTCTTGCCGGTGGTTACACGCTCGGTATAGTCACGGAGATCATCCTTCACCTTATTTATATCCTCGATAGGAATGCGCGGAGCAGAAGTGATAATCTGCACCTCCACCTCAGTAGGCACGAAAGGAATGCTATCCTCCGGCAGATTGCGGAAGTAAGCTCTCACGTCAGCAGGAGTCACTTTCACGTCCTCCACGAGCTTCTCACGCATCTTCTGCACGAGCTGACGATTCTTGAAATCATCGTGAAGCTCCTGTCGCATCTTAGTGATACTCTGCTTACGATAGTCTTCCAACTTCTCTCTTGAGCCAGCCATCTGTATCCAAGCATTGATCTGCTGGTCAATTACCTGTGACACTTCAGCCTCGCTGACCTCAATACTGTCAATGGCAGCCTGATGGAGGAAAAGCTTCTGGACAGCCAACTGCTCAGGAATACGGCAATCAGGGTCACCACCAAAGTCGTAACCTTCCTGCTCGCCCTGCAGTCTCATCATCTCAATATCTGAACGCAGGATAGCCTCATCACCGACAACCCACACCACTTCGTCAAGGAAATTGACTCCAGAGAGGTCTATTGGCTTCGGAATATCTTTGTTTACGCTGTCAGTATCTTCCTTATCGTCGGCTATTGCCTCCTTTATGATGTTGCTTTCACTCTGTGGCTCAGTGGCTTTTGAAGCGAAATGTCCCATAGAGCGACTTGCGAAAGAAGTCACTCCGATGAGTAAAAGGGAAGCTATTATATAGTATATTCTTTTCATTCTTAATGTTTATTGACTGTAGCTACTACGTCCTTATTTACCACTACAGGGAACTTCTTACGCAGTCCCTGAAGCCATTTCTTCTCCATAGCATCCTGATAGTCGGATGTTACCTGTGAACGGACGTCGCTCATCTCCTTTGGAGCCTTGAGCATCTTGCCGTATGTGGCACAATAAGGATAGTCTTTCTTCTCAGCAGGGATAGTATCGACGTCAAATTCATATTTGTCCACGAGGACATTATCACCCTTTTTGAAGAGTCCTTTCTCCACTCTGATCTTCAGTACAGAGTCAGAATTGAAAGTAGAGCGAAGCACTTCCGCCCATTTATCGAAGGAAACGCCTTTCAGTGACTTCTTCACTGCAGCGATATCCTTATCGTCTTTGGCATAATAAGCTATGCCTTTGAAGCGTGGGGAGTCCCACTTGTATTTCTTTTTATTCTTTTTGAAGAAAGCCTTCAAGCCCTCTTCATCCTTGCTTGCCTTATCCCATACCTCACGATTGCTGATTTCATAGAGCAGCAGTCCATCGTGATATTCCTGGAAAAGATACTTGGTATCCTGGTCAATGGCTGCGAGAGAGTCGGCACGCTGGTTCATCAGATTGGCAGGAGTAGTGTTACCCTGCTTTGCAAGTGCCTCAATCTTCTCATTTATGACAGCCTCACGGAGTCCGCGAGCCTCGATAAAGTTTCTGATATCCTCGCGCAAAGAGTCGAATGGCGGAAAGTCAGCATGCTTTATCATCTTTATGATATGATAGCCAACAGACGAGAGGACAGGCTTGGACATCTCGCCATCCTTCAATGCGAAGGTGGCATCTTCAAATTCTTTCAGAGTCTGACCTCTGCTTATCTGGCCTATAGAGCCACCGCGCTGTGCCGAACCAGGGTCTTCACTGTATTTTCTTGCCATCTCAGCGAAGTCTGCGCCAGCAAGAATGGCGTTATAGATGGAGTCAGCACGTTGCTTTACCTTGCTCTGAGTCTGCGCATCAGCCTGCTGTGCCAAGCGCAGAAGGATGTGAGCAGGCTCCACCAATCCGTCAGGACCTATTCTATCCTTCGTAGATTGATAGATTTTTCTTGCCTCTACCTCTATATCTGCATCATTTATAAGAGTAGGACGAATCTGCTGGTCACGATATTCCACATACTCCTTATTGAAAGAAGATAGAGTATCAAAATGTTCTTCGAGGGCGGCAGCCACCTTCAGTTTGTAGTTGACAAACAGTTCCACATATTCCTCCACGGTCTTTCTATCGATGACACCGTCGGTATTGTTCTTGTTATAGGAATATTCAAATTCGGAACGCAGTACAGGTTTTCCTCCCACAGTCATGATAACGGGGTCATTGACCTGCGCACTTACAGCCAAAGAGCATAGCAGTCCAGCTACGGACATTGCAAATTTCGTCATTTCTATTGTTTGGTTGCTTTATTGATTCTTACATTGTCCAACGGAGAAAGCCGTTGGCACTGTGGCTAATTATTGTATAATTATGATTGTTTGGTGGTCTTGTATGCCCGTTGCTAATAATTGACGGAACGCAACGCCATAACATTATCATTTCCATCAATCAGACATCAGGACGACAAAACCACCAAACATCTATCTATTACTGAGGACGGCTGTAGTTAGGAGCCTCGGAAGTGATAATCACTTCATGTGGATGACTCTCAAGAATGCCGGCATTAGTAATGCGAGTAAACTTAGCATTGTGGAGAGACATGATGTCTGCAGCGCCACAATATCCCATACCAGAGCGGAGACCGCCTACGAGCTGATAAATCACCTCCTGAACAGTTCCCTTGTAAGGTACGCGACCAGCGATACCTTCCGGTACGAGTTTCTTTGC
>OLFV01003341.1_pt1 | contig 10062 bp, 8 predicted proteins | sample 1605551 | NCBI WGS metagenome assembly OLFV01 (sample SAMEA3888922, study PRJEB22519) | human gut metagenome | biome: human gut; feature: human-associated habitat; material: faeces | place: Denmark | collected 2011
TCAGCAGATTTCTTATGGAATCCAGTCCCATGACGCTTCCCAGCCCAGACCTCTGCTCCAGAAAATCCAACGCCCCGTCAAAGTCCATCCTCTCCCCAGAGTCCGCCGTCACCTCAAAATCCACCGCCTCGTTAAAATCCATACCTGCCTCCTTCCTGTCATCCTTACGTCTTACGCCTTCTGCACGCAGCATCCCATTCTGCAGCCTGAGGGGGTTGCGGCGCAGCCGCCCAGGGCTGTTTCCCTCAGCTCTAGGGGAAGCCCTCTGCCAACTGCATACATGGCTTCCAGCATTTCATCAAACGGAATCAGCTGCCGTATACCGCTGAGCGCTGTCTCCGCGCAGACCAGGGCGTTGGCAGCCCCTGCCCCATTCCGGTTCTGGCAGGGGCATTCCACCAGGCCGCCCACAGGGTCGCATACCAGCCCCAAAAGATTCATCAGGGCAGCGGACGCAGCGTCCAGGCTCTGGGCGGGAGTTCCTCCCATAAGCTCCACTGCGGCAGCCGCCGCCATGGCGCAGGCCACGCCCACCTCTGCCTGGCATCCCCCTACCGCCCCTGACACGGTGGCATTGCGCATGGCCAGGTATCCGACGGCAGAGGCTGCAAACAGGCCGTCCGCCACCAAGTCGTCCTCCAGGCCGTATTCCTCCTGGAGGGCCAGCAGCAGTCCCGGCACAATGCCCGAAGACCCGGCTGTAGGTGCTGCCACAATCAGTCCCATGGAGGTATTAACCTCCAAAACAGCCATGGCATATATGACAGCCCTGCCCAGGACGCCGCTTAGGATGGAGGTGCCCTTTGTGCGCCGTTCCTCCATCCTGGCCGATTCTCCGCCAATCAGGCCGCCGATGGATGTGACCGGTTCTCTCAGCGGAAGGGTGGCTGAATCCCTCATGACCGCCAGTACATCCTTCATCCTGGCCTCCATGTCCTCCATGGATACGCCTGTCAAATCACATTCTCGCTGTTTCATCACTTCCGATATAGTCATTCCCCGGACAGCGCACTGCTCCAGAAGCTCTGCTCCGCTCTTAAAATCCATGTCCATCCCTCCTTATACCTGAACCAGCATGGTATGGTATACATGCGGGTTGCTGTTAATCCAATCCGTAATCTCCAGAGGCAGGCGTTCATCGGACTCCACGATACAGTAAGCCTGTGCTCCTTTTTCCTCCCTGAAAAGCTTCATGAAGGCGATGTTCACATTGCAGTCGCTGAGGCACTTGGAAATATGGGCCACCACCCCCGGTTTATCCTGATGTATGACAATCAGGGAACTGTACTCGCCTGTAAAGTCCACATCCACCTGGTTTATCTTTACAATGCGCACCTTTCCTCCCCCCAGGGATTCCCCCCGGACCGTCATCTCCTGGTTCCGGTCATTTACCATGCGGATATCCACTGTGTTGGGATGTACGTCCTTATCCTTCTCGTTTGTCAGGAAGGAATACCGCAGTCCCCGTTGCTGCGCGATGGAAAAGGAATCGCGGATCCGCCTGTCATCTGTCTTAAATCCCATGATTCCCCCCAGCAGCGCCCTGTCCGTGCCGTGTCCGCGGTAAGTCCTGGAAAAGGAACCGTACAAGGTAAACTCTGCCTCGATAATCTGTCCTGCTATCATTTTCTGGGCCAGGAGGGCTATGGCCACCGCTCCCGCCGTGTGTGAACTGGAAGGCCCTATCATATTGGGGCCTAATACGTCAAATGCACTGATGACTGCCATAAACTTATTCCTCCTGACATTCTGTTCTCCTGGTTACTGTCTGCTCTTAAGCTTGCCCGGAGCCTGTCTGGGAACCGTGTGGATGCTGCCGCCTTCAAGCTCCTCCAGCGCCTCTCCCACCGCCTCATTGTAGGTGGGATGGGCGCGCATTCCCAGAAGCAGCTGTGGTACGGTCAGCTTGTTTGCGGCTGCGGTTGCCATCTCCCCGATCATGTCCGTGGCCCTGGCGCACATCATCTGGGCTCCCAGCACCACCTTGGTGTCGGCTTCTGCGATGATTTTGATAAAGCCTCTTTCCTCCCTGGATATCTGTGATTTCCCGTTGGCAGACATCAGGAATTTCCCCACTGATACAGGTATTCCAGCCTGGGCCGCCTCGTCCTCCGTAAGTCCCACGGACGCAATCTCAGGGCTGGTGTACACACAGCTGGGAACTACCGATAAATCAATGGAGTGTCCGGTTCCCGCCAGGTGTTCCGCCACCCACACGCCCTGGGCACTGGCCACATGAGCCAGCTGGATTCCCTTAATCACATCTCCGATGGCGTACACGCCCTCCATGGATGTCTCAAAATTGGAGTCCACTGTGATTCTTCCCCGCTCCATGGCAAGCTCTGTCCCTGGTCCCAGCAGCTTTTCCGTTTCAGGCACCCTGCCGGCGGCCGACAGCACATAATCTGCTTCCTCCCGCTTCTCCTCACCCTTTTCCTCAAAGACACAGGCCAGACCATGTTCCGTCTTTTCAATTCTCTTTACCATGGCCCCTGTATAGATTTTGATTCCCCGCTTTTTGAGAATCATTTTCAGATTCTGTGAAATGTCCTTATCCAGGTTTGCCAGCAGCCTGGGAAGGGCCTCCACCATGGTTACACGGATGCCAAGGGATGAAAATACAGATGCAAATTCAGCTCCGATTACGCCGCCGCCGATAATCAGCAGGCTTTCCGGCGCATGCTGCAGCCCCAACAGCCCGTCGCTGGTCAGAACCCCCGGCAGTTCCAGTCCCTCAATGGGCAGGTTCATGGGTTTTGAGCCTGAGGCCAGCAGCACATGCGTTCCTTTCAGCACCCGGCTCTCCTCTTCCCCTTCGCACCCTGTCACCAGCACGGTTTTGTCCGCCTGCAGGGTGCCGGTTCCCTTAACCAGTGTCACGTTGTTTGCCTTAAAGAGCTGTTCCACTCCCTGTCTTAAGCTTCCTGACGTTCCCTCCTTATATTCCAGAATCTTATCATACTCATACCGGACATTCTCTGCAAAGATGCCGAACTGCCCGCCCTCCTTCATCTCCCTGTAAAGCTGGGACGCATGAATCATGGCTTTGGCCGGAATACAGCCACGGTTCAGGCAGGTTCCCCCTACCTCCCTGTTTTCCACCACTGCCACCGAAAGTCCCAGCTTGGCGCCCTTGATCGCCGCCACATAACCGCCGGGACCTGCTCCTATGATAACCAAATCAAATATATCTGCCATCTTTCCTCCTATTGCCGCCAAAGAGCGCTGGAGCGTGTCTGAAAATTCATTTCAACACGCTCCTGAGCACTGCCTGTATTTTTTCGTAAATCAGTTACTTACTCCCCGATATAGCGCAGCACCGGCTTTCTTGCCGCAGTTACCTCGTCCAGCCTGCGGACCGGTGTTTTGACCGGAGCCTGGTGAAGGCTCTGCGGATCTGCCTTTGCTTTTTCATATATGCTGCGGAACACCTCAATGGCTTCGTCCAGGGTTTCCTTTGACTCTGTCTCAGTGGGCTCCACCATCAGGGCCTCATGGACAATCAGCGGGAAATACATGGTGGGGGGATGGATGCCGTAATCCAGAAGTGCCTTGGCAATATCCATGGCCGACACATTGATATCGTGCTTCAAATCCTCCAGCGTCATCACAAACTCATGCATGCAGGTTTCATTGTAAGCCATCTGATACAGGTCTGACAGCTTATTCATCATATAATTGGCATTTAACACTGCATTGGATGACGCCTCGGGAATGCCTTCCCTGCCCAGGGTCATGATGTAGGCCAGCGCCTTTACCACCACCCCGAAGTTTCCATAGAACATCTTCACGCTTCCAATGGATTGCGGCCCCTTAACCATAAAGCCCGGAAGGAAGGGACGCAGGAATTCCTTGCAGCCGACAGGGCCGCTTCCCGGACCGCCCCCGCCGTGAGGCGTAGAAAATGTCTTGTGGAGGTTCAGGTGGATTACGTCAAATCCCATATCTCCCGGCCTCACAATGCCCATGACCGCGTTGAGGTTGGCTCCGTCGTAATAGCACAGCCCTCCCCCATCGTGGACAATGCGGGTAATCTCCAGGATATTCTTGTCAAAGAGTCCTACCGTGTTTGGATTGGTCAGCATCAGTCCTGCCGTGTCCTCCCCCACTGCCTCCTTAAGCTTATCCAGATCCACACATCCGTCCTCCCTGGAGGGAATGCTGACAACGCTGTAGCCGGCCATGGTGGCGCTGGCGGGATTGGTGCCGTGGGCAGAGTCCGGAACAATGATTTTCGTCCTCTTTTCATCCCCTCTGGAGTGATGGTAAGCCTTGATCAGCAGCAGACCCGTAAATTCCCCATGGGCGCCTGCCGCGGGCTGGAAGGTCATTGCATCCATACCGGTTATCTCGCACAGATACTGCTCCGCCAGATCGAATACCCTGAGGGCGCCCCGGACCGTATGTTCCGGCTGCAGCGGATGGATGCCCGCAAAGCCCTCCAGCGACGCCGCCTCCTCATTTACCTTTGGGTTATACTTCATGGTGCAGGAGCCAAGGGGGTAGAAACCGTTGTTGACGCCGTGGGCGCGCCCCGCAAGGCCGGTATAATGTCTGCTGATATCATTTTCAGAGAGCTCCGGCAGATTCAGCTTCTCCTTCCTGCCAACTCCTATCTGATGGACCGGCACGTCGCAGTCCGGAAGCAGGTGGCAGTGCCTGCCGGGAGTTCCTTTTTCAAATATTAATTTCATGCTCCGCATACCTCCTTCACGATTTGAACCGCCTGGTCCATATCTTCCTTCCGGTTCTGCTCAGTGGCGCACCAGAGAATCTCCCTGTGGCTCAGAGGCAGTCCTCCCAGGATTCCCTTCTCCTCCAGAGCTTTTAAGATTAGGCCGCTGTCCGTATCGCTTTCAGTGACGAACTCATGGAAGAATTCCCTGTCATACCTGGCCGTGAGGCCGGCCTGTTCCAGCTGTTCCTTCAGGTAATGTGCTTTGGAGGTACAGAGAACAGCGGTCTTTCTTAACCCATCTGCTCCCATGGCCGCCATATATACGCTGGCAGTCAGGGCGCAGAGAGCCTGGTTGGAGCACACGTTGGAGCTGGCCTTTTCACGTCTGATATGCTGTTCCCTGGCCTGAAGGGTCAGCACATACGCCCTCCTGCCGTCCACATCCTTTGTCTCTCCCACGATTCTGCCCGGAAGCTTCCTTCCCATAGCTGATGTGGCTGTCATAAAGCCCAGGTACGGTCCTCCGAAGCTGAGAGGCATGCCCAGGGGCTGGCCGTCTCCCACCGCAATGTCCGCCCCGCATTCTGCCGGCGTAGGCAGGAGCGCCAGGGAGATGGGGTTGCAGCCCATGATATATTTGGCTCCCTTTTCATGGGTGATTTCTCCCAGAAGGCTGCAATCCTCCAGATTGCCATAGTAGTTAGGCTGCTGCACATAGAAGCAGGCGGCCTGGGGGTCTGCCTTCAGCATCTCTTCCAGAGCTGCCCCATCCGTTACCCCGTCTTTTTCCGGAACCATAACAACCTTTGTATTACTGCCAAAGCAGTATGTCTTCATGACCTCGATAACGCCCGGGTTTGCAGCCGCAGAAATATAGGCTGTGGTTTTCTTTCTCTCCTTACACATGGCAATGGCTTCCGCCGCAGCCGTGGCACCGTCGTATATGGATGCATTGGAGGCGTCCATTCCTGTGAGTTCACAGAGCATGGTCTGATACTCGAATATGGACTGGAGGATGCCCTGGCTGATTTCCGCCTGATAAGGCGTATAGGCAGTGACAAACTCCTCTTTTGACGTCACGTTTGAAACAATGGCAGGTATGTAGTGGTTATAAGCCCCTGCCCCCCTGAAAATATGGCGGAACACAACATTCTTACCGGCTATGTCCTCCATTCTTGCCTTAACTGCCTGCTCGCTGAGTCCTGAAGGGATATTGACCCCTTCCTTCAGCATTACCTCATCCGGTATATGGGAGAACATCTCCTCAAAGCTGGCATATCCAATCTCACGAAGCATCTCCTGCTGCTCCTGCTTCGTACCTGGTACATAACTTCCCATATAATCTCACCTCACCTCTCATGGGATGGAATACCTTCCCCGCCCTGAATCCCTTAATCCAGAGTCTTCACATATTCCTCATACTCTGCCGCGCTCATTAACTGCGCTGTGCCGGTTACATTCTCCACCTTCATGAACCATGCCTCATAAGGCGCCTCGTTGATGGATTCCGGGGCGTCTAACAGTGCCTCGTTGATCTCGGCCACTGTGCCGCTTACCGGTGAATACACATCGGATACAGCCTTTACGGATTCCACATCTGCAAACGGCTCTCCCTCTGTCACCTCGTCCCCTGCTTCCGGCAGGTTTACGAATACCAGATCCCCAAGAGCGTCCTGTGCATAATCAGACACTCCCACTAAAACCGTGCCGTCCTCCAGGGTCTTTACCCACTCATGTGACTTTGCATACTTTAAATCTTCTGGAAAATTCATTCTTAATACCTCCTTGAACATGCTGTTCTTTATTATATTTTAAAAACTTGTTTATTATATCCCATAAATTACTGCCGTTTATAAAATGGCAGCTTCACTACCTCCGCGGCCACGCGGCGTCCGCGCACATCCACTTCCAGCGCTGTCCCCGGATCCTTAAACCCTATGTCAACCAGGGCCATGGCTGCCGGATATCCCAGGAACGGGCAGTGTGTGCCGGAGGTGGTCATACCCACCTGCTGTTCTCCTATGTAGACAGGCTGGTGCTCCCTGATGATGCCGCGGCCGGTTACCTTTAATCCCACACGCTTCCTGGTCAAAGGTCCCTTGTCCTGGATAGCCTGTTTTCCGATGAAATCATCCTTATCCATCTTCACAAAGATTCCCAATCCGGCTTCCTTGGGAGAAATAGTATCGTCCATCTCATGTCCGTACAGCGGCATGCCTGCTTCCAGTCTCAGGGTATCCCTGGCGCCCAAACCACACGGAATCAGGCCCTCATCCTTTCCGGCCTCCATGAGCAGTTCCCACATCTTAGGCGCATCCTCCGGAGCCAGATAAATCTCCACTCCGTCCTCTCCGGTATAACCAGTTTTGGAAATGATGCATTTCATGCCGCCCACCATGCGGTCAAACAGGCAGGTATAGTATTTTTCAGGAATATCTTCTTCCTTCGCCACCTTCTTAAGCACATCCATTGCCTTTGGTCCCTGCAGGGCAAGCTGTGCCACCTGGGAGGAAATATCATCAAACACAACATCCCCTGACTGGTGGGCCTTCATCCACGCATAGTCCTTATCCTTGTTGGCAGCGTTCACCACGATAAAATAGCAGTCATCCCTGACCTTATACACAATCAGGTCATCCACCACGCCTCCCTGTTCATTGCACATGGGGCTGTATCTGGCCTGGCCCTCCGCCATGACCGTATAGTCATTGGTCAGGAGCATGTTCAGATTCTTAAGGGCGTCCGGTCCTTTGCAAATCACTTCCCCCATGTGTGACACGTCAAAAAGACCGCATTTGGTACGCACTGCCATGTGTTCCTCGATAACGCCTGTTTCGTACTGTACCGGCAGAAGATACCCTGCAAAAGGTACGATCTTGCCCTTATACGTTACGTGAGTGTCGTAGAGAGGTGTTTTTAACAAACCCTCCCCTGCTGTTTCTGTTCCCATAATCACTACCTCCTTCATGAAATTGTCTGGTCCTTAACAATATTAGACTATGAAAGCGCACGAACAAAAGATGTTCATGCGCTCTGTCCTTGGACCTGAAAGATTTGGCTTCTTCGGTGCTATGCTCTCCAGAGTATCGTCCGGTATCCGGTCCTTTTGCCTGAGAGTTTTCCGCTTCCCCTTCGGCGCTGTGTTCTGTATGCTGATAATACACAGATACGCTGTATCAAGCGTATTCTTTATCTTTCATACATTTTGGTCAGTCTCTCCCGAATCCATCTTCCGATGATATAAAATTGTCCGCAAACGCAAATCCCACCGGCTTGCCTTGTGCTAATCCCATACTAACACAGGCGCGATTTTCAGTCAATAGCTAAAAAGTGTTTAAATTTTAACACATCAATCGCATTTTTCGCCCTATTTTCCAAACTTATTTTCACGAATATTTTACGGTTTATTTAGAAAAAATACTGGTAATCTCCTATGAAGTAGTATATAATGAGCAAAGGTGATGAGGCGAAGGGGTTCCTTTGGCCTCATTCTTGTATGAGTACGGTTTTAGGTGAGCAAAATCTTAAGTGAAAGAAGGTGACAAGATGCATAAGTTTATGCGGACAGTAGGATTCAGTATGTACCAGAAAAAACAGGATATGGCGAAGCTTTTAAAGCGCCTGGCAAAAGAAGCGGAGATGACCGGCCGCCTGGCGGAACAGGAAGGCAGCAGGTTCTGTGAACTGCGCACGGAAGTGGCCCCCGGCATGGGAGTTGCCATGATAGGCGAGATGAGCCCCAAAGGAACATTCAGCCGCGAGTATTACTTTCCCTATGTCAAGAACCCGGATGTAAGTTCTGAGGCGGAATGTTCCATCCAGCGCCACACGGAGCGTGAAACTTATGCAGGCCTTCTTGATGAATACAGGGTGGGCATATCCCTGATCTTCTACATGGAAAATTCCATGGAGTACAGGATGCGCCGCAGCGCCCGCCAGCCTGTCCAGCCAAAGGGAGCCGCCCTTACAGGACTGGCAGTCCAGGGTAAGGTGCTGCTGCCTGTCAATAAGACGGAAAAACAGGCCGAGGATTCCCGGCAGGCTGCCAAAAAACGCAGCAGTCTCCTGGAAGCCGCCAAACACGGCGACGAGGACGCCATCGAGACACTGACCATAGAGGACATCGACCTCTATTCCATGGTATCCAGACGGATTGCCCATGAAGATGTGTACTCCATCATAGAGACATGTTTCATGCCCTGCGGCATAGAGTGCGACCAGTACTCCGTCATAGGTGAAATCACGGAAATCAGCACCAGCGCCAACCGGATTACCAAGGAAGAAATATATAACCTGAAGCTGGACTGCAACGACATGGTATTCCATGTGGCCATCAACAAACAGGACCTGTTAGGCGAGCCACGGATAGGACGGCGCTTTAAGGGACAGGTGTGGATGCAGGGTACGGTGCTGTTTTAACGGGGTCTTTCTACGGGATGTTTATTTGAAAATAGGACTTGATTTTTTTTACCACTTAGGTTATTATATAAGGCGGACCGCATGAGTATCATACGGCCCGCCTTATATTTGTGTTTCTGTAGCTCAGCAGGATAGAGCGTCCGCCTCCTAAGCGGAAGGCCAGCGGTTCGAATCCGCTCAGGAACACTGGATACAGAGCCGAAAGCCTGGTTTTACTGGGTTTTCGGCTTTTTTGTTTTGGTGATCCTTTCAAAATCTGATGATAGAATTGTATCCTTACTCACTAAAATTCAGTTTGCTTAACCCTGCCAACGCAAAAATTATTTTGACATAGTAAACAAGTACATTTCAGCCGGTCCCATTGACATTTGGCGCAAACAAGATTGCGAATTTTTTATTTTACTGGTATGTTATAAGCATTAGCGAGGTAATGAAGTATGCTTCAGATAGCGGTAGTAGATGATGAAAGAAACATTATTTCTGAAATTACACAAAAATTAGAACAATATTTTAGTGAACAGTCTGTTTTATATAGGGTCCATCCATTTGAAAATGGACAAGACTTTCTTGCCCATGAACAGACCTTTGATATAATTTTCCTTGACATACGGCTGGATGGGCTGTCCGGCATGGATGTAGCAAAAACATTGCGGCAGGGAGGAGTAAAAAGCGCTATTATTTTTATTACTGTACTGCATGAATATGTTTATGACGCATTTGAAGTGGAAGCATCGGATTTTTTATTGAAGCCTTTAAATGATTCACGTTTTTCACGCACAATGGATAGGATTTGTAATAATCTCCGGCATATTGATTATAAATGCCTATCATTAATTTCTAAAGGAAACACCTGCAGACTTCTTCGCCTTAAAGATATATATTACTGCGAGGCAATCAATCACAGAATCGAAATTCACATGAATGGCATTGTACATGAGTGTACCTTAAAGATAAAGGAATTATCA
>OLFV01003348.1_pt1 | contig 10033 bp, 9 predicted proteins | sample 1605551 | NCBI WGS metagenome assembly OLFV01 (sample SAMEA3888922, study PRJEB22519) | human gut metagenome | biome: human gut; feature: human-associated habitat; material: faeces | place: Denmark | collected 2011
AAATACATATCAAAATCATTTCAAAAATTAGCTTGACATATCACCAGATTGCTTTGTATATGAAGTTTTGTTTAGGAGTATATGGTACATGAAATGGGGAGGATTTTGTTGGATAAGGCAAAATTTGAAAAAATTGTACAATATGTAACAATTACATGGATAGAACAGTGGTGTTTCCTGTATCAGTATGGGTGGGAAAGGGTATGGGATAGACTTCGGGGAAATACAGAATGTGGATGTCGAAAGCTGATGTTTTGATGGGAAAACGGTGAGATTAAACAATAAATTGCCATTTAAATAAGAAAAATGGAGTAATGGAAGTAATAATCACAGTCATTGCAATATGCATTAAAATAGAGTATGATATAACATATGTAAATTTATGAAAATATGGGAAATCAGGAAGGAGCAAGTCAGCCATGAAAGGATACCATTACATCAAAAGAGGAATTGATATCATATTAAGTGGGATGGCGATCGTGATCTTATCACCACTCCTTCTTTTTTTATGTATTGCGATCAAACTGGATACACCGGGACCGATATTATTTAAGCAGAAGCGTGTCGGCATCCACCGGAGTTTCTTCCAGATTTACAAATTCCGTACCATGCGGATTGACACACCGAAGGATGTGCCGACACATATGCTGGAGAATCCGGAGCAGTACATCACAAAGGTAGGAAAATTTCTGCGAAAAACCAGTCTGGATGAACTTCCGCAGATTTTTAATATCTTCAAAGGAGAAATGAGTATCGTAGGACCGCGGCCGGCACTGTGGAATCAGGATGATCTGGTAGCAGAGCGTGAGAAATATGGTGCCAATGATGTGACACCGGGGCTGACCGGGTGGGCGCAGATCAATGGCAGAGATGAACTGGAGATTCCGGACAAAGCAAGACTGGATGGCGAATATGTCAAACATCTGGGACCATGGATGGATCTGAAATGCTTTCTTGGCACAATTGGCTCCGTGCTCATGCACGACGGCGTGGTTGAAGGTGGAACCGGCGAACTGAACAAAGAGGAAGAAGAGACAGAAGCACACAAAAGCGAAACAGCACAGAGCAGCGCAAAAAAGGAAACCATTGCAAAAGACACAGAAGAACGTGAAAAGGGCAGGAGAAAAAAGAAGATTCTGATCACCGGAAGCGGCAGTTATGTGGGAACTTCTGTGGAGGCATGGCTGAAACAATGGCCGGAGTACTACCAGGTTGACACGCTGGATATGAGAACCCAAACCTGGCGGACACACGATTTTTCTGCATATGATGTGGTCTATCATGTGGCGGGAATCGCACATGCAGACGTGGGACAGGTGTCGGAAGAAGAAAAGAAGCAGTATTACCGTGTGAATACAGATCTGGCAGTAGAGACAGCCGAAAAAGCAAAAAAGGAAGGCGTGCAGCAGTTTCTCTTTATGTCTTCCATGATTGTATACAGCGGATGTAAAGAAAAGAAAATTACAGAAAATACAATTCCAAAACCATTGAATTTCTATGGAGACAGCAAATGGCAGGCGGATCAGAAAATACAGGCACTGGCAGATGAACGTTTTAAAGTTGTTGTATTGCGCCCACCGATGATTTACGGAAAGGGATCAAAGGGAAACTATCCACAGCTTGCAAAACTGGCAGGAAAACTTCCGCTATTTCCGATTGTACATAATCAGCGTTCCATGCTTTATATAGAAAGTCTGGCACAGTTTGTCAAACGGATGATCGACAACGAAGAGACCGGAGTGTTTTTCCCGCAGAACGAGCAGTATATCAATACTTCGGATCTGGTGCAGATGATCGCTGTGGTAAAAGGACACCGGCTTGTGATGATTCCAGCGACTGGCTGGATCATCCGGCTGATGAAAAAGATTCCGGGAAAAATTGGCACCCTGACGGGCAAAGCGTTTGGTGACAGTGTGTACGATATGCAGATGAGTGAATATAAGGAAGAATATCGTGTGTGTGACTGGAAAGAGTCGGTAAGAAGGACGGAAGGATAAGAGCTGGAATGGGAAAATCTTGCATAAATAAAAGAATTAAAGTATGATACTACTGAAAAGATGATAAATAGCTTAATGGTATGCATTCGAAGGTTTAGGAGATAGAAAAGCGTGAGAATAGACAAACTGCAAGTGCACAATTTCAGAGGTTTTTCAGATACAGAAATAGTATTAAACGGAAAAGATGCTATTTTTTATGGAGTAAACGGAATGGGAAAATCATCAATACTGGATGTCTGCAATCTTCTCTTTTCCAGAATTATGCAGGAAGCCGCACAGGATGAACAGATAAAGGCCTCTCTTTTAGGAGAAAAAGATGTAAAAGTTGGAGAAGAAGAAACAAAAATAACCTTGTTTCTTGAAGACCAGGGAAATAATTTTCATTATTACCGAAAAAGAATCCAGGGGAAAAATCTGCATAATTCCAAAGAACTGAAGAGAGTTTCGGAATATATGCGAAAACAGTATCTGGGAGATTATTTGGAAACAGAAGAAGAGTATGAAAGCGATGATACGGAAACACTACAGAAAGAGTTTATTTTGAATGATGAAAATATTCCTGTTTATGTGTTTTATGGAGTTGACCGCTATAATGAAAATATACGTAAATTGAGAAGGCGTTATACAGGAGCAGCTGGGAAACTGGATGCGTGGAGAGATTCTGCATTTGGAGGAGTGATCAATTTCCAGTTATTTTTTGAATGGTTCCGGGGAAGACAGGAATATGAAAACAGTATACGTGTGGAAAAGCCGAATACAGAAGACCCGCAGTTACATGCAGTAAAAAAAGCCATATTAAACGCATTGGGAGATGAATTTTCGGAAATTCGTGTGAAAGTAACAGAAGAAGATGCGGAACTTATTGTCATCAAAAAAGAATTGGAATTGGCATTTTATCAATTGTCAGAAGGAGAAAAAAGTGTAATCGCACTGGTAGGCGATCTGAGCCGGAGGCTGGCAATTGCCAATCCAAAGAGGGAGAATCCGTTGGAAGGGGATGGCATTGTGCTGATTGATGAAATTGATCTGCATCTGCATCCGAAGTGGCAGGAGAAGATTTTTCCGGCTTTACAGAATACTTTTCCAAATATTCAGTTTATTGTTTCCACACATGCTCCGAAAGTGCTGGAGTCTGTGGATGAAAATATACAGGTAATACGTTTGCATGAAGATGCAGAAACGCACCTGGTTTTGGCAGAACCGATGGAGCCGATGAACGGCTGGGATGTCAATACAATTCTGGAAGATTACATGGATACCGAAGTATATAACAGGAAGACAACGGAACTCTTAGAGCAAATAAATGTGTATCTGAATGAAAAAGCATATGATGAGGCAGAAAAACTTGTAAATAAGCTTGCATGGATGACATCGGAAGAGAATACGAAAGTTGTGCGTGCAAGAATCTTGATTGCAAAAGGGCGATAAAGTTTTTATGATTTATATTCAAAAGACAGGTGAACCAGAAGAAGTAAGCCGGTGGAAGAAAAAATTCAAGAATAAGCATAAAAGAGAAGCAGGGTATGAGGATATCCGGCATGAAAAGGAGCTGCAAATATTAAAGAATGCATTGCTTGCAGAACAGAGACATCTTTGCTGTTATTGTTGTTCTTATATTAAAAATACAGAGACTGAAGTACAAGAGAATAGTTTTCATGTGGAACATTTTCGGCCTCAGGCACAAAATCAGGATTTATCTCTGGCCTATAATAATCTTCATGCTTCTTGTAATGGAGACAATCGCAGGCACTGTGGGCATAAAAAAGAAAATAATTTTGATGCAAAGCGGATGATTTCTCCGCTGGAGAAGGATTGTGAAAGTCATTTTCGATATCAGCAGGATGGAACAATACAGCCGGCGGAAAAGACAGATGAGGCAGCTGAGTATACAATTACAAAGTTGAACCTGAATGATAAACGTTTATGTCGTGCCAGAGAAGACGCTTTATGGACGTTTAATGTGTTCCAGTTGAATGGAGAAGAAAAACAGCGGGAATTGAAAAAATTTGAATGTTCGGAAGAACTGCCACCTTATTGGGACGCAATTAAATATTTTTTGACACAGGGAGACTGATATACGTGAAATATGATAGAAATCTGGTCGCTACAATCATAGAAAACGAATTTTGGGATGACTTGTATAATGAAATTGACGATTCTGTTATGAACATGGAAGGTCAGGAATTGGATGAAGCGTTTGAGACATATGTTGACTATGCAGAATTGGATCAAATAGAAAATGTCAAAGTTGTCCGGGTAGAACAGGAAGAGGATGATACATGTACGATTGTGAGAGGCATATTGGAAGCTGATGTTTCTCTTGATGGTTATGTATATTTTGAAGGGGAAAATAATATGGTGAACAGTTCGGAAGTTACATTGGAATTCGAATTTCAATTTGAGCATCAGAATGGGAAAAATCGCCAATTTGTGTCCCGGGTAATTGCATAACTTATAATTGATAGAAGATATCATGAAGAATAAAAAATGGTAGAATCTGTAGAAACTGTGATAGGACAGATTAATAGAAAGAGTGGAGGTTTAGGGATGCCGTACGTGTCACCTGTTGTTGAAAATGATTTTAAAGACCGGTTGAACAAGTGTGTAGATATTATTAAAAATTCGAGTATCAAATATCAGAGTTTTGGGATTTTTGGAAGCTACGCGAGAAATGATTATAAGGCCAGCAGTGATATCGACTTTTGCATCATAGTTCCGGAAAAACCGGAAAGATGGATGATGGGAGCCTTGCGGGAAGAACTCGAGATGTTGCATGCGGATGTGGTTTTTGTAACACCGCAGTATTTCGAACATGATAATTCAAAGTTTACACAACAGTTAAGAAGAGATTATAAGGAGTTGAAAATATGATAAAGGCAAATTCTTATTATTCTATTGCGTGCAATGAATTCTGGTATTTAAGGGATGCAGTGTCACCTGTATACTGTAATCCGGCTGCAGCTTCGGCACAGCAAATTGCAGAAAAAATGTTGAAATCTGTGGCAGAACTGGTTTGTACTGGAATTGAAAAACTAATGACATCCCATAATTTGCGTGCCTTATACGATGAGATTAAAAGGGTGGATACTTCCTTGCAATTAGAGAGGAAGGATCTGGCATTACTCAAAGACTATTATTATGATGCAAGATATCCGGGGGATAATTTTGTTATTGTGACAGTGGATGAGCTGCGTGAGGCATTGGAGATCATGCTTGACGTTGTAGAAGCTGTGAATGGCTGGAGAACGTCTCATGAATTGGAGATATTAATTGCTGATCCGAGAGGGGAGTTTCAATCAGCGATGAGCAGATTGAAGCCGAAAGGGTAAACTGCCAAAATGAGCGGTTACAGTTTGCAGGGTGACTTGTGAACTGTAACGGAAAGAGTACGATTGAAAAATGATTTCCAAAAGATAAAAGACCATAAATAAGGGAGAATACCCATGGACGATACAAAAACAGAAATCATAAAACAAATATGCACAGGAGACTGGAAGGCAATCCCGGTTACAATGGGATTAAAATTTTTGAATGAACACCAGTTTACCCAAATCTTTGTGGATGCCGGAAAACAAATCAGGGAGTTTCGGCGGTATGGAACCGAAGAAACGGAACTTCGCAATGTTATATTTTGTGAAGAAAATATGAAATTACTGGCAGAACACATGCGCCCGGTAGATGATTACACGTGGTTGGAGAGACTCGTGATCTGTGTCGACAACTTAGTCAATGGGAGTGCTATGTCTGAGGATAATAAAAAAACGAGTAAACAACGTTTTGTGGAGATTATAACAGACAAATGCCGTAAAATTCTGCCGGAAATTTATGGAAGATCACGGCTTGAAGAAATTGGTCAGGGAATGGAACAAATGAACAGCCGAATGGATCGGTTAGAGCGTGCGACACAAAATATCATTGATATGGGGAGCCGACAGAACCAGGAAGAACGTCTGCAGCAGAGGATGGAGACAGAAAAGAGACCGGAGACAGAGAAAAACATGCAGCAGAATGGTCCAACGGATATAGGGCAAATAGCCAAATGGGATTTATCCGATCAACAGGTGGAAGGACTGTTTGGACCAAAAGAAAACCGGTACAAAGATATCAGTCAGCTTACTGAAGCATGGAAGAAAGAACGTAATGTTTATCCGGGGTGGTACATTCTTCCCTACAACATATGCGCAGAACTAAGCAGCAAAACAAGAGAAGAAGGACTGTTGCAAAGCCATACATTTGTTGATTTAAATCGGATGTTTCTGTTTGCATATGAACTTGCATGGCGCTACGAAAAATGTATGCATTTGTATTCCGATTATGAGATCCATCACTTGTCCATAATCTGGGACAATTATTATGAAAAGGAAATCAAAAGCTGGAGTCACGAATCTGCGATATATGAAACAGAAAATATAAAGAAATGGTTTTATATTGGTCAGGTACTGCTTCGTGTATATCGCGAGGAGGGAAGAACAGAAGCGTGGAAAAATATCTATACGAGACTGAAAGCGTATGAGTCTTATGGGGTAAACGGAATCATAGATCTGCAGTTAGAGAAAGCAAAACAGGAGTATCATAGATTACAAATTCCGGCAATGCGAAGATCGATTGCCCATTGTCACCCGGACAAAGAACATTATGAACAGCGTTTGCAGATATTGGGGCTACAGGCGGAACTGGATGAACTAGAAAGTGTGATTCCTGCATTGCAGCAGCTTATGCAGGATATACAGGACGCAGAGATATCGAACGGGAGCAATGGACTGTATTTCAAAACGCTCAGAGTGAGTATTCTGCAATTATATATGCTTTGTGTACAGGGAAAATGGGATTATACGCAGAAATTTGAAATTCATTTACAAGAAATTCATCGGATACAGGAAGATATAGATAGTAATTGTGCATTATTTGACTGGGAAATGTGGAAAGACAACGTGCAACATAAATTGCTTCGCTGGCATGTGCGCAAGTACGAGCAGAGAGAAGCGTTTCCGTTAAATCAGGAATATCGTACAATCATACAGGGAACGGGCAATGCATGTGAACCGGCATACCATTTTTACCGCTTGTTGGATAAGCTGGCATTACCATTAAAATGTGGGTATGTCACACTGCTGGGAGATTTGGAACAGCCATGGATCGAAGCAGTGTTGGAACAGATGGATTACCTTGGATTATTTTTGCTGTGTCGTGGGTGCTACAGCAGAACGATCGAAACATTGGTGGATCGCGCATGGCTGTGTACACTTTCACCGGATGTAGCGGGAAATATGGTTGCATTTCTGATTCATGCTCTTTCGGACAATATGGAAGAAATGGCGGATCAGGAACGTCCACAGGCAGGGGGAATTCTTACACAGATATTCTCAAATGTTCCCGAACTGCTGATCCGGTTTATGAGCCGATGCCCAGATGCACAGCAGGAAGATGCTTTATTGCTTGCAAAACAATTGATGGAATCAGAAGAACTTCCGGTATCATTTTCGATGGCAGAGTTGGGTGTTGGAATTATGGAAAATGTATCTGAAGCGAAGAAGTCACAAATGCTGGACGTAATGCTGCAGACAAAAATTGTAGAGCACAAGACCATGCATGGATATGGGGATGGAATTGACATTTTCAGTTATTATTTCCGGAAAGAAGATATCGGTCCGTTGCAGAGAAAGTGTATTGTAAGACCAGAAACTATAGCATGGTTACTGGAAATCCCGTCTGAGGCAGGATATGAATGGAGAACCAAAGTGCTTCGTCTGGAAACTTTGTACCGTCTGCAGCTATTGGATGAAAAACAGCAGCAGGCATATGCTGCATTGCTTTGGCATTATGTATCAGAGACAACAGGGCTTCCGGAGGGAAAGGATCTGCACCTGTTTGCTTATGAAAAATTACCGTGTCTGGATGCAAATATTCTAGTAAAATCTATTAAACAATGGTTTCTATCGAGGCGTTTGCAGGATCAGTTTGAAGATCAGCAGGGATGCAGAAGTACAATGGGAAAAATCCCTTATCTGGATGAGCTGGTTCTGGTCTGTGAAAATATGGAACCGGGATATTGGAGCCAAAAGGAAACGGAACAGCTTCTACAGGATATGCAGGCATATTGGTGTATTTTAAGAGGAAAACTAGAAAAGGTGCGCCCGGAGAGCTTTGCAGCAGACGAATTTCGGAACCGGGCACAGAAAATAGAGAAAACGGCCGCTGCGTTGTGTCGCAATACAGGTATGATAAGTACGCTTGTATCCGAACAATTACAATCAATGCTGCAGGAAATGTGTGCGTATAATATCAGCATCAAAGAACTGGAAATTCAGATAGCTAATAGTGATGCTCTGGCAGCATCCGTTTGCGAAGAAATGCAATCTTCTGAAAAAGAACTTACGATAGGGGCACAGACTGCAGCTTATCAGTATATTATGGCACATCCCACGGCAGAGGAGGCACAGGTCCTATTGAATGAATTCCTGAATATCCTGCGGTACCGAAAGACACCGGGGCTGGTGTCTGCGATATACTTTCTTCATAATCTGGTTTATGCAGATTGTCAGATCATACGGCAACGCGACAACCAGAACCACATGGATGCATGTCTGGAAATGCTTGCAGATATTCTGCGAGTCGAGCAGGATTGTGATATGCCGGCCAAAGATATTCTGCATGCCCGAAAAGCATGCATGTCTCTTGCGTTCCGGATGTATCAGATGCCGGAGACAAGCGGGGGAAAAGGCGTGCAGCGCTGGAAAGAGATTGCGGCAGATGAGTGTGAAATGAATGAGATTCGGCAGGAATGGGTGTGGTAGATATGATTAAAGTGTGTTACTATGGTAAATAAACTGAAACTGTAAATATTAAGAATAAAGAGTGGAGAATATATGACACAGGAAAATGAACTAATAGAAACTTCCTTAAATGAGATATATAGAAAAATCAGTATTCAACAATATAAAACAGATATGGGATTTAAGGCGTTAGCAGAAGGGGTACATGATAATTTGTTTGTAATACCTGAGTATCAGAGAAAATATCGATGGACAAAGCAACAGGTGGAAGAATTGGCGACTTCCCTCCTTCGTGATTTACCAATTCCACCAATCTATGCATTCCGAAATGAAAATGGACAGCTTGAAATTTTGGATGGACAGCAGAGAGTGATGAGTCTGTATTTTTATTATATTGGAAGATTTTTTGCGGATACGCAACAAAACGTATTTGATTACAGAGAACTGGATATTGATCACACAAGTAATTTTGAAGAAGCTCTTGCAAAGAAATACGATATTGTTCCAACGAAGTTTTATATGATTTTTGGAAAGGAAAAATGTGATATTACCTATGCGACACTTCCAAAAGACATCAAAAGAAAAGTTGATTACACTACTATTTCGGTTGTAGAAATAAAAACATCAATGATAGATAATCCAGAAGCTACACTGCACAAAATATTCACAAACCTTAATAATGGTGGAACACGCTTGTCAGATCAGGAAATGAGAAATGGCGTATATCCTTGCAAATTTAGCAAAATGATAGATGCTATAAATCGAAATGATCTCAAATGGAGAAAATTGTATGGTCATATGAGTGATAAATATGATGATATGGAAAAACTATATCGTTTTTGTGCTATGAAAAAGTTTGTGAAATATGATGGAATGGATTTTCAAATAAAAGGAGATTCTGGTACAATCAAAATCAAAGAGTTTATTGATGCTTTTACGGAGCAGGCATTTTATTTTACGTCAGAAGAAGTCGAAGAATATCAGGAAAGTTTAGAAAAATTCTTTTGTAGATTAGATATTAGCCGTGAAAACTTTAATAAGGTTTTGATTACGGAAGGGATTTTTGTGGTTTTAGAAAAAACACATATTAATGTATTAATTACGGATGAAATATATAATGACATTTCTGAAGATGCAGGAATAAAAAGTACAATGAATGCGCGGACCTTTTCACGCACAAATATGAATAAAAGGTGGAAAATGATATATGACTTGTTATCAGGCTATGGTCAGTGACTTGTGTGAAAAAATGAAGATCGGAAG
>OLFV01003350.1_pt1 | contig 10029 bp, 9 predicted proteins | sample 1605551 | NCBI WGS metagenome assembly OLFV01 (sample SAMEA3888922, study PRJEB22519) | human gut metagenome | biome: human gut; feature: human-associated habitat; material: faeces | place: Denmark | collected 2011
TAAAAATAATGGTCAAAATATTTGGATTTTAACATAGAAAGCGATTTGGGTTAAATCAAAATAAATGGCAAATTGTTTTGTCTTTTGCTATAATTGCCGTATTTTTGCAATGAGAAAGCGAAGGAATGTGGTGCCGGTGTTGGCATGGATGCATTCTTCCTGCAAAATCCTTGCAATAACAAAAAATCAAAAGCGTATGCAGACAATATGTCATCTCTCGGTGCTTGTGCATAAGCAGGCCAAGAAATACGGCGACCGCGAAGCCATCATCTACAAGGACTTCGGGGGCGACAAGTGGAAGTCCATCAGTTGGAACGAGTTTTCACTTCGTGTGAAGCAGGTGAGCAACGCATTGCTCAACATCGGCGCAAAACCCCAGGAGAACATTGCTGTGTTCGCACAGAACTCACTCGACTATCTCTGTACCGACTTCGGTGCCTACGGCGTGCGCGTGTGCAGCATCCCGTTCTACGCCACAAGCAGCGAACAGCAGATACAGTACATGATAAACGACGGTCAGGTGCGCTTCCTCTTCGTGGGCGAACAGGAACAGTACGACAAGGCACACCGCGTGTTCGCGCTGTGCCATTCGCTTGAACGCATCATCGTCTTCGACCGCAGCGTGCGCATAAGCACGCACGACCCGCACGCCCTTTACTTCGACGACTTCCTCGCCCTCGGCAAGAACCTGCCGCGGCAGAGCGAGGTGGAGAACCTCTGGGCGCAGGCCAACCCCGATGACCTCTGCAACATTCTCTACACCAGCGGTACCACAGGAGAAAGCAAAGGCGTGATGCTCACCTACGGACAGTACGACGCAGCACTCAAAGCCAACGGCGAATGTGTGCCGCTTACCGAGAACGACCGCATCATAAGTTTCCTCCCGTTCACACACATCTTCGAGCGAGGATGGAGCTATCTGGCCATAAGCATGGGCGCACGCATCATCATCAACACCAATCCGCACGACATACAACAGTCGATGCGCGAGACACACCCCACCTGCATGAGCAGCGTGCCGCGCTTCTGGGAGAAGGTATATCAGGCCGTGCGCGACAAGATAGAACGCTCTTCGCCCATGCGGCAGCGGCTGTTCCGCCACGCACTCGCCGTGGGACGACGCTACAACGTGGAATGCCTGCGTCGTGCCAAACGCCCCTCGTTGGCACTGGCACTGGAATATAAATTCATCGATCGCACCATTCTGCGACTCGTGCGCAAGCAGATAGGACTCGAACATCCCAACATCTTCCCGACGGCGGGCGCAAGAGTGTCGCCGGAAGTAGAGGGGTTTGTACATTCCGTAGGCATCGACATGGTCGTGGGCTACGGTCTTACGGAGAGTCTCGCCACAGTGTCGTGCGACCGTCGCGGACAAGTGTGCACCGTAGGTTCGGTGGGACGCCCCATCAGCAGCATAAAGGTTAAGATAAACGACGATGGCGAAGTGATGCTCAAAGGTCCCACAATCACCAAGGGTTACTACAAGCGCGACGCCGCAAACGCACTGGCTTTCGACGAGGAAGGCTTTTTTCACACCGGCGATGCAGGCTACATGAAGAACGGTGAACTATTCCTCACCGACCGCATCAAGGACCTCTTCAAGACAAGCAACGGCAAGTACATCGCTCCACAGATGGTGGAGGCCATGCTGCTCGTCGATAAATTCATCGACCAGGTGGCGGTAATAGCCGATGAGCGCAAGTTCGTCTCCGCACTCGTAGTGCCTGAATTCCGTCTGCTTGAAGAGTATGCACGCGCCAACGGCATAGCCTTCGACAGCCGCGAAGACCTCTGCGCCAACAAGAAGATACACGCCATGATGATGGAACGCATACAGACATTGCAGCAACAGCTCGCAACCTACGAGCAGGTGAAGCGCTTCACGCTCATCGCCCACCACTTCTCAATGGAGTCGGGCGAACTCACCAACACGCTCAAGATGCGTCGCCCCATTATCTATAAGAACTTCAAGGAAGTGATAGACAAGATGTACGAGGATTAGTTCTTTCAGTCGGCGACATGCGTCGTCGACTGAAAAACATGACTCAAAACCCAAAAGACATATATGATTACAGCCGATCAACTGAAGGATGTGATGGACCGCGCCGACGCGCTCCATCACTATTTGAATATCGACCAAAAGAAAGTGGAGTTCGAAGAAGAACAACTCCGCACACAGGCGCCTGACTTCTGGGAAGACCCCAAGCGTGCCCAGGAACAGATGAAAAAGGTGAAAAGCCTCGAAAAATGGATTAACGGCTACCGCGAAGTGCGGCATCTCGCCGACGAACTGCAGCTCGCTTTCGAGTTCTGCAAGGAGGAAATGGTGACCGAAGAGGAGGTGGACGCCGACTATGCCAGCGCGATAAAGGCCATAGAGAAACTTGAACTCATGAACATGCTGCGCCAGCAGGAAGACCCTATGGACTGCGTGCTCAAGATAAACTCAGGTGCCGGCGGCACCGAAAGCCAGGACTGGGCGCAGATGCTGATGCGTATGTACATGCGATGGGCAGAAGCTCACGGACACAAAGTGACCATATCCAACCTCCAGGAAGGCGACGAAGCCGGAATAAAAAGCGTGACAATGGAGATAGAAGGAGGCGAGTATGCCTACGGATTCCTGAAAAGCGAGAACGGAGTACACCGTCTGGTGCGCGTCTCTCCATACAACGCACAGGGCAAACGCATGACGAGTTTCGCCAGCGTCTTCGTCACACCGCTCGTCGATGACACCATCGAAGTGTACGTCGATCCGGCAAAACTCTCGTGGGACACATTCCGTTCGGGAGGCGCAGGAGGACAGAACGTGAACAAAGTGGAGTCGGGAGTGCGTCTGCGCTATTGGTACACCGACCCCGACACGGGCGAGGAAGAGGAAATTCTCATTGAAAATACCGAGACACGCGACCAACCTAAGAACCGCGCCAAAGCCATGCTCCTGCTCAAGAGCCAACTCTACGACCGCGCCATGAAGCGCCGACTCGAAGAGCAGGCCAAGATAGAAGCCGGCAAGAAGAAGATAGAGTGGGGAAGCCAGATACGCAGTTATGTCTTCGACGACCGCCGCGTGAAGGACCACCGCACCAACTATCAGACAGCCGATGTGGACGGAGTGATGGACGGAAAGATTGACGACTTCATCAAAGCCTACCTCATGGAGTTCCCCGTGAACGACGAACAGTAAGAAAAACGGCTGCCAACGGCAGCCTGAGCCGTGTGAGGAAACGAATAAAATGTTAAACCTAAAATATTTAAAACTATGAGCCAGAAAAGTAGAATAAACCGTGCCCGCCGCGAAGCGGAGCAGGAGAAGAAGGGTAAAGCCGTTGTGGAATGGATATTGTGGGGCCTTGTAGGTGCCGCAGTGTTGTCTGCACTCTTCATCTGTCTGAGCCAATGAGCGGTACAGAGATAGAACGAAAGTTCCTCATACGCAAGGGGGCCGACTTCAAGACCATGGCTGTTTCGTGCAGTCATATAAGGCAGGGCTACATGCCCTGCGAGTCGGCTACGGTGCGGGTACGCACTCGCGACGACCGCGCCTACCTTACTATAAAGGGGCGTTCCAACGCCGCCGGGCTCTCACGCTACGAGTTTGAGAAACAGATAACCCTTGATGAGGCCGAACATCTGCTGCTTTTGTGCCGCGGCGGCATGATAGACAAGCACCGCTACCTTGTTCCTTCGGGGCTGCACACGTTTGAAGTCGATGAGTTTCACGGCGACAACGAAGGGCTGCTGATGGCAGAAGTGGAACTGGGAAGCGAGGATGAGGCTTTCGTGAAGCCCCCGTTTGTGGGCATGGAAGTCACGGGCGACCGCCGTTTCTACAATTCTCACCTGCTTATTTCCCCTTATTCGCTCTGGCGCGATACTTTGCCAGAAGAATACCGATAGCTCCGCCAATCGTCGCGCCGATGGAATTGGCTGCGAAATCGAGCCATTCGCCGCTGCGACGACCGCCCGTGCAGTAGGCTTGCAGCAGTTCAATTACTCCGCTCATGATTATGGGCGCAAGCCAGGCAAGCAGAAAAAGCTTCTTCATGTCCATCGTTTTGTGGCGGTGTGTATATTCCCACCATATCGTTGCACATGTGCCTGCATACATAAGTGTATGTGTCCACTTGTCTATCAAGCTGACATTGCTTAGTGGATTCTGCGGAATATCTGCAAAGCAAAGTACCCAAATAAATATGATATAGAAACTTGAAACGGGGTATTTGCTGACTAATTGATAAAAATATTTCATGTTTTGCTTTTGGTTTGTATGCAAAAGTAGATAAAAATTTATAAATTTGCATCATATAAACGAACTTTTTCAGGTATGACAAAAGAAAGAATCGGATTCGGAAGCAAACTTGGTATGGTGCTCGCCACGGCAGGTTCGGCCGTCGGACTGGGCAACGTGTGGCGTTTTCCCTATATGGCCGGCGAGAACGGCGGGGCTGCATTCATCATGATTTATGTGTGCTGTGTGCTGCTTCTCGGTCTTCCCTGCATGATAAGTGAGTTTATAATAGGCCGCCACGGAGCCGCCAACACCGCCCGTGCATATACGCACATCGCCGGCGGCACGGCTTGGAAGTATGTGGGTTACATGGGCGTTCTCACAGGATTCCTCATCACCGGCTACTATGCCGTGGTGTCGGGATGGTGCCTGCAATACATCTTCGCTTCGGCGACGGGGCAGGTGCAGGGCGATTCGGCATACGTTGCGCGTTACTTCGCCGACTTCTCGGCATCGCCGTTGCGCCCTGTTTTGTGGACGGTGGCGATACTTGTGCTCACGCATCTGGTGATAACCCGTGGCGTGAGGGGCGGCATCGAGCGTGCGTCTAAGCTGCTTATGCCCACGCTTTTCGTCCTGTTGCTTGTCGTGGTGGTGTCGTCCTGTCTGCTGCCGGGAGCTTCAAAGGGCATCGACTTCCTCTTCCGCCCCGACTTTTCGGGAGTCGATCGCGGTGTGTTCCTCGGTGCTTTGGGGCAGTCGTTCTATTCGTTGAGCATCGGAATGGGTTGCCTCTGCACCTTCGCATCCTATTTTAACCGACAGACCAACCTGCTGAAGTCGGCTGTGCAAATCTCCGTCATCGACACTGTGATAGCCGTTCTCGCCGGACTCATGATATTCCCTGCCGCATTCAGTGTGGGAGTGAAGCCCGACAGCGGTCCTTCCCTCATCTTCATCACGCTTCCGAGCGTGTTCCAGCAAGCCTTTGCCACCATGCCGTTGGTGGGTTGGGGCGTTGCATTGCTGTTCTATTCGCTGCTTAGTCTTGCCGCCCTCACTTCGCTTATTTCGCTGCATGAGGTCTCCACGGCATTCCTTTGCGAGGAATTCCGCATCTCGCGCCGTCGTGCTGCGACACTTGTCACTGTGCTGTGCAGCGTTATAGGCGTGTTCTGTTCGCTCTCGCTCGGAGCGGCAAACGGCTTGCAGATATGCGGAAAACCGCTTTTCGACGTGTTCGATTTCGTCACAGGTCAGGTGTTTCTGCCCGTTGGTGGCTTCCTCACGAGCATACTTCTCGGATGGTTTGTGCCGCGCCGTGTGGTGAAGGACGAGTTTACCAACTGGGGCACGCTGCGTTCCACGTTCTTCGGAGTCTATCTCTTCTGCGTGCGTTTCGTCTGTCCCGTAAGCATAGCACTGATATTCCTGCACCAGTTCGGTGTGATATGACAAACGCGTCAAGCAATGAAGTCGCGGATGCTCTCGCCCTGCCGCCGGCATAGCGACCGTCATGCTCGGCTTTGATAAAAACAAATCTGTAAAACTGCAACCTATGTTCCTGAAGGAAATATTCTATTTCCGCCATACCGACCGCCTCATGGTCGGACTTCTTCTTGTTGTGGCGTGCGTCGCCGGCATAGCCTTTATGCTGACGGGCGGAGGCGGCGAATGCAGCAATACCGCAGCTCCCGACAGTGCCGCAACATCCGCTCCTGGCACGAAACACGCCACCGCCGTGACACAGTCGCACGGCGTTGCGCCACAGGCACGGCTCTTCCGCTTCGACCCCAACACCGCCGACAGTCTCACTCTGCTCAGCCTCGGACTGCAACCGTGGCTCGTCCACAACGTGTGCCGCTACCGCGAGCGTGGAGGCACATACCGTAAGCCCGACGATTTCGCACGCACTTACGGACTCACCGTGCGCCAGTTCCGTGCGTTGAAGCCTTACATACGCATCTCCCCCGACTTCCTTCCTGCCTCAACGCTCATTGCTTCGCCGTCGTCGAAGCATGCCGACGCTCTGCCGGAGCTTCGTCCCGACACTGCACGCCGCACCTTCAAGCTGCGGCAGGGCGAGACCGTGCCTCTGAACACCGCCGACACCGCCGCATTGCAGCGTGTACCTGGCATCGGAGGCTACCTCGCACGCCGGATAGTGGAGCGCCGTTCCATGCTCGGCGGGTTCAGCAGTACGGCGCAACTCATGGAAATCGACCGTTTCCCGGCTTCCGCCCAGACCTATTTCACGGTGGACAGGACGGCTGTGCGGCGGCTCGACGTGAACCGCCTGACGCTCTCACAGCTGCGTAACCATCCTTACATCAACTTCTACCAGGCACGCGCCATCGCCGACTACCGCCGCCTTTACGGCAGGATAGAGAATTTGGAGACGCTGCGCCGGCTCAAGGAATTTTCGGAGAGCGACATCGTCCGCCTCGCACCCTACCTTAGTTTCTGACATGATGCGTCTGCTGACGAAATGCCATGTTTTGTTGATTGTTTTTGCAGGTTGCCGAACTTATTTATAACTTTGCCACTTAAACTGTTGTACAATGCCGAAAATCTATTATAAAACGACATGGAGGGAGACTCTGGTTTATCTGGCGTTCTGGGTCATAGTCTTCCTCACTCCTATAATAAGTCTGCACATGCGCATGCAGAGCAACCGCTCGATGCCGTTCGACTGGGACGAAGTGGGTCATGCGTGGGAGGTGCTCGCGATAGCTATGGGCATGTATTTCGTGCACAACCACTTCATCGCTCCGCTAATAATCTATCAGCGTCGCAAGGTGCTCTACTTTGCCGCTTCCACTTTTCTGCTTTTCTTCTATCTGCTGGTGATGTATCTGGCGCGTCCAGCCGAAGTCCCGAAGCATTTCCGCAGTCCGCACGGCGGCCCTCGCAAGGAGTGCTGCGTCAAAGCCGGCTGCCCCAAACGTCCTGCCTATCCGCGGCACGAAGAGCCGGAGTTTATGCAACCCCTCCCCATCATGGGACCCGGAGAACTCATGGCGGCTATATGTGTCGTGCTGCTCATGGGCATGAACCTCGGCGTGAAGTACTACTTCAAGGAGGAGCAGGATGCCGAAGAACGGCAGGAACTGGACAAGAAGAACCTGGAGCAAAGGCTTCAGTATCTGCGCTATCAGGTGAATCCCCACTTCTTCATGAACACCCTGAACAACATCCACGCACTTGTCGATATCGACCCGGAAAAGGCTAAAACCACCATCGTGGAGCTTTCCAAGATGATGCGCTACATACTCTATGAGGGCAGCAACCGCCTCATTCCCGTGCAGCGCGAGATGCAGTTCTTGAACAACTATGTGCTGCTCATGCGTCTGCGCTATCCCGACAAGGTGGCGATAACGTTCGATGCGCCCTCCGCCGTACCCGACCTTCTGCTGCCTCCGCTGCTCCTCATCATCTTCGTGGAGAACGCCTTCAAGCATGGCATAAGCTACTGCAACGACTCGTTCATCAACATATCGTTCAGAATCGAGGGCGGACGCCTCGTCTTCAAATGCCGCAACAGCAAGAACATGAACAGGAACTGTGAAAAAGGCGGACTGGGACTCGTGAACGTACGGAAACGCCTCGACCTGCTCTTCGCGCAGAATTACAGGCTCGACATAACCGACGGCGCTGATGTCTATGAGGTGACCCTCTCGCTGCCGTTGGCAAAAGAAAATGTAGAACAAGCAAATACGCAATGATATGATAAAATGTCTGGTGATAGACGATGAGCCGCTGGCTCTGCAACAACTTGCATCATACGTGGAGAAGATACCTTACTTCACGCTCGTGGCACAGTGCCACGGGGCTGTTGAGGCGCGTGAAATAATCGACAGGGAAAGGGTGGACGCCATCTTTGTGGACATCAACATGCCCGACATCAACGGTATGGACTTCGTGAAGCAGCTCTCCGCGCCGCCCATCGTCGTCTTCACCACCGCCTACTCGGAGTATGCCGTGGACGGCTACAAGGTGGATGCCGTGGACTATCTGCTCAAGCCCTTCGGGCTCGACGACTTCAAACGCGCCGCCACGAAGGTGAAGAAACGCTACGAACTTGAGAACAACGCCGCCGCACAACAGCCTGCTGACGACGACGACAGCATATTCCTGAAGACGGAACACCGCGTGATTCGTGCCAACATTGCCGACATACGCTATGTGGAGGGCATGAGCGAGTATCTCAAAATCTACATCGAGGGGCAGCGTCCCATAATAATGCTGCTCAGTATGAAGAAACTTGAGGAGCGTCTGCCGTCCTACTTCATGCGCATACACCGCTCCTATATCGTCAATATGAAGAAGGTGTCGGAAGTGAGCAAGAGCCGTGTCGCCATCGATGCCGACACTGTCCTGCCCGTGGGCGACATCTACAAGGATGCGCTTATGCAGTATCTCAGCGACCGTTCGCTGGGGCGTTAGGCATGGACGCTTGCTTGCATGGTTTCACGTTGTTATTTCCCTCATTTGAAAACAAGGCTTGTTTGCACTCCAAACAAGCCTTGTTTGCATTCAAAAGAAGCCTTCTTTTGTGTGCAAAGAAGCCTTGTTTATAAACTACATGGATTTCGCTTGGTTTTCAATGGGTTACCGGTTTGTCGTGAAACCGGTGCACTGCCGGTCTGTGCGTGACATAATCCGCTGGCAGACAGTGCCGGCATCTGCCGCCGGCAACCTGGTACAGGCACATTTATTCCCCTCCGTTCCTGCCGCTTCACGCCCCTCCGTCACTCCGTCATGTTGCAATTAATGCCCCAGTTCATAACATTTAACTCAATGAACGGCAGGAAATAATGCAAAAAAGCGTAACTTTGCAAATGATTATCTGCGCCAGGCAGCCATAAAGCAAGTTTTCCTTGCCTCCGGCATTCATGCCCGTCGCAGAACAGGAAAGAATGAATTACTGAAGTTTCGTGTGCGGGACAGACGGGTTTGAAGCCCCCTTGATGCCGCAGAAAAGGCGCGGAGCCTACTCCGCCGCAGCGTGAGACACCTTCGGATACCCTTGCTTCCGGGCGTGCGAAACTTAAATAAAACTACATAAGACAAGAGAAATGGCACAAGAAGACGTTTTCAAGAAAATCGTGAGTCATTGCAAAGAGTACGGTTTCGTGTTCCCAAGCAGTGAGATTTATGACGGTCTGGCAGCAGTCTATGACTACGGACAGAACGGTGTGGAACTTAAGAACAACATCAAGGAATACTGGTGGAAGAGCATGGTGCTCCTGCACGAGAACATCGTGGGCATCGATTCCGCCATCTTCATGCACCCCACCATCTGGAAGGCAAGCGGACACGTCGATGCCTTCAACGACCCGCTCATCGACAACCGCGACTCAAAGAAACGCTATCGTGCCGATGTGCTCATCGAGGACCAGATAGCAAAATACGACGAGAAGATAGAGAAGGAAGTGGCAAAGGCACGCAAACGCTTCGGCGATGCGTTCGATGAGGCACAGTTCCGCTCCACAAACGCACGCGTGCTGGAACACCAGCAGAAGCGCGACGCGCTCCATGATCGTTACACCGAAGCCATGCAGGGACTCGACCTTGAGGAGCTGAAGCAGATAATCATCGACGAAGAGATTGTCGATCCCATCAGCGGCACGAAGAACTGGACCGACGTGCGCCAGTTCAACCTCATGTTCTCGACGGAAATGGGCAGTGTCGCCGACGGCACGAACAAGGTGTATCTGCGTCCGGAGACAGCACAGGGCATCTTCGTCAACTACCTCAACGTGCAGAAGACAGGCCGCATGAAGATTCCTTTC